>Ga0335070_10003629_pt1 | contig 18032 bp, 10 predicted proteins | sample Lox_Sample_13_FD_206722 | JGI IMG/M metagenome (GOLD analysis project Ga0335070, IMG submission 206722) | Soil microbial communities from Loxahatchee National Wildlife Refuge, Florida, United States - Lox_Sample_1.3 | ecosystem: Environmental > Terrestrial > Soil > Wetlands | place: USA...
CATCGCCCACGTGGGCCACGACCCGCATGTCGGCCTCCGCCTCCAACCGGTCCTTCAACAGCTCGCGTACGCTGTCATGATCATCCGCGATCAGAATGGAAATCACATTACCCATTGAACTTGCCTCCGCTATTGGATTCCCAGGGCATCGCGAGTGATCCTACTCAATTCCGGCATTCCAAATGGGCCGCGGAGCCGGAAGACGCCCGCTTCGAGTGCATCCCCCATTTCTGCGTCCTGGGTGGTTTCGTTGCATACTACCACGACCGGCGCTCGGATCCCGAGAGATCGAATCTCGCGTACATAGCCCGCCCGAGTACTTTCGGATGTCCCCTGATCGATGACCACAAGTCGAAGGCGGTCGCGGAGGTCGTCGCAGCAGGCCTCCATCGCGGCCTTGTTGCCGGCTTGCACCACGTCGAATCCCAGCAAGCGCAGGGAGGCCCCGATTAATCCGCGGGAATGCGGATCTTCGCCCACCAGCAGCACGACCAGTCCCTGGGCCTCCGGGATTTCCATGTCGGGGGTGGCTTCGGCGGCAAGATGCGTTGGCGGCTCTATGCAGGGCCAAAGGATCGTGAATGTCGTGCCCTTCCCCACCTGGGACCGAACGTCGATGCTGCCGCCGAGGTCCTGCATGATGCCATGAACGATCGAGAGGCCGAGGCCGGTTCCCTGGCCGCGCGGCTTGGTCGTAAAGTACGGCTCGAAGATCCGAGACCGCACTTCCGGCGGTATTCCCGTGCCGGTGTCGCGGACGACCAGGCGAGCGAACTTCCCATCCCGCCTGCCGGCCTGGCCGAGTTGATCGATGTCGGTTTCGGTGGCCGGCGCGAGAGAGAGTTCGAGCTGGCCGCCGTTGGGCATGGCATCGCGGGCATTGATGCCCAGGTTCAGAAGGACCTGCTCGACCTGAATGGGGTCAGCGCTGACCCACACGGCTTGTTCGCACCGGCGGTTGATCAGCTCCACGGAAGATGGCAGCGTGTGGCGCAGCAGGTAGGCCGACTCGTCCATAACGGCCCGCAAGTCGACCGGCCTTCGCCGTGCCGCTGTCTGGGAACTAAACGTGAGGAGCGACTGAACGATGCCGTTGGCCTGGCGGACCGCCTCTTCGACCGCGTCCATGGCTTTGTCCACGGCGGAGGTATCCCGGGAGGACTTGCGGGCCCGCGATGCGCAAGCAAGGATCCCCGCGAGCAGATTGCCGAAGTCGTGCCCCAAACCGGACGCCAACTGCCCGACCGCCTCCATCTTCTGGGCCTGGTGAAGCTGTTGCTTCAGCCTGGCCCCGGCGTCCTCCGCCAACTCGCGGGCCACGATCTCCACTTGGAGGGCTTCGACGGTGCGCTGCAAGTCCGCGGTACGCTCCCGTACTCGCCGTTCCAGCTCGTCATGAGCCCGGCGAAGCTCCTCGAGCAGACGTTTGCGCTCGGTGGCGTAGTCGATTGCCCTGGACAGCAGGCGGGCGTCAACCCTGCCCTTCACCAGATAGTCCTGGGCTCCGATGCGAATGGCTTCGAGCCCGAGCGATTCGTCGTCCAGGCTGGTGAGAACCACGATCGGCGTGAGTGGTGCTGCCGTCTGCATGCGAGAGACAGTCTTTGAGCCCTTGCTGTCGGGCAGAGAAAGGTCGAGCAGGATCGCGTCATACGGCGCCTCCTCCCGAAGTCGTCCCAGGGCGTCGCGGAGGCATGTCGCGTGGATGACTGTAAAACGGTGGGGGCCGGCGTCGCCGAGCATCTCTCGCAGCAGCTGCGCATAGTCCGGATCATCTTCTACCAGCAGGATCCGGCAGGATGGGTGGTCCATGATCTGGTCCCCGGCTGCACAGGCTCAGCGCCGGCACTCAATGTCTCAGGGCGAAACTCGCCCTCCCCAATACGACCGCGGCGCGATCCTCGCCACGCACCGCGTCACTTCCAGACCCGGCCGAGGGGAGAACGGCCTTCCGGACGCATCCGGCCCGGTCCTGAAGGCTCGGCGCGCAACCTGATCGACATCTTACGCCGGCGGAGTTCTCCCCGTTCGGCGGAGTCCTACGGTCAGAGCCCCGCGGCTCCGCCGATAACGGACTCTTTATGGCTCTAACAAGCCCGCGACAGGCGCCCCGTGTTGGCCCTACTAGTTGGCGCTCCTCGTCCTCGATGGGCGCTGGCGCCGGTTTTGTCAGACGCTCTTATCGAATTTACTACTGTTCTCCGTAGGCCCGAAGAGATCATTTTCCGAAATCTGAAACCGCAAGTCAATAGTAATTTCGTGCCGGGCTTGTGCTCGCGCCGGTCGGTCGCTCGGCTCGGGTGACGACCGGCATCGGCGCGAGGCGCGTCTCCCCGTCATCGCCCTAGGTGCGTCCTTTTGGGGGAAGCGGCCATACCTTATTGAGTGGTTGCTCCAACGGAATGTGCAAGACGTTGTCGAGACTGTAATTACCGAATCGCCTATGGGCTGTCGTCGGGCCCTCGAATCGGTGGCGCAATGGCCGAGTGGAGGGGGACCCTCGCGCCAGGAGGGTGGGCCTCCCGCGTGTTGTGAATCCGGCGAGGAGCCGCGGGATTCAGGCAGCGACCCAAAAGAGTCGGCGGCGCCTCGCTGCCAAGACGCCGCCGCGCTCCGACTCATCGCTCGGTTGGCACTGCTGCCCTCTGTGCGAGCATCCACATGTACGCGGGCAGGTCAGCGCCGGATGGCCCTGGAGCCTGCCATCATCACCTTGGGCAGTTTCGTCTCCTTCGCCGCGCGAAATTGAGCTTTATCATCGCCATACCGAGCATGGTCGATACGACAAACGCGGGTCCGCCGAAGCCGCAGATTCCCGGGTTGGTCTGGCCTGTGGCCGGAAGCGTCTTGAAGTTGGCCGTGATGGTCATGTCCTTGTTGAGGCAGATCCAGACCGGATCATCGCTGCTGGAGATATCGCCGCTCCAGTTGGAGAACACTTGGCCCGCCGGGGGTGTCGGCGAAGAAACGTTCATGCATGATCCCTGAGGGTAGGACTCGGTGCCACCGTTTGGCAGTATGGTGAGCGAGAAGGTCGGCGGACAGCCGGGGCGTCGCGCGTGCGTCACCGCGCCGTTCGCAGCGCAGGCATCGTCCGTGCATGGGTCGTCGTCGTCGATCCTCGCGAGGGCGCCCGTCGCCGGGTTGCAGCACTCGCCCGCCGGCACATTGGACACGTGGGTCACTGTGCCGTCAGCATTGCAGATGTCTGTTGTGCAGCCGTTGCCGTCATCGATCGGCGTCAGCGCCCCGGTCGCCGGATTGCAGCATTGACCCGCCGGGGCCGTTGACGTGTGCGTCACCTTGCCGGTGGCCGCATCACAGGCGTCCGTTGTGCACACGTTGTTGTCGTCGATCGCCGTCAGGGTGCCGGTCGCCGGGTCGCAGCACTGGCCGGCCGGCGTGGCGTCAACGTGCGTCACCAGGCCGGTAAGCGCATCGCAGGTATCCGTGGTGCAGGCGTTGTTGTCGCTGATCAGTGTCGTATTCCCGGTCGCCGGATCGCAGCACTGCGTGGCCACGTCGTAGCTGGGGGTGTGGAAGCAGACGGCGTCCACGCAGGTGTCGGTCGTGCAGGCGTCTCCGTCGTCACAACTGATCTGGCTGCACCCGCAACCCTGGGCATCGACCACCTCGCCCGCAGGCGTGTTGGGGCAGATGTCGTCGCAGTCGACCACGCCGTCGCCGTCCTCGTCCGAGCCGAGGACCACCTGGTCGCAGGCCACAAACCAGCCCGAGTTCGCCGTAAAGGACGGGTCCACGGGGAAGCAGGGGTAGGTGGCGAAGTAAGGATCGGCGGGGTCAGGCGTCAACCCGTTGGTCCAGCCGTTCCAACTGATGAAGGTCTGGTCGTATCCAACCCAGCCGGTATCGCAGCACACCACGGTGCCGCACGTGCCGGCAAGCAGGCCGGTAGCGCCATAGGGCTCGTCGACCAGCAGCTTGACCAGGTCGCCGGGAGCCAGGTCGCAGCAACTGCCGGCGCAGTCCGCCGGGCAGTTGGTCGAATCCTCACCCGGCCCGCAGATGCCGTCCCCGCAGACAGGCGCGCAGTCCGCCGGGCAACTGGTTGCATCCTCGCCGGGCTCGCAGATGCCGTTTCCACAGACAGTTGTACCAGGGGGTGCACAGTCGGCGGGACAGTTGGTCGCATCCTCGCCGGTCTCGCACAGCCCGTTCCCGCAAACGGGTGCCGGTGGCGGGCAACCCATGTCATCGACGACGACCTGGGCGCACTCCACCCACCAGCCGGAGTTGGGCACAAAGGCGGCCGCGGGCGGTTGGCATTGGTTGAAGTCGTCGTTGACCCCGTCGGTCCAGTAGTCCCAGCTCACGAAGAGCTGGTCCAGTCCGGTCCACGCGAAGTCGAAGCAGAGCACGGTGCCGCATGAACCGGCCGGCAGATTGATGGCCCCGTATGGATTGTCCGCCAGCAGGCTGACGCGGTCGCCAACAAGCAGGACGGCGCAATCGGGGGCGCAGTCCACAGTACAACTGGCCGCCGTCTCCCCTATTTCGCAGATGCCGTTTCCGCAAACCGGCGTCGGCGCAGGGCAAGTGACCGCGTCCACGGTAACCTGGGCGCACTCCAGCCACCAACCCGAGTTGCCTATATAGGCGGGCGGGGGCTGCGAGCATTGACTGAAGTCGTCGTTAATGCCGTCGGTCCAGTTGTCCCAACTGACGAAAAGCTTGTCCGGGTCGGGCCATGTCGGGTCGCAGCAGAGCACTGTTCCGCACGCGCCGGCCAGCAGATTGGCCGCGCCGTAGGGGTTGTCCACCAGCAGGCGGACGCGGTCGCCGATATTGAGGGGGCAGCAGGGAACTGGTTGAGCCCGGGATGTCTCCGCAATCGCTCCCACGAGGATGATAAAGATCATTAACTTTCTCACGTTTATCTCTCCTTGTCTCTGGCGTCTCAAAGTCTTCGGGAGCGATCGACACCGCAGCACTCCCGGTGATTGGCTTGTTCTTGTCCCTCACACAGCCGGGCGAGAAGTGATCCTCGCACCAGGGACCTCGCTGCACCGCGAAGTAAGCGATGCAGCGAGGTCAACAACGCATGCGGTGTCATGCCTATGGCACCGCCAGAGTGAGCGTCGGCGACCAGGCGGACGTGCCGCCCCCGTTGAACGCCCGCACACGGAAGTACCAGGTCCGGCCGCGCCGCACCCCGGTCTGCGTGGCGGTCACGGTTGTTCCCGCCGGGACGGTGCTGTTGATCGTAGTGGTGGTCGCGCCGGTAAACGCCGCGCTGGTCGATCGCTGAATGGTGAAGCCGGTCTGGTTGGTGGCGTTATTCAGGAAGGTCAGTGTGACGGTGGCATTCCTGGTGCTCACCGTTGTCGCCGTCCCCGTCAAGTTCGACGGCGCCGCCGGAGGAGTGACGGTCACTCTCGCCGTGACGGTGTTCGACGTTCTGCTGCCCGCCGCGTTCCAGGCCACCACCTGATAGCGGTAAGTGCCGCCGCGGGCGGTGTTGTCAACATAGGTGGTTGTGTTGGCTGGCGCCGTGCCGATCTGCGTCAGGGCCCCGCCCGTGCCGGTGCCTCGCATGATCTTGAAACCGACTTCGTTGGCGGGGTTGCCCAACGTCGTGGTCGGCGTCCCGGTCGTGTAATTGAACGGCGTGGCATCGGTCCAGGAGAGGCTGGCCCCGCCTGTAGTCCCCGCCAGAGTCAGTACCGGCGCCGTTGGTATCGTGCTCGGAACCTGGAAGCACATTGGCCGCATAAAGTCGTTTTCTTCATGGCCCAGCAGGTGGCAGTGGAACACGTATTCCCAGCCGAAGTTGGTCATCACGTTGGTGATCTGGGCCACCGCCGGCACGCCCGGTGGTGGAGCTATGGGCTGGAAACTCGCCGTCGAACCCGCCACCGTGCTCGGGTCCAGCAGCCGGATGCTGTCGGGGATGCCAAAGGGCAGCTTCATCGCTGTTGCCGTCGGCTTCAACGCTATGAGAATGTCTTCGAACGGGTTGGTCCGAATGGTGTCTTTCCAGCCGACTTCCTCGGGGTAAGGCGGCTTGACGATGTCGGCCCAGTCGACCCGGTTGATTAACTGCACGTCGAACAGGTGGAAGTGGAGAGCGTGCGAGTCCACACCCAGGTGTGTGATTTGCCAAAGGACCGGCACTTCAGGCGTGAGAAACTCGGTCGGCGGGTCTATATACTTCGCCAGGCCGATGACCGGGCCGGCCCCGACGTTCGGTGTGAGGGGATTCGGGGTGGAGCCGAGTTGGACGAACATGCGCCCGTACTCAGGGTCGAATCCTTCGGTCATGTTTTTGTAGGTAGGGGCCATGGCTCCATTCAGCATGGCAGTGGCCTGGGCACCCATGCCTCCACCTCCCGTGAGGAAGACTTGAGGAGCCTGCAGGTAACCCGAGCCCGCGTTCACGAGCACAATGGAGCCAACGGTATTGAGTGTCGGCAGCATCACGGTGGCCGTGGCGGTCACGCCGCCGGCTGTCGTCGGCGCGGCAATCGTGATCGTGGGGGCCGTCACGGTATTGGTGTAACCGGCGCCAGGCTCGACGACGCTGATGGCGGTCACCTGGCCGCCCGATATCGTGGCGACGGCTGTGGCTTGGACGCCGTTGGTGAGGCCGTTGAAGGCTGCGGGGCTGGCGGCGAGAGGCAGAGCCGGCGGACCGATCGTGACGGCAGGCGGCGTGGTATAGCCGCTACCAGCCGTCACCAGCGTGATGCCACCGATGGGGTTGAGCCCTGCCGTTGCTACGGCACCGCTGCCGACAGCAGAGGCAAACGAGACGGTGGGCGGCGTGGTGTAGCCGGCCCCCGGCATCATGGTCATGACTTTGGCCACAGGTTGAGGTGCTCCGGTCACGTTCAAAGACTCGGTGGCGACGTTGGTGAAGATATCAGGATAGGCCGTGCCATAGGCTGCGTTGAAGGCCGACTCCGGAACGACGATGGGGTCCTGACCGACCTTGAAGGCCTTTGGCAAAACGGTCTGTAGCGGTGCCAGGTTGTAGGGCACGGGAGTCCCCGCCGTCACGTTGATCTGCATCACCGTGCGCGTGTTGGGACCGAAGCCCAGCGGGGTCGACGGCGCGCCGCCCGAGCCGGTCTGGTCCGGATCGTCCGTGAAGTAGTCATAACGCACGTCATACAAGGGCATGGGCGCCGGGCAGTCGTTGTACATGATCAGGGTCTTGCCGGCGCATGAGGAGAGGTCCACGATGACGTCCGCGCGGATCGCCGGGTTCAGAAGCAGTGACTTGCTGGTGACACCACCAAAAGTCACGTTCTTGCGGTTGTAGTCGAAGTCCACCGGCTGCGGCGGGATCACATCGACATTGGCCAGGAAACCGGACTCGTTGCCGATCAGAATCCAGGGCGGACCCGAGGTCGCCGGATCAGGCACACCGCCGGGTCGGCCATCAATTGGCCAGGTCGGCCACGCCGGGATGGGAGAGGCCGGGACCATCTTGACTTCCGTATTCAGCGAAGTCACAGCGGTAGCGCCAGTACCAGGACCGGCGCCGGCATTATCCTGGATGAGCACAGTCGGAGTAGTGGTGTAACCGGACCCGGGGCTCGTTACGGTGATCGACCCGACTTCGCCGGTCAGCGCCGCCGTCACCAAGGCCGTCGTGCCAGCAGGGGGCGGGTCGACAGTGACAATGGGAGGAAGCGTGTAATCTACGCCTGGATCAGTAAGCGTGATGCCAGTAACCACTCCTCCGGCAATTGTTGCTGTCGCAGCAGCGCCATAGCCTGTGGTATCACCGGTGGCGCGGGTGAACGTGACGAGGGGAGCAGTGGTGTAACCTGAGCCTGGATTCGCGATTGTGAAGGTGCTGCTGACGCCCTGGGTCAGCGTTGCCGTTCCCGTAGCCGCCACACCCGGAGCGGGAGGAGCCGAGAAGGTGACGGTAATGGGGCCGGTAAACCCACTGCCTCTCGTAACCACGCGCGTGCTGATGGGCTCCGCATAGAACAACGAGAGATTGAGCGTGCGGTCATTGCCTACGCTGAGAATCCGAAAGCGGACCGGCTCCGGCGGCAGCGTGATGGTCGGGTAGGCGGTACCGTTCACGATGATCGAATCCATGAACGATTCTGGCGTGATCGTCGGGCTTGGCAGGACAGGGTTGTTCACAACCATCGGCGGGTTCATCCAGGGGCCGTAGTCCCACCTGCCCATCACAGTGATGCCCGTCGGGTCGTAGATGTTCTCATTCACGACATACTCATGTGGCCACCAAAGATACCCGCCGGGGCTGTTGGGCGCGTATGTGCTCCAGAGCGGATCCACTGCCGCGGTGTAGGAAGTCGGCGTGGCGCCCGTCGCCGCGAAGCCCGGTCCGGGCGGCGTGGTCGCGTCGTTGACCCAAGATTTGTCCTGAATAACCAGCGGGATTCCATATCTGTACTGCGCTCCCAGCGAGGCCTGATTCGGCAGGATGGGCGTGGGCGCAGTGCCTGCCTGGGCAAAGACACCCGACACGTCCGTGCCGTCAATCAGGTCGTCCTCGACCTGGTCCGTGATGAGGTAAGGCGCGGCCTCACCGACATAAACATTCAGCCGGGTGATTCCCCAGCAGTGGTCATGGTAGAACAACAATCTGGCTGACTGTCCGTTCGTGTAGTAGTAGGTGATCGCTCCAGGCCCCGGGTCCGGCATATCCGGGACGTTTTGCGTGGAAGCGCCCCTGAGGTATGGAGTGACTTCGCCCGCGGGTGCGACCCACTGATGCGGTGTTCCGTCACTGATCCATGGAGTTCGACCGCCATGGAGATGGAAAAGGGCCCGGTTCTGCGTGAAGTTCTGCCCGGCGGTGGGTCCCATTCCTGCTCCCATGACACCCATGTCGACTGGTATGAAAAGATTGCCGGCGGCGCCAACGGGGTTGTAGTTGACCAACTTGACACGGACTGGCCTGTCTTTCTTTGCCAGGATCAGCGGTCCCATGTACTGGGGCCTCTCAACCGCAAAAGCCGTTGCGGGAGCCGAAGTGGCAAACGTGATCGCGGAAAAAGCGAGGTGCTTGCTGTTGCCTGTGGCCGCAATCACCGGGGTCTCAATCTGCACGTAACCTCGAAGCCTGGTCGGGGGGAGGTCCGTGTTCATCTTCTGCAGGTAGTCGACGACGGCGATCTCGTAGTAATCCGAGCCCGGGTAGGTGGTAGTGTCGGCGATGGCGATCGGGATGTACTGCCCGAGGCCGTTCACGTTGGGATCGCCGGCGGCCGGGTTGACCGCAAGACCAGGGAGCGTGTCGACGAACTTCCGCATGTTAGGGCTGTTGGCATAGTGGGGCAGATTAAGGTCGACAAGGGGATTCTGGCCCGAGGGAAGGGTCAACGCCTTGCTCATTCCGCCTGCCAGCGGAACAGCCATACTGGTCGTGGCGGCCGTTTCGTAAGCCTCTTCGGGGGTTTGCCCTTCCTGCATTGCCTCAAGACGCGCCCTGGCCTCATGCCGTCTCTGGACCGCGGTCTTGTGCGTCTCTGCATACCCTGTGGGGTCCACACCGGCAGGTGGCACCACGATCACAGCCGGATCTGTTTGTTGGGCAGACTGATCACCGGGTGACGGCGAGACGTTTGATAAGGCTGCTGCCGCGGGTGCTCGAGATTGCGAGAGAGCCTGATCGACTCCCCAGATGAGAACGCCACTCAGCAGCAGTACACATGAACACATCCAAATTCTGTACTTGCTCATAGTCTCCGACCCTTTTTCCTAAATGTCACCGATTAGTGCGAGAAGTAATCAATCCCAATTGCCCGCCACGAAACTCGTGGCACGCCGTACCCTTTTTTCCAACCCCCTTTCCACGGGAAATGAACCCGCAGCAATAAGTCCTTGGTCGCCTACCGACACACCCTGATCGTGGTCTGTCGACAAAGTTTCACGTTCAAATAGCGCCGGCAGCCGGCCAGGTCCATAAGTCTTTGGCTTAGGGTGTTTACCCGGTGCGAATCAGCTATGGTGCTGCGGGGGATTGGGAAGGGGCGGTGCTACGGCCAGTGGATCGGGCCGGGAGATTTGAGAAACCCGCAGGAGATCGGCCAGGGAATTGACGCCTAGTTTGGCCATAGCGCGGCGCCGATGCAGATCCACCGTCTTTCGGCTGAGCTTCAGGGTGAGGGCGATTTCCTTGGCGGCGTTGCCTGCCGCCAAGAGGTCCAGCACTTCACGCTCGCGCGGCGTCAGGGTGGCCAGGCGTACGGCCACGTCGGACCGGCCGGCCTCCTGACGGCGCCGGCCCGCATCAATCTCCAGGGCTTTTCGGATGGCATCCAGCAGAACCTGGGCCTTGTAGGGTTTCTTGATGAAGTCCAGGGCCCCGTTTTTCATCGCTCGGACCGCCTTCTCCACGTCGGCGTGCCCCGAGATGGCAATGATGGGTATTGAGATCCCATTGCCGATCAGCCGTTCCTGCAGCTCCAGCCCGCTGGTGCCTGGCATGCAGAGGTCCAGGATCAGGCAGCCCGGCCTTTCCGGTTGGCAGCGGCTGAGGAATGCGTCGGCCCCGCCATAGGCTTCGGCTGGCAGGCCCACTGATTCAATTAGCCGGACGAGGGATTGTCGCACGGCCTCATCATCGTCCACGACGAAAACCGTCGCCGCTGCCGTCATGGCCCGGTGTCTCCTGTGTGGATCGGAAGCGTGAAGCGGAGTACGGCGCCGCGTTCCGGCCCCGAGGCGGCCGACAAATGCCCGCCGAATGCCTCGACAATCGTTCTACTGATGGGCAGTCCCATGCCGAGACCGTGTTGCTTGGTGGTGAAGAAAGACTCGAAGATCCGGTCCGTGTCGCCATCAGGCAGGCCCGGTCCCGTATCGCAGATCGCGCACTCGACTGACTCATCATTGGTTCGGTGGGTTTGAATGGTCAGTTGGCGCAGCCCGTTTCCGTTTCCAGCCATTGCCTCCAGACCGTTTCGCATCAGATTCACCAGCACCTGCTCGATCTGGACCGGATCCGCCGTGACCCGCGGCAGCGAGTCTTCGAGTTCCAGGAGCACACGCGCTCCCGTTTGCCGCGCTTCGGATCTCATCAGATCCGCGGCCTCGCGTGCCAAGCCGTTGAGGTCCACCGCCGTTCGTCGCGGCTCGCGCTCGCGAATGAAGTTGCGGATCCGCTCGATGATCTCCCCGGCCCGCTCGGCCTGGTCGGAGGCTCGCTCCAGATCGGGCAGCAGCACGACCGGTCTGGGCTCGCCGCCGTGGATCCGCTGCAAGCAGGCCTGGATGTAGTTGACGATTGCGGCCAGCGGCTGGTTGATTTCGTGCGCGAGCCCGGTGGCCATCTCGCCCATGGTTGTGAGGCGCGCAACATGAGTCAGCTCCATCTGCCGCTGTCGAGCCAACTCCTCGGCCCGCACGCGGGCGCTGATGTCCTGGACGACCCCCGTGAACATCTGCCGTCCCGGCAGGCGCACGTCGCTGCAGATGATCTCGAGAGGAAAAACCGAGCCGTCCTTGCGCATCCCCAACACTTCCCGGCGCATCCCGATGACCCTGGCTTCGCCGGTGCGGACGTAGCGGGCCACGTAATCGTCGTGGTTCTCGCTGTGCGGGGACGGCATCAGCACGCTCGCGCTCCTGCCGATCACCTCGTTGGGACTGTATCCGAAGATGGCGGCCGCGGCTGAGTTGAAGGAAGTGATGATGCCGCGATCATTCATGGTGATGATGCCCTCGCCGGCGGTGTCCACGATGGCGCGGGTCCAGGCCTCGCTCTCCAGGATTTTTTGTGCCTGCTCGTCGGCCTGCTGTCGGGCGAGAAGCAGAGCGGAGAGGGAGTGGCAAAGAACCGCCACCGCGCCGCCGAGCAGCAACACGGTTCCACCCTCGCCCAAGCCGGTCAGAACCGCTCGAAGGGGGTCGCCGGAGAACTGGGATAAGTCGTCCAGCAGCATCAGGGCGGCACAGACTGCGCCGCCAAACAGGGCGAACCAGCCACCCCACCGCAACGTCCTGGTGTTTCTTGCATTTGCCGTAAGCATTAGCGCTCCCGAGGCCAGACCACGTCGCGGGCGTCGTGGCGACGTGCCACAAGCTGATGGAGTCGCGTCGGCAATGTGGTCCTCAGAACCTACCCCACTCGGCGATCCCGGCGCGTCCTCTGGCCCCGCTGGATTATCCCATAGCCTCTGCAGGATGATTGGTAATGCCCTTGCCGCTACCGGCCCGCCCGCGCGCATGGGTTCAGGCGACCTTAGGAGTGGCGTTCCAGAAAGTCAACCGGAAACGGGCATCCTTCCGCGAAAGTCCTTCAGCACAAATCCGCATGGCGCCGGGCCTCCGCTGGCGCAGCGTAACTCCAGTTTAGTGGCTTGGCCCGGTCGTCAATACCGGGTGATTACCTGGTTCCGATGGCGGGCGCGAATGTGGCCCGGCGGATCTCCAGGTCGTCAGGGTTGAACCCTCCAAGACGGCGCCATCGTTTCGAGAACGAGGACGGATTTTGGGCAGATTGGCCAGGCAAGCATAGTCCCCTCGATGGCGGTGACGGTCGCCACCTCCGATGCATCCCGAGAACATCGGCGGCTTGAGGCGCTGACCATGCCGGGCGTAATTCCGCCGCGAGCCCGCCGGTTCCCGCCGGCACGTCCACTAAGTCATGGACCCACACGGCCGGTGTATTGACAGCAGGTGTGCTCAGTGAAGGGCTTCATTGCTGCCGGCGCGTCGGACAGTTCGCTCAACCGGCTTCAAACGACATGGGCTTCCGGCTTGGTCACACCGTGGAGGTAACGGTTCGCCGCGAAGCATCGGTCCGGCGTGTAGACATCGATGCCGAATGCTGCGGGGATGCTCATGAGTTCCTGCTCCTCCACAGGGCCGACTTTCTTACGCCACCGTTCGATCAGGTAGTGTACATCCCCGACTTTGTCGGCGGTGCCCGAAGACACGGTGCGGGAGGGCCTGCGAATCTGCATGCGCATGGCGTCGATGTCCGGGAGGTCCAGTCGTTGCGAGAGCAGGTTCAATACCAGATCCGGCTGGAGCACGGTCTGTTCGTACGTAATCGTAAGCCAATCCGGGTGGGTGCGCGATTCGAGGGCGCGGATCGGCGCAAGGAGCGTCAGCACCCAATCGAGAACATGCACGGCGAGAAGGGATCCGCTGGCGAGGATGCGTCGGGCCAGATCCACCTGGCTTCCCGTGAGGTGAGTGTCCACGAACCAGCGGTGATTCAGATAGGCGCCGCATTCTTCTGGATGATTGGCCGCTATCGAAGAGAGTGCGTTGGCGATGGGATGTCGCAACAGCAGGACTATATCCACGGGGAACTGCTCGGCGAACCACTCGATCATTGCTGTTGCGGTCGGCATCTGGAAGACCACTCGATCCGTGATGCGATGAAAATACGGCTCCCAGAAATGAAGCATGGGGTAGATGTGGATTTTGGCCGTCACGACCCGCCGGGCGAACTCGCGGAAGCGCCGTTCAGCTTCGCCCTCAAAGTGCACAAAGCGATCGAATCTGTAGTCGCCTGGGCACTGGGCCGCCTCGGCCAGGCTTGGAATCTCGTCCTTGAAGCGCGAGTACAGCGCCACACCGAAGGCATCCCCGACGTAGCGGATTCCCGGATGGCTTGCCATGGTGTTCAGGATCCATGTCGAACCGCTGCGGCGCCTGCAGAACAACAGAACGTTGGGCCTCTTCCCCTGCAAGTGCCGGCAGCAGAGACGAAAGGCGATCTCATACGCGGTAACCTTCCACCGCTCGTTGCGCAGGTTTCGAATCCCCACAAGATTAAGCGGATGCATAGTCACACTTCCCTCCGTCCGGGGTGCCGACCTGGCTCGGAAGCACTTCACCGGCGGCGAAAGCCCGCATGCTTCCGGGCGGGAGGGTCTCACCAACCTCTTGGGTTCGCAGATGCATCTCCGCATTGGCCGGATCCTGAGCCGCGGCGACAATGCGTTCGGCGAGACTGCGGTAGCTGAAACGATGGGCGTTGATCGCGGCGCGGCACCGCCGAGCCTCCAGTTTGCTCACTATCCTTTCACCGATCAAGAAGCCAGCTGCGTTGACAATCCGTTCCTCCAGTTGGGCGTAGTTGCCGGGCTCGAAGTATCGTCCCGTCTGGGGCTCGAGGACGAGATGCGAAATGGTGGCGTCATTGACCAGCACCATGTACAGCCCCGTCCCCATGGCCTCCTGGATGGTGATCGACGGCTGCAAGTGCCAAATGCCGAAGTCGGCCGCGTTGTACAGCCGCGCCAGCGTCTCCCTGTTTGCGAAGGGCAGGTAAATGAATCGCTCCTTCAGGTCCGACCGCGTGATCAGCGACAGGATTCGATCGCTTTCCGCGTCCCCCTTCCGTAGTCCAATGAGCATTGCCTTTAGTCTCGGGACGCGCCGCATGGCCCGCGACACGACCGACACCCAGATATCCAGTCTCTTGACCGGCGTCATCCTGCAGGAATGCAGGGCGACAACCTCATCGTCGGCGATACCCAGCCGCCGTCGCTCAGCGGAGCGCCCTTCCTCGTCTACCAAGAACGCGGCAGAGTCGAACCCGTAAGGTACCAGAAAGCATTTGCGCAGCAGTAGTTCGCGCCGCCCGCCGGAGGCGACGCGGGGGAGGACGAAGTCATACGTGTCGGGCGTGACGAAGAGCACGGCATCACTTGCTTCCATACAACGGCGCACGGCAGAACGTTTCAGGACAAAGAAGCCGGCTTCCAGCAGGAGATTTCGCAGCATTTCCAGTGGACGCGGCAGGGTCGTTCGTCTCTGGGCGTGGTTCTGCTCGGTCATGCACATCAGGCCTCCGCCGACCGTGGCCCATTCCTTGATCAGCCGAGTGGGGAACAAAGAGGCCGGTTCGTGAATGATGGTGAGATCCGGCCGAAACCCCCGCAGTGCCTCCGTGAGACCGGGACAAGTGACTATCCTGCGAGGTCCAAGCCATGCATGCAGTCGGTGCACCTCTCCTCCATCGAACAGCTCCACGCCTTCGGAGAGGTTCTGTTCGTACACACAGCGAAGCGATTGCGGCGCATAGGGCGATGTGAAAACGCGCACAGCGTGCCCTAGCCCGCGGAAAGCGTGAAACCAGCCGGTCGCTTCATATCCCAACCCCGGCAGGAAGAATGGGTGTACCAGCGCAATTTTCATCGCCGGACCTCTCCGCGCCTATGCATGCTGGACGGTCAGATGGGAAGGCGCGGCATGGCCTCCCTCCTCCAGAACCCGGCATGAGTTTCTGTCTCCCCCGAAGCCCATTCGAGAAGCCCACCAATCGATTGTTCGGCGCAGTCCTTCGTCAAAACGAACCTCTGCTTCAAAACGAAGTACTTTCTTGGCGAGCCGGCAGTCCGCGAGGCGATCACGCACGTCGGCGTTCCTGACGGCCCTGTATACGGGCTTGATGTCCTTGCCCAGGGCTTGGTTGATCTTCGCGATGACCTGGTTCAGAGTGAGCCATTCGCCGCATCCGATGTTGATGACTTGACCGGTCGTTCTCGCCGCCGCCGCGCTCAGCAGATTGGCCTGCACGACGTTGTCGATGTAGGTGAAATCGCGAGTCTGTTCACCATCACCGTAGATGACCGGCGAACGATCGGCCAGTATCGCCATGATGAAAGCTGGGATGACCGCCGTGAACAGCTTCTGGGGAACCTGGCGTGCGCCGAAGACGTTGAAGTATCGAAGTGATATCGTTTCGAGTCCGTAGCACTCCCAGAAGACTCGACAATAGGTTTCACCCATGACCTTCTGAGCGCTATAGGGGCATCCTGGTCTGGGCGGTTGCCCCTCGTGTTTGGGAAAGCCCGGCGCGTCGCCATAAGCGCTGCTGCTGGCTGCGTAGATGACCCGCCGACAACCTGCATACCTGGCGGCTTCGAGGATGTTGTACGTCCCCGTTACATTGGTGTGGTGCGACAGGCGGGGCTCCTGCAGGCTGATTCGCAACGGCACCGCGCCCTCGTGGAAAACCACGCTGATACCCTGGCAGGCACGAGCGCAGTCTGCGGGGCTTCGGAGATCGCCTTCGATCACGTCGATCCTCGGCGCCGCCCCGGCAAGGTTCTCCCGCGATCCGGTGCTGAAGTTGTCCAAGACGCGGACGTAATCTCCGCGCTCGACGAGTGCCTCAACCAGGTGTGACCCGATGAAACCGGCGCCGCCTGTCACCAGGTATTTTGCCACGGTCAGGGCCCTCACCTCCAATTGGCTGCCGCGGGCGTCTGCCGCCATTGTGGCCGCACACTATGAATGGCGGTTGGGCGCCAGAGTCACAACACAGAAATGCGGTTGACCGCGTATCGATTCCGGGGGCACCGTTTGACGGTGTTGCTGCTCCGGGAAGGTGCCCCCTCATCGCACGAACTCGAAATTGACACTTATAGCGTACCAAGCCCGCCCAATAAGTCAAGGCGCTGCCCCTCCGCCCACGCTGCTGAGGTCGGCGAGGGCATGGAGGGAAGGGATTTACAGCCAGTTTGCGAGGCTGGTGGATCCGCACATTGTCCAGGAATCGGGCAATGCCCCCCCCGGGGGAGGCGGGCACGCCGACAGGCGCGGCGGGAGTCGAAGGCCGGACTCGGCATCAGGATGGTCCGCCCAAAGGAGCGGAGGATATTGCGGTTCGAGGAGCATTCCTTGTCCTGAGCGCCGCCGAGAAAATCGCGCGCCGGTTTCGCGAGGAGGTGCAGGATCGGTGCTTGCCAGGCGCCTGAAAGGGGTGATGGGTGTGACCTGGGTGCTGCACTGTCGAAGTGCTTCGCTGATCATTCAAAAGCAAGGAACCACGCGCCAACCAGCATGATGAGCACGCCGGCGATCCGTCGCAGGATGTCTGTGCCGCGGTTCCACCCCTTGGAATCGACCAGCCGTTGAACGAAGCCCATTGACGTTCCGCCGACGAGAACCAGGCCGCAATGGCCGAGACTGTAGGCCATCAGCAACATGAGGCCGAAGGCCATCCCGCGCAAGGGGGTGACGACAATCAGCGCGCCCAGCACAGGACCGGCGCAAGGCAGCGATATCAGCCCAAAGAGCAGTCCGAGGAGCAGCGCCCCGACAAAACCCCTTTGCTTGGGCTGTAGTCCGGAAGGGACGGGAATCCGCAGTCTGATCGCCCCCAGCAGGTGCAGGCCCATCAGCAGGCAGACGACCGCTGCGATGTACTTCCACCAGCCTGCGGGAAGCAGCGTGCTGGCCGACCACACCCCGAACCAGATCAGGGCGAACATGATCGTCAGCCCAATGGCGAACGTCAGCGACAGGAGGAAAGAACGGGCAACCGTCCGCTTCTCCTGCCCGGCGACGTAGCCGACCATGAGCGGCGCCGCCGCCAGCACACAGGGATTCGCGGCGGTCAAGAGTCCGCCTGCCAGGGCCGCGAGGGGGCCAGCCAGGGATTGCCCTCCACGACGCGGGCGAGGCTCTCGGACCACTCTTCGAGCATCTACTTGACCCCCAGTTCCGCGAACTTGGCGATGAAGTCCTTCTTGGGGAGAAATCCTTCATGGCGCCAGATCTCCTTGCCGTCGCGGTCAAAAAAGATCTGCGTCGGGATCAGCCGGATCTTGTACGGAGTCGCGGCCTTGGGACTCTTCCAGACATCGATGAACTCGACGACGACGCGGCCGGCGTATTCCTTCCTCAACTCCACCAGGATCGGCGCCAACTCCTTGCAGGCCTTGCATTTGTCGGCGCCGAGATCGACGACCCGAGGAAGCTTGGCGTCAACCGCCTGCGACGTTGGCGCATCCGTTGGAGCGGATGGCGTCGGCGCGGTCTCCTCTTCACGGGGGGGCGATCGGTTCGCCTGCGCTTCGCCCGCATCAGCGGTCCGCCCCGCTGAATCCTCGAGCGATACTGGTACGGTGTCCGGTGGAGCGGCCTCCGCTGCATCGGCTTGGACAGCCGGCGCCGCCTCGGGGCTGACGGGCTCTACACCCTTCGGCGGGAGCGATTGCTTCGGGGTCGGTTCAACCTTGCGAGGCGTCTCGGGCCGCGGAGGGGACGGCGCCTCGGGCTGCTCCGGCACTGCGACGGCCGGTTCGACACTCGCCGTCGCCTCGTCACGT
>Ga0335070_10003630_pt1 | contig 18031 bp, 22 predicted proteins | sample Lox_Sample_13_FD_206722 | JGI IMG/M metagenome (GOLD analysis project Ga0335070, IMG submission 206722) | Soil microbial communities from Loxahatchee National Wildlife Refuge, Florida, United States - Lox_Sample_1.3 | ecosystem: Environmental > Terrestrial > Soil > Wetlands | place: USA...
AGGCCCATGAGTTGCTTCAATCATGACCAGAGCATTGAAAGGATCGTATATGCGGTATTGAATCACCTGAACGAACAGTGGGGGAAAAAGCTCTTAAAGGAATTTACACAAAAAGCTTGACACTACCGATCGCAGAGACGATTTGACAGCAGTTTCTTCAAGTGATATAGTGAGTCAGGATATCATCTCGGAAAGGAGGTAGATGAAATGGCCTGCAAACCCGGGAAGAAGAGCTCAACCTGCGGCACGAAAAAGACTGCGGAAAAGACGAAGAAGAAATAGGCTCGAAGGCCGGAAGTAGTATTTGGCAAGACAGGGAGCGTTGGTTGCCCGAGACGTTCCCCGTTTTGCTATGGGAAGATACAAAGAATCAGAAGGTCAGATAACGGGGATGCCCGAGATATTCGAGATTAACCACGATCCCTTTTCATCACTCTTCTCCCTGATCTGGACAGTCCCGTCCGTAAACACGAGGCGTTGCCCCTTTTTGTATCGCCCCTCAGCCCCGGCATCTCTCGTGACTTCAAGGGTTACCGATGTTATATCAACAAGATATCCCTCGGTACCCATGTATCTCTTCTTTCTTAACGGTACAGGCCTCGCGCTGCCAATAGTCATATCGACTACCTTATATCCTCTCTCCTCAAAAAACTTGACGATTGTCGCCCTGATATCTTGTTCAGGAGGAGGCGCAGCGCACCGAAGGAGTACAAGGATCGTCGTCGCGATCACGAGAAGACGCCATGCCCTCTTCATGCTTCCATTGTATCCCTTTCTTTGCAGTTCGCAAACCCTATCGGGAGGTTCAGGACAGGACTTTCATCTCATCATATCGAATACAATAAAAGGATAACATGCTCCTTGACACTCGCGAGCCATGATATAATTGTGCGAGCTACAGCGGCAATAAAGCCTTCAGGAGATTAGCGAAGCGTTTCAGGTTTGTGCGGATAATGCGGTCATAGTTGAGTTTGACTTATGGGCGGTGCGAGATGATGAATATCAAGAAAATTCTTCTTCCGGTTGATTTTCCGAACCCCTCTTTGCATGTGCTCCATCAGGCTGCGACATTCGCCCACCATTTCTCTTCTGAGATAGTGATGATGCACGTCGTAACCCCGCAGAGCCACATAGCCGGTCTGCCAGCGAATGGCCTCGATCTTGATGGGTGGGATATGCTCGCTGAGATCACTAGAGAGGCCGAGAAGCATCTAGACCGGTCTCTCGGTCCGGAGCTCAGAGATATCACCATCAGGTGCATGTTGGTCAGAGGTGATGCGGCCTATGAAATTGTGCAGACGGCTCAGGAGGAAAAAGCCGATCTGATAATGATGCCTTCTTATGGCCATACGTTCAGTCAGTTTCTACTGGGCTCCGTGACCGCAAAAGTATTGCACGGGACCGAGTGCCCGGTTTGGACCGACGCCCATGTGGAGCAGTCATCGGAGAAGGAGCTTGCGATCCGCAATGTCCTGTGCGCGGTCGACTTGTCTGCTTGTGATCACCAATGTGTGTCGTGGGCCGTCCAAATGGCCGCCGAATTTCATGCCGGTCTCACGCTCGCTTACGTCACCTCGGGGGTGGAAATGTGGGGACCAGGCGGCAACTACGTCAATCCAGAGTTGAAAGACGCACTTGTCGGCAACGCAACCAGGCAAATGGCCAGGCTCCGGGAAGACATGGGCATCAGGGCGGACGTATTCATCGGTAGCGGTGATGTACCCAAAGTGCTGAGGCAAGCTGCGAACCAGACGAAGGCGGACTTGCTGGTTACCGGTTGTCGTCCTTATGGCGGTCACCTGCGGACCCACGGCTACTCAATCATTTGCACGATGCCTATCCCAGTTCTGAGCGTATGAGTATTCATCATTAAGAAGAGGCGAGCTCTGTTGATAACTATTGCTGGATTAGCTTCCGCAGAGATTGACAAATTGAATCTAATACTAAAGGTGCGCTTATGAAAGTCGTTTCGCTGCTTGCGAGTCCGCGTGGGCTCAAGGGTAACACCGCAGCTCTTTTGCAACACGTCATTGATGGCGCTAAGGCGGAAGGAGCGAGATCGGAGATCGTGGTTCTGAAGGGGGACTCAGTGCTTCCATGCCGGGCTTGTGACGCCTGCCACAAGAAGGGTCGCTGCATCCAGAAAGACCATTTCGAGGGAATAAAGGGTAAGATCACCAACGCGGACGGTCTCATCCTTGCCAGTCCGAATTACATCTTCAACGTGAGCGCCCAACTGAAGGCATTCATGGACCGTTGCTGCGGCGTGATCCACTGCATGCAGTTTTGGGGAAAGTACGGGGCCTGTGTGATCACCTCTGGTGGAGGCGGCGACGAACCGGTCGCTGAGTACATGAGCCATTTTCTCATCTCAACAGGCATAGTACCTGTGGGTGGGGTATGGGCGACCATGTCTGCCATGCCGGAGAAAGGCATTACCGATGAAGTGAAGGAAAACGCCTATAACCTTGGCAAGAGGCTTGTTCAGTCGTGGCAAGCCGGAGAGGTGCCTGCCGATGCAGACGACAGAAGGAGCGCTTTCCGAGAGAGGATGCATGCCCTTATCAACTGGCGCAAAGAAGAATGGCCCTTTGAGTATCGCTATTGGCAGGAAAACAGGGGTTTATAAATGGCCTTTTTTATAGTTACTTCGTAAGTACTTAAGATGACGCTGCTGGATGCTATCGGGGCAACCTTCCTCCTGAAAGTGACACAATCCATTCAGATATGAAAAATGTCACTTTCGAGCGGGGACGTCGCACTTTGGTCGGACGGCGTCTATCAGGGCAAGTAGTGAAAACTACGCCTCATATTTGTTCGCTGGCATGGACCGGCATGACCTTCAAGTAGTTCCTTTCTATCCACTCTCAGGCTTGTACAAGGCTAATCGATATCCTTTCGTTCTTGATACGTGCTACAATGGGTTCGTATGATCAGCATCGCCATTCCCGGTGCAGCGCGCATGGACATAGAACATGTTGTGACCGACTTTTCGGGCACCCTCTCCGAGGACGGGGTTCTTCTCCCGGGTGTCAAGGAACGACTCAATTCCCTTGCCGACACAGTTCATCTGCACGTATTGACATCGGACACTTTCGGCAAGGCACGGAAAGAGCTCGAAGGCATTCGCTGCACAGCGCATATTCTTGAAGGAGATGATCACGCCGGGAAGAAGGAGCGATACGTCTTATCTCTCGGTGCGAAAAGAGTGGCCACCCTCGGCAACGGGAATAACGATGCGAGGATGCTTAAGGCTGCCGCTATTGGGATTGCGGTCTGCTTGAAGGAAGGTTGTTCAGTCGAGGCTCTGACTTCCGCAACGATTTTCGTAAAATCTCCTCTTGACGCCCTCGATCTTCTCCTCAACCCTAAGAGACTCATTGCCACCCTAAGAGTATGAGGAGCAACTTATGGGCCCGACTCTTACTTGCAATCGGATGCCGGTCAACGGAGTTTGTGAATTTTCTGAGCCACGTGATTACAGGAAACACTGCGGATCTTCGGCGAGGAAATCGCCATCTCCCTTTGACTGCGAATATCCACAGGCTATCGCCCTGCATCCCCTGCAAACTGCCCATCGCTCACAAGTTCCACACTTGCCTTTGTAGCCGGACCTGTCTCTGAGAGCATTCAGGACAGGAGAAAGTGCCCATACCTCGCGCAGAGAATCCTCCCTCACGTTTCCAATCGGTATGGGGAGTCTTCTGCACGGCGTAATTGTTCCGTCAGGAAGGATGGTGAGTCCCGATAATCCGGCAGCGCAACCGCCACAGGGAACAGAACCTTCATCTCCCTCCACCTCGGCAGACATCTGAGAGGCGACAGGGTCTCCCGTAACGAGGGTGACTCCCTTCGTCTCAGCGGAAAAAATTGTCTCGTAAAGTTCCTGCACCCGCGTCGCATCGAGCATACTCGCCAGCATCTCTCTCCCCCTGCCGGAAGGCACGAGACGGGAAAACCCCAGTTTCTGCACCCCGAGAGAGCAGCAGAGATCGAGCATCTGAAGAAAGGTGTCTGCGTTGACGGCCGAAAGGGTCGTATTAAGCGTCACGACAATACCGGCATCGAGCAAGTGTCGCACTCCCTTGAGGGCTGAAGAGAAACTCCCCTTGCCGCGTATCGAATCATGAACCGCCTCAGGTCCTTCGATGCTTACCTGCACCCCCCTCACTCTGAGTCCTGCAAGCCTTCCCGCACGTTCTCCGTCTACGAGGATGCCGTTGGTGAGGAGATAGAGTTCGAAGCCATTTTTCGCGATCTCTTCAAGGATTTCGAAAATGTCGCCTCTCATGAAGGGTTCACCGCCCGTGACGTTGAAGCTTGAGGAAAACTCCAGACCGTAGCTCTCAGACCACTCCTGAATCATGTCCGCGACCTCTGCGGCAAGATCTCCTATTTGCGGGAGGGACATCTCGCTCGTCTTCTTTCCGGTCTGGTAGCAGTGGCGGCAGTGAAGGTTACATCTCTCGGTAAGATGATATTGAATAAAAAATTCCTGGGAATTCGTCATCGGCATTCGCTGTTCTCCCTCTCTCAAGGGTTATGAAAACTGAAAACATCAAAAGGCAGGATTGCCGGTTCCTTTGACCAAGCATCCTGCCTTATCCTTGCGGACTGTGTCGCTGCACCAGCAACATCAGCTCTTTCAGCTCTTTCACTTGTGGCATACCTTGCGAGGATCCGTCTTCTTTACAGCCTCCCAAAAGGCAGCCTCTTTGACAAGAGCCTTCTTGCTCAGTGTCTTCCTCATCCTCTCTCACCTCCTCTCCGAGGGCGCTTTAGACCCTTCATCCCTCTCCTCAATTAAAGGATAGCATCGAACCCCTCCTATTTCAATTGAGAAAAAATAATCAATCCCATTACATCCATAAATAAGCTTTTCATCACAATGTGTTATGTTCGATATCTCGGTTCAGAAGATGAAGATCACTCCTTCGAAAAGAATTCACTGGTGGCGAATGATACTTCCGGTCTTCGTAATGGCCGCATTAATATTAGGAGGAACGTGGAACAGACGGAGGCGGCTATGAAGAAACAAGGTCCTAGTTGCCTGTTGCCGCACGATAGATGAGGATTACCGGACCTCCTCCTCTCGCTTGAATGACATTTCTGTTGATCGAAAATTCCGAGTTGGGGCTAAAAAATCTCTTCAGGGCGCCAGTCATGGGATAGGCTGCGTTGCTTGTGATTCCGACCCAGCAACTTTCAAGGCAGGTGAGACATCCGGAATTCTCGGCAGCAGATGCCGTTCTGTTCCCCCCGAATTTTATCTGAAACCCTTTGCCCCCCGAGTCGGTGAGAATCTCTTTGAGAGGGAATTCCTTGTTGAGACCAGGCCAGGTAACGGTGACATCAAGAGGGTCGCCTTCAACATATTTCCCTTTGCTGACACTCGTAAGATTGTCACCCGGCCTCATGCCTATTGCCAGGAGTGCATCGTGAAATTCCATCGGGCTGACGTATGCCCTGAAAAGGGCCTTATCCGCAAGTTTGCCGTCCTTGAAGACAACGCCAAAATGCGTTGATGTCTTCAGATTCTCGCTTACTACTGCATAAAGGAGGACGCACCGCTTTTTCGAGTCGATGATGAGGGGACTCTCTTTCGTGGGCAGGCAGTCCGTCTTTTGGGCCGACGTCGTCCGGACGGGGAAGAGAGACAAAAAGAGGTACGCCAGCAAACCAATGCCGATGAAGAACAACAGGATATCGACTCGTCTCAATCGCCGCACGATATGTTCAAAACCTCAGGTGATATCAGTCCGGTGCTGAAACTTCAGCTATCCGCAATGAATGACGCCCCCCTGTCTGTCTCACCAACCCGGTCTACTTCACAGGCCACAGCCTTTACCACAGGATATCCTGATATGGGATCTCTCACATGGGGAGGGATGACCGAGTTTATGTGCGCATAGCGCCAGGGGGCTCGCTGTTGTCGACCTCCACCACCGAAGGGCGCATGGACATTCACTTCTCTATCGGTACCTTATTCTTGCATAGCCCGGGGAAGATCTTAGGGAGGACAGCATCATTGACTCTGCTCATCAATGCCGCTTCATAGGCTTCGACAAACTTACGTTCTTCAACTCTCTTTGCCGCGAACAAGGCCGCACCACCCTGATCGCGCAGGTCCGCGAGACATCGTTCAAAAAGGGAAGTCATATGGACGAAAGAGATTCTATCCTTATCTTCCGTTCTCAAATTCATGAATTTCTGATCCTTTCTCCCTTTCGTGGGGGATGAGGCAACAACCCATCCGCAGGAAGACGGATTTCCCTTTCAGTCACTCCACAGTATATTCTTCACATCCAGACAACCCAGGCATCCTGGATGTTCTTCATGAGCCAGTCCCCTCCCTGAAGCTCGACCCAGTCAAATTTCTCATCGCCCTTCATGCCAAAATATTCTGCACAGGGAGGACAAACACCAAACTTCGCGCCGTTCTTTCTTACCCTTTCCATGATTTCGGCAGCATTTCCAAACTTCTGAAAAATGGGAGAGATGATCTTTTCGGGGTTTCCTTTCTTGCAGAGGTCTGCGCCTTCGACGGTCATCCAGACATGCACGTCCCCCCATCCCTTCTTGAGAATCGTATCCGCCATGAGGAGCGCCCAGATGGCGCGGTTCGGGTTATTGCCACCGTAGGTCACGACGATGATGTACTTCCCTTTTTTCCCTTCCTCCGCTGACGAAGGCGCACTGGCCAGGGCACTGAATCCTGCGATCCCGAGACCACCAACTCCCATGGTCTTCAGAAAATCCCCTCTGGTCATCTTTTTCTCTTCTGCCATCTCTCTTTCTCCTTCCTTTTGTCTGCCTTATTTCACTATCTTCCTTATTGCGGAGAGGACCGTAGCTGCGTTCTTCGACAACGGTGAGCCCTTTCGGGTAATAACGTAAAAATCCCTCGTCATCCTTGAGCATGGGGATGTCGAGCACGCCGACCCTTCTCAACTCAACGGCCTCCCTTGCAGCGAGGTCCGACACCACGGAAATACCGGCGCCTCCTTCGACCGCCTGGATGATTCCTGAGGTGTCACTGATCTCTGCAACAACGTTGAGATCGTCCATCGAGAGGCCCGCATCTTTCAGCGCCTTTTCATAGGCAGCCCTCGTCGCTGACCCAAGTTCTCTGCCGATAAATCTCTGACCCTTCAGGTCATTCATGGTCGCGCCCCTTTTCCCAACAAGAGGATGGCCTTGCGGCGCAATGCAAACAAGGTGATCGTCCTTCACAAGAGCAACAAAATCCACTTCAGGCGAATCATATTTCGTCCCGATGAGGCCTAGCTCGATTTCACCTTTCTTGACCTTCTCAAAGACCTCCATGCTGTCCGATACATCGACCTTCAGTTCAAGATCGGGCAGCTCCTTGATAATCTCTGACAGAAGCCGGGGCACAAGGTATTCCCCAGGGATTGTGCTTGCACCAAGGGTAAATGTCTTTTCCATAACCAATCCATCCTTTCTTTCCGGTCCGTCCAGCCTTCTCTTACACGTTCCTGAAGTCTCCTATCTGATAGGAGTAAGTCTAACCAATTCTTGTCGATGCTACAAATAGTTTTTTTCTATGACATGTTTCTGATGCATAGAAAGGAAGTATTGGACATGACCGAGGGTGAAAAGCCAAAGTAAGTACGTGTATACTATTCTCGATCGTTCACGGGTTAGCTTTCTCATGAATAACCACTGCCCGGTTCGAGCAATCTCTCTGATGAAGGGACCAAGGTCTCTCTTAAGGTAGCGACGAAACAACGATGAACCTCTTTCGAAAGAAAACATTAACCGGTCTCTCTCGCACCTGCGGCTGAGCGGCCAAGATCGGTCCGTCAGATCTGGCGGAAGCGCTGAAGGCCCTCACTCCCTCTCAGGACCCCAATCTCCTCGTTGGGTTTGCCACCTGTGACGACGCGGCAGTCTACCGCCTCTCTGATGAGATTGCGGTCATCAGCACTGTCGATTTCATCACCCCACCTGTTGACGATCCTTACTGGTTCGGACAGATTGCTGCGGCAAATTCTCTCTCCGACGTCTATGCAATGGGAGGAAAACCTCTCACCGCACTCAGCCTCGTCATGTTTCCCTCAAAGATACTCGATAAAGGAGTCCTTAGGGAAATCCTGAGGGGCGGCAATGACAAGGTCATTGAAGCCGGCGCTTCCATGGCCGGCGGACATTCGGTGGATGACAATGAACCGAAGTACGGTTTGGCAGTAACGGGCATTGTCCATCCGAAGAAAATACTGACCAATTGCGCTGCCAGAGCAGGTGATGCCCTGGTCCTCACAAAACCCCTGGGGACAGGCGTCTTGTTTAATGCGTGCAGATCAAAGAAACTCCCTTACAGGGAACTTGAACATATATTGCCCCAGATTGCAGAACTCAATGGGAGGACGCTGGAGGTTGCCTTGCATTTTGACGTCCATTCCTGTACTGATGTAACAGGCTTCGGCATCGTCGGACACTCGTGGGAAATGGCAGCAGGGAGCAGAGTCCAGATTGATTTGTTCTATGGCGATCTGCCGCTCTATCCCCATGCCCTTGAGATGTACCGGAGAGGCGAGACCACAGGGAGCAATAGGGCAAACAGGAAATTTTCTGAAGGGCATCGGGAAATCATGATTCAGCTGCCCCGTGAGAAAGAGGAATTGCTTTTTGACCCCCAGACTTCAGGGGGACTACTCCTCTCTGTTCCGGAATCTCAGTCTGGTGCGCTGATCAATGCCCTGAAAGAGGCTGGGGTCAGGACCGCCGCTAGAATCGGTCTGGTCAAAGACAGCGCCACCCCAGGCATCAGGATCGTCTAATCCAGATTACCGTTCATCTATCTCGTCTTCGGGACCGACTCCGTACCTGCCCCGCCGTTGTTCGCACCATCAGGGTTGAGAAATGATATAATGGTACCGATGCTTGATCTGAGGTTCGTGAGATGGATATCGTACTGAGCGAAACTGAAGTCCGCGTCCTTGGATGTCTCATCGAAAAAGAGATCGCAACCCCCGATTATCATCCCTTGACCCTGAATGCCCTGACGAATGCCTGCAACCAGAAATCGAACAGGAGCCCTGTAGTCTCTTATGAAGAGAAGACCGTGGCGCGGGGACTCGACGGACTCAGGGCAAAGGGGCTGGCGAAACTGGCCTATACCGTCGGAAGCCGCGTCCCGAAGTACAAGCACTCCTTCCTCGACCAGTTTGATGTCAGCCGCAGGGAGATAGCTGTCCTCTGCGAGCTCATGCTCCGGGGACCCCAGACCGCTGGGGAGATCCGCGCCCGTGCCGAAAGGATCTATGAGTTCAGGGACCTTGAAGAGGTTGAAGAGATCCTGCAGGGACTGATGGAACAGGAACGGCCCATGGTGATCAAACTGCCCCGGCAGGCAGGGAGGAAGGAACTGCGCTATATGCACCTCTTTTCCGGAAAACCTCAGATAACAGAAGAGGATCAGGCGATATCCGTTGAACCTGCAACGCTCAGGGTACGCGCCGAAGATGAGAGGATATCACGACTGGAAGACGAAATAGCGGCCCTCCGAAGAGAGCTCGATGCCCTGAGGGAGGACTTTGGAAGGTTCAAGTCCCAGTTCTAGGGATCTCTATCAGGCAAAAGGGAAAGATCCCATGATCCCTAGGTCACCGGCAGTCCCTTCGGCCATTATTGACAACTGCATGTTTCCTTGATAAAAGGAAGGAAAAGACTCCGGTCTCACCTTATATCTGGATCTGGGGAGGTAAGAACCATAGTGCAGAATTGCTGGGAGTTCAAGAGGTGCGGCAGGGAAAAGGAGAATGGTCAGCCCGTGTGCCCTGCTGCGGTCGAGGGCAAGGCACATTCCGTAAACAGGGGGAAGAACGGGGGCAGGATTTGCTGGGCAGTGGCCGGGACACGCTGCGACGGAGAAGTGCAGGGGGAATATGCCCAGAAGCTCATGACATGTCTTGACTGCGACTTCCGAAAGAAAGTGAAAGAGGAAGAAGGACTTCACTTCAAACACATCTACCTGAGAGACTGATCGCGAAGGGCAATTGATCAGGAGAAAAGACCACCTGCCTCCTCCAGCCCTGAGCGGAGGCTGGAGCCGGTGAACCGGCATAAACATCGTTCACATCCTCAGCGGATCACTATGATTGACGTGTAAGCCTGCCTTTGTCAAGAATCGCGCAGCATCGGTTATAATGGATCTCTTGGTATTTCACATTGAACAGCCTGGGAAGGGAATTTTCGGATCATGGACAAACTGGTGATACAGGGGCGCAAAAGGCTTAAAGGCGAGGTTAAGATCAGTGGAGCGAAGAACGCGGCATTGCCCGTTATGGTCGCTTCCCTGCTCGCCTCCGGCGAGAACGTTGTCAACCGGGTCCCGAATCTTGCTGATGTAAAGACAATGGGCAAGCTCCTGGTCAACCTTGGGGCAGGCTTCCGCTACGAACCAGGACGGGCTGTCATCAATACCGAGAAGCTTGTCGGCTACACAGCGCCGTACGATCTCGTGAAGACGATGCGTGCCTCAGTCCTCGTCATCGGCCCCCTCCTCGCCAGGACCGGAATGGCCAAGGTCTCCCTTCCCGGGGGATGCGCCATTGGTGCACGGCCGATCAACCTCCATCTCATGGGTCTGAAGAAGATGGGCGCAGAGATCGACCTTGAAGAAGGGTACGTCATTGCTCGGTGCAAGAGGTTACGGGGCGATGTTATCTACTTTGACATCCCAACCGTCACCGGCACAGAGAACATCATGATGGCGGCATCTCTTGCTGAGGGCACTACCATTCTCGAAAATGCGGCGAAGGAACCAGAAGTCGTCGATCTTGCCAATGCCCTCAGTGCGATGGGCGCAAAGATCAGGGGCGCTGGGGAAAGCATCATAGAGATCAAAGGGGTAAACGGGCTGAGACCGTTGTCCCATACGATCATCCCCGACAGGGTTGAAACAGGCACGTTCATGACGATAGCAGGGATGACGGGTGGTGACCTCCTCATCAAGGATTGCAGACCCGATCACAACGACGCTCTGATCACGAAACTGCGGGAATCGGGGGTCATCATCGAGACGATGGAGAACAATACGGCACTGCGAGCCTTTGGCCCTGACAGACCCTCGGCGAGGGACATAAAGACCATGCCCTACCCTGGTTTCCCGACCGACATGCAGGCCCAGTTCATGACCCTCATGAGCATCTCGAACGGCACGAGTACCATACGGGAAACGATCTTCGAAAACAGGTTTATGCATGTCGCGGAGATCAAGAGGATGGGCGCCGATATCAGCATCGAAGGGGGTATTGCTACGGTAAGGGGAGTAACAAAGCTCAAGGGGGCTGATGTTATGGCCACGGACCTCAGGGCAAGCGCTTCCCTTATTGTCGCAGGCCTCGGAGCAGAGGGGAAGACGACGATCCACAGGCTCTATCATCTCGACAGGGGATACGAAAGAATAGAAGAGAAACTTAGAGCGATTGGGGCTGTTGTGGACCGGCAAAGAGATGTTCTATAAGAAGCGATAAGGTACCCTTCAGGTTCTTCCTGTCCACCACCATATCGATCATTCCGTGATCGAGGAGGAATTCGGCACGCTGAAAGTTTTCAGGGAGCTGCTGCTTGATCGTCTGCTCGATTACCCTCGGTCCGGCAAAGCCTATGAGGCTCTTCGGCTCGGCGATGATAATATCCCCCAGCATGGCAAAGCTTGCCGTAACGCCGCCGAAGGTCGGATCTGAAAGGACCGATATGTAGAGCACTCCTGCGTCCTTGAGCCTTCCTATGGCAGCTGAAGACTTGGCCATCTGCATGAGGGAGTAGATGCCTTCCTGCATCCTCGCACCGCCCGAAGACGCTACGGTAATGAAGGGGGCCCTCCTTTCGATGGCGGTCTCAGCAGCCTTGACGATCTTCTCGCCCACGACAGAACCCATGCTCCCCCCAAGAAAGGAGAAATCCATGACGGCAACCACAGCAGGGTGTTCATTGATCAATGCCTCGCCGGTGATGACGGCCTCATGAAGGCCGCTCCTCCTCTGGTTCTCTCTAATCCTGTCTCTGTAGGGGACGGTGTCCTTGAAATGGAGCGGGTCGCCTGAGGTCATATCGATGTTCATCTCAATAAAGCTCCCCTCGTCAACGATGAGGTTCAGACGTTCTCTTGCACTGATCCTGAAATGGTAATTGCATTTGGGACAGACCTTGAGGTTCTTTTCGATCTCCTTCTTGTAGACAATCTCCTTGCAGTTCTCACACTTGACCCAGAGACCCTCGGGGATCTTCACCTTCTTGTCAATCTTCTGCTCTCTCGTCTTCTTAAACCAGGCCATTCTTCACTCGCCAAGCAGTAGTCAGTCGTCAAAGACTGAGGCACAAGGATAGTTCCCGTTTCATGGAATCGCTTTTCTCAACTCCAAAATAAACCCTTCAGCGCCTTCCGGAGACTCATGAAGCCTCTTCACAATGGCGCTTCCGACGATAACGCCATCGGCATATCCTGAAACGGCCTTTGCCTCGTCGGGCGTCGAAACGCCAAAGCCGATTGCAACGGGTCTGTCCGTGGCCGCCCTTATCTTCCCTATGGATTCCTTTAAAGATTCGTCGAAGGCGAGCCTCGATCCTGTTATCCCTGTCATCGAGACATAATAGACAAAGCCAGTTGATGCCTTTGTCACCTTCGTTATCCTCTCATCGGTCGACGTCGGTGCAAGGAGGAATATTGTCGCGAGGCCTGATCTCTTCGCAATCTTCATGAGCTCATGAGCCTCGTCAGGCGGGAGATCGGGGATGATGACACCGTCGATCCCCGCCTCGCGGGCGTCCCTGACAAATCTCTCATCGCCGTATTTGAAAACTGGGTTATAATATGTCATGAGAGCGATCGGAATCCGGCTCTCCTTTCGCAGGTCACTGACAAGACCGATGACCTTCGTTAAAGTCACCCCTTCCTGCAATGCCCTTTCCGCGGCCCTCTGTATAGTCGGCCCGTCCGCTATGGGATCGGTGAAGGGCACGCCGAGTTCGACAATATCGGCGCCGCACCTCTCGAGCATGAGCACCGTCTCCCTCGTCTTTCCCAGCGAAGGGTCTCCGGCCATGATATAAGGGATAAAGGCCTTCCGGCTCTGCTCCTTCAGACTCCTGAATGTCTTCTCGATCCTGTTCATCCTGTCCCGTCAGTATAGCTGGACGCCCTTGATCCTTGCGACCTGCTGCACGTCCTTGTCGCCGCGACCCGAGAGATTGAGGACAATGATATTTTCAGAAGAGAAATCCCGAACGAGTTTCATGGCGCCGGCAAGGGCGTGGGCCGATTCGAGGGCCGGGATGATCCCTTCGGTCCTGCTCAGCAGTTCAAAGGCCGAGAGTGCCTCATCATCAGTAGCGTAAGTATAACGGACACGGTCAATCTCCCTAAGATAGGCATGCTCAGGTCCGACTGCTGCATAATCGAGGCCTGCGGAGACAGAATGGGTACCGAGGACGTTTCCATCCTTGTCTTGCAGGAGATAGGTTTTTGTTCCCTGAAAGACCCCTAGGGACCCTCCGGCGAACCTCGCAGCATGCTCACCGCTCTCGATGCCTCTGCCGCCCGCCTCGACCCCAACCATCATGATCCTGTCTTCGAGAAACTCGTGAAAGAGTCCCATGGCATTGCTTCCGCCGCCGATGCAGGCAACCAGGCAGTCAGGCAGCCTGCCTTCGGCATCCAGTATCTGTCTCTTTGCCTCTTTGCCGATGACGGACTGGAAGTCTCTGACAATCAGGGGGAAGGGATGGGGGCCGAAGACCGTTCCCAGGACATAATGGGTCGTCCTCACATTCGTGGTCCAGTCCCGCAGGGACTCGTTAATGGCGTCCTTCAACGTCCTTGATCCGACCGGAACCTCCGTGACCTTTGCTCCGAGGAGTTTCATCCGGAACACGTTCAACGACTGACGCTCCATATCGTCTGAGCCCATGTATATCTCGCACTCGAGTCCGACGAGGGCCGCTCCCGTAGCCGTGGCAACGCCGTGCTGGCCGGCGCCTGTTTCGGCAATCAACCGTCTCTTCCCCATGCTCTTAGCGAGCAGTGCCTGACCGATGGCATTGTTGATCTTGTGGGCGCCCGTATGGGCAAGGTCCTCGCGCTTAAGGTAGATCTTCGGGCCCCCAAGTTGTTCCGTAAGTCTCTTGGCAAAATAGAGGGGCGTCGGCCTGCCGATATAGGTCTTCTGGAGATGGAGGAGTTCCTTTCGAAACCCCTGGCCCTTCATCGATTCGAGATAGGCCTTCTCAAGCTCCATGAGGGCAGGCATCAGTGTTTCAGGCACAAAGCACCCTCCGTACTGGCCGAAATAACCCCTCTTGTCGGGCAGTTTCTTGATCGCCTTACTCGTAGTCCTGCTCATATGAAGAGCTATTATACCACAACATCAAGGTCCTGATTTTTCAGGCAAATCAGAGAACATACCGGGAACCTTCTGGTCGGATAAAATCATTTTCTCCACGAGGGCAGGCGTGGTGACAAGTCTCGTATCGCGATTTAATGATCTTTGATCCCCAGTTCCTCTCCTACCTCCCGCAACAACTTCTCCTGGTGCTTCAGGATATTCATGCATGATGCAGAGCCTTCGCAGGCATTCAGGAACTGGCTTAAGGTCTTGTATCTCTCCTTCATCTCTTCCTTGCCTATCACAACCTTGCCGTTAAGCACCGTTTTCCCATCATGGCAGCCCTGGCAGTGTCTCTCCCATGAACTGATGGGACGGGCCTTTGTGCAGCTCGATGTGAGGAGAAGGGAAAAGAGCAAAACGACTGCGGTTCTAGCGGCTGTAGTTCTCATTCGTCTCCCTCTGATCAGTCACCATGATCACCTTCAGTATACCAGATTTCCAAGGTAGTTCTTATGCTATTTCCTGCTACAATATAACAAATAATCTTAGGGAGGATAGTGCGTGAAAAGACTCTTTGAGAAGACGACAATCAACGGTCTGACACTGCCGAATAGATTCATCCGGTCTGCCACATGGGAAGGCATGTGCGAAGAAGACGGACGGCCCACCGCAAAACTTGCTTCCTGCTTCCGTGATCTTGCTGCAGGCGGCGTCGGCCTGATCATTACTGGCTACGCCTTTGTAAGATATGACGGCAAACAGTTGCCCGGAAAAATGGGAATCCATACGGACAATTTTGCCGCTGACATGCGGGCCCTTACCGTGGCTGTCCATGATGAGGGCGGTAAGATATGCATTCAGCTCGTTCATGCGGGTGGACAGACGACATCAAAAACTGCGAGAAGAAGACCTCTTGCTCCTTCTGCTGTGAAGGTTGAACAGTTCCCGGAAGAACCTGAAGCGATGACTCAAAAGGACATTGATGAAATTGTAACTGCCTTTGGTAACGCAGCCCGACGCGCAAAGGACTATGGATTCGATGCAGTCCAGCTCCATGCTGCCCATGGGTATCTCATCAATCAGTTCCTTTCCCCTCTAACCAATCGAAGGACAGATAGTTATGGCGGCTCCGTGGAGAACCGATGCCGTTTTCTTCTGGAAGTTTACCACCGTGTCCGTTCCGAGGCAGGCCCTGATTTCCCTGTTTTCGCCAAATTGAACGGGTCTGACAATCTCGAGGGCGGACTCAATTTAACAGACGCAGTGTATGCATCCCGTCTGCTGGATAGGGAGAAGGTTGACGCCATAGAAGTCAGCGGCGGTACCTCTGCCTCCGGCGAAATGAACCCTGTCAGATTGAACATCAATAACCCCAGTCTGGAGGCCTACAACCTCACACTCGCCAGGGAAGTCAAGAAGGCGGTCAGCTGCCCTATCATGGTGGTAGGAGGTTTCAGATCACTTGAAGTAATCAATAAAGCCCTCATGGAAGATGGAATGGATTATATTTCTCTGGCCCGTCCCTTTATCAGGGAGCCTCAGCTGATCAGACGTTGGCAGGGGGGTGATACTGCCCCGGCCCGCTGTATCTCTTGTAACGGATGTTTTGGGCCAGGAATAAAAGAAGGCGGAATCTATTGTGTCGTTGAAAAAAAAGAACTGTCTCGCCCGCGCCGCCTTCGAAGAGAACATTGTCAGGGATGACCATCGCTGCTTTCCCGTTCTGCTTAAGAAGGGTCTTTATGTGCTGGACAAAGTTCAATTGCTTGTTTAATGTCGTTGCCCAAAAGTCGTCCCGCTCGATGGCACCACCCGGCCTCCTCACATTTGGTCGAGTGGCGAATTCAATGGCGAGTGCTAATGCCCCCGACTCATGGCGGGATGAACGCCTACAGAGAATCCTTGGTCCCTCTCCCCGGTTGGAAACACAAGATTCTCTTTACTCTCAAGACAGAGCGGCTTCCTTTGGATCCATTGAGCGTCTCTCTTCGTCAGGCGCAGGATATCGATGGGAGGCCCCACAAAAGAGGGGTCCTCGGAAATTTCAATTCCCACGAGACCGCGAACAGCCGTAACGGGATCGGCATAGGAAAGGAAAAGCTTGTGCTGCTCCAGATACTTCCTGATTGCCCCGGTCTGGCCCTCGAATATCGCGGTAACAGGCCCCTGACAATCTCCCGGGCAGGCGAAGCGTCCGATCTCAAATGACAGAGAACCCGACGGCGAGATGATCAGCCTGAACGTCCTCACCATGAGTACGAGTTCCCCGTCAGCCAGTCCGCCGACTATGATCGTGTGCGCCGGATGCCCGGCAAATCTTGTCAGGAAAAAAGCCGCATCGTCCTGCCTTGCTTTCTCCACGATCCGGGTAAGGCTTGCTACAAGCACCGTTTCAAGGACCCTCATCTTATCCTCGATCCTGCCATCACCCTTCAGTCCCTCGGCAATGATCTCCTTGAGGTCGAACTCCGGATAGACATCGCCCGGGAATTCGGCCGGACCTATACCGGCAGAACCGGCAGACGCAAAGAAAAGGTTCCCTGCCTGAACAATCTTACATTTCGTAATGCTCCCCGCTCCGCCCGCACCGCTTCCCGGCATCAGCGTTGTTTTGCTGTCAGCGCCTATTACGATTGCGTTGTTCTCCCTCACCACAACGATCGAAGTTGCAGAGGCGATCGATGAACCGAGAGAGAAAAAGATAAGTATGCTCACAAGGAGTCGCATGCGACACCACCTGTTTCATGATAAAAGATATGCCTCACGCCTGTCACCTGGGGTGGCTCCCGATGAAGTATCTGACCGTCAATAGCATGGACAATTGAGCGCGGAAAAAGGAAGACAAAGTCGGATTGAGTAATTTGTCCCTTTGGGTTAAACTGGGAACAATCGGTTTAACAATCGTTTGGAGGTATTACCAGTGGCGATCGTTACCACTTCCCCAAAGGTCAGGTCGTGATTCCGAAGAAGGAGGGCCAAGAGACCGGCATGGCATCGGGAGGAAGGTGCTATAAATGGGCCTGATGAAGAGGCGCTCGCTGATTGCGGCAGGTCTCGTAGTCCTCGCTATTCTTGGGTTCTCTTTCCTCTGGCCGACGGATGAAGGCAGGATCAGGAAGCTCTTCAAGGAGGGTGCTGCGGCCATGGAGGCAAAGAACCTTGAAGGGGTTATGGCAAAGGTTTCGTACCGGTATACCGATGATTACGGTATGACCTATCTCTATCTGAAGGAGATGCTGAAGAGGGAGTTCGGCGCCCTGTCCGATATAAAGGTCGAATATGATGCCGTGAGGATAAAAGTCTCCAATAACAGTGCGGTTGCGGAGGTAGATGTAAGGGTCATAGCCACGTCGGGAAAGGAGACGGGATATATCATCGGTGATATCAGAGAGCCTCTCCGCCTGAGATTCACCCTCGAAAAGGAACGGATGAAGTGGCTTATTGTGAAGAGGGAAGGAAAGCACGGCCACGGATATCTTGCTGAACGAGAGTTGCAGCCTGCGCCTTATTGATATTCATGAGGTTCATTCCCGCTTTGACAGCATTTTCAAGCATCCTCTATACTCTGGAGAGAGGCAAAGCATCATCTGAAGGAGGCCACCGTGTGTGAGATACATGCCTTTGTCCTGAAGGAGGGCACTGAAGAACTCTTTCTCGAGAATGTGAACTCCGCGAAG
>Ga0335070_10003632_pt1 | contig 18029 bp, 14 predicted proteins | sample Lox_Sample_13_FD_206722 | JGI IMG/M metagenome (GOLD analysis project Ga0335070, IMG submission 206722) | Soil microbial communities from Loxahatchee National Wildlife Refuge, Florida, United States - Lox_Sample_1.3 | ecosystem: Environmental > Terrestrial > Soil > Wetlands | place: USA...
GAGGTCCTCCAGCTCCCGCGCCGGAGTCGTGACCGGCGCTCGGACCGGGACGCCGAAGCTCGCCACGACGGCTGCGGCGAGGACGACGAGGAACACGGGCACGCCCACCCACACCTCGAGGCGCGGCCCCTTCGCCTTAGAGCGGGGCTCAGCGCCGGGCGACGCCGACCCGTCTCCCATTTGGGCAAGGATACCTCGCGCGCGCCCGGCCGCGTGTTGCGTCCCGGCTCGACGTCCCGGCCTGAGCGTGTGTCAGAATCCCGCCCACCCAGGAGGATCGGCGATGCTGAACCACGTTCGCTTCCCCGTCCCGTTCCGGCACGAGCACCCGCCCGTGCGCAACGTCAACGAGATGATCGAGGAAAGGCTCACGTTCGGGCAGCGGGCGTCCGACCGCGTCGCCGGGATCGTGGGCTCGTGGCCGTTCATCGTGGTGCAGACGGCGCTCCTCGCCGTATGGTCGGTCATGAACATCACGGCGTGGGTCAGGCAGTGGGACCCGTACCCCTTCATCCTGATGAACCTGTTCCTCTCGCTCCAGGCGGCGTACACGGCGCCCGTGATCATGATGAGCCAGAACCGCCAGGCGATGAAGGACCGCATCGAGGCGCACAACGACTTCCTGATCAACCAGAAGGCCGAGGAGGAGATCCGTGCGATCCTCGATCACCTGGCCGCGCAGGACCAGGCGTTCATCCGTCTCGAGCAGTCGCTCGCCTCACTGCGCGACCCGCTTCAGGGGATCACCCCGCCGGTGCATGGGGGGTGACGGCGCGCACCGTCTCCGGCGGATGCGGGCCGGAGCCCGACGGGACGTTCAGCCGCGCCGCCAGGCGTGCGCCGTGTCGATCGCGACGCGGAGGTTCCGCCACGGGGTGTCGGCGGGCACGGTGCAGTCGGCGCCGAGGATGAACCGCTCCGGAGCCTGGCGGAGCACGGCTTCCGTCGCGGCACGGATCTCCGCCTCGCTCCCGGTCGTGATGATGCCGAGCCGGTCGAGGCCGCCCATCACGGGGCGGCCGAAGAACCGGCTCGCGTCCGCCGGCGGGAGCGGGTGGCCGGCGACCGCGAGCGGGCAGCTGACGACGTGGCCCGGGTACTCCTGGAATCGCGTCAGGTCGTCGTACTCGCCGAGGTAGTCGCAGACGTGCAGGATGTTGAACGAGCACGAGCGGTCGGCCTCGTTCATGAGCGCCAGGTCGTACGGGCGCACGATCTCGTCGAACAGCGTCCGGTCGGCGAGCCGGTCGCTCTCGCCGCCCTGGGTCGAGTGGTAGAACCCGTCCACACCACGCCGGATGCACGCCTTCACGAACGTGAGGAGGCTCTCGGCGACGGCCTGCATCCCGGCCTTCACCGGCTCGGGGTCGTCCCGCAGGTGCTCGAGGACGATCTCCTCGCCGACCGCGTGGCCGGCGCACATGAACGGCGAGTACAGGGTCACGACGACGACCGCCTCGCGGCCGACTTCCTTCACGATCCCCTCGACGACCTCGAGCTGCGGCGCGAAGAACTCCTCGCCGTACACCGGCATCGCCCTCCAGTCGCGGGCACGCCGGATCGAGGGCACGGGTGGGAACCGTCGCTCGTACTGGATCTTGACGAAGTCCATGCCGGTGGCGCGGAAGTACTCGAGGTGGCGGTCGATCGCCGCGTGGCCGAAGTGGCACGCCGGGTCGAAGTGGAGGAAGAACGCGGCGGGGACGTACGCCTGGGCGTCGGCCGCTCCGAGGACGGCGAGGACCGAATCGCGCTTGCTCATGCTCGACTCCTCTCTCCAGGCGAACCGCCGGCTCGACCTCGGCCCTTCCCGCGGGGGGCGCCATCAGCGCGCGAGCGCGAGGACCCCCGCGGAGCCGCGGGCGAGCACGGCGCGCGCCTCCTGGTACCCGGCCTCCCAGAACGAGCGGATCTTCGCCGGCTCGAAGTCCAGCGCGGAGTAAGGCGTCGCCTTCGGCTCGAACAGCCGGACGTCGGCGCGGAGCTTGCCCGTGAGCACCCTCGGACGCTCGTAGCCGGGATGGGAGTCGAAGAACTCGACGATGCTGTTCATCTCGAGCGCTCCCTCGATGTCCCACCCGTAGTTCTCGCCCTCGAGGATCTCGAGCGCGCGGAGGGCGATCTGCGGGAGCGACTGTGCGGTCCACGTGCGCTGGTCCGGCTCGACCGCGCGCGGCGATGCGAGGGCGACGTACATGTCCACGCGATCCCACTCGCCGCTCCCGCGCAGCAGCTCCGACGCGAGCTTGAACGCGGTCGCGAGCGGCGCGATGTTGCGGACGCCGCCGTCCACGAGGTCCGGGTGCACCGGCGGGAAGAACCCGGGGATCGAGCAGCTCGCGAGGATCGCGGCGCGAAGGTCGGCGGGCGTCCTCGGGTCGGCGACGACGTAGCGGCTGCTGCCGAGCTCGACGATGCCGATGCGGACCGGCCGCTGCGGGCCCGAGGTGACGCCGTTCGCCAGGAGCTCCCGGAACGGCGCGAACGTGTAGAGGCTGGGCTTCCCGAGGAGCACCCTGGCGAGCGTCCCCACGATCCCGAACGCCGGCTTCGCGTAGATGGAGGAGTTCCCCTCGAGGCCGAACCAGAGATCGCGGAGCCTTCCGAGCTGCTCGCGCTGCGCCTCGATCCCCGGGGCGGCCTGCGACATGAACCCGGCCTGGATCGACCCGGTGGACACGCCGACGAAGCCGTGGAGCTCGATCCCGGCCTCGCACAGCGCCTGCAGAACGCCTCCCTCGAACGCGCCCTTCGAGCCGCCGCCGGAGGCACAGAACACGTTGAGCGGTCCCCCCATCGTCGTACCCCCCCGAGCCGCCGTGTGGCGCGAGTCTGGCCCCGGGCGGGACCGGTGTCAACCGCACGTACCGGTCACGCGCGGGCGCGCCGTGCCGCGGCGAGGAACGCGTCTGCATACCCGGCGAGTGTGCAGTGCTGCTCCGCCCACGCCCGCCCCTTCTCCCCGAGACGCCGGGCCTCGCCGGGGTCGCGCCCGAGGCGCTCGGCGGCGTCCGCGAGCTCGGAGACGGCCCCGGGCGCATACAGGAGGCCTCCGCCCGAGTCGGCGACGAGCTCCTGCGCCCCGCCCGCCCTCGTCGCGATCACCGGCCGTCCACGTTTCATCGCCTCCACCACGACGCGCCCGAACGCCTCGCATCGGGAGCAGAGGACGAGCACGTCGCACGCGTCGATCTCCGCGATCGGGTCCTCGACCCGCGGCACGAGGACCACCTCCTCGCCGAGACCGAGCGACGCGCAGAGGCCTGCGAGGTAGCGCCCGTACGACCCCTGGGTCTCGCCGACCACGCGGAGACTTGCCGCGCACCCCCTTTCCCGCAGCAGTGCGACAGCACGGACGGCGTCCGCCTGCCCCTTCCCGGGGTGCTTCCTGCCGAGAATCAGCATCGCGGGAGCGCCCGGCGCGCCGGGCGCCGGAACGCGGGGGCGGTCAAGGCCCAGGGTGACCGGGTAGTACGCCACCTCGATCTTGGCGGGGTCGACGTATTCGCCGATCCGCCAGGCGAGCGCCCGCGAGCACGTCACCACGCGCGCCGACAGGCGTCCCACCTCGCGCATCGTCCTGTGGACGCCGAGCGCGAACCGGTACCCGTGGTCGAGGTCGCCGTACTCGTTCACGAGCCAGAGGTGCGGCACCCGCGCGAGCCGGGCCGCGTACGCGCCGGCGGGGTTGGTGATGCTGTTGGTAGCGACGACGTCCGGCCGCTCGCGCCGCAGCCACCTCGCGAGCCGGGCGATCGCGAGCGCGTTGGGGACGGCCAGCAGCATCGCGGCCGGCCGGGGGACGTTGGCGGTCGCCCACCCGTAGTGGCGCACGACCCGCGGGCGGGCGCCGGCGGCCGCGAGCATCCCCGCCAGCGGCCCGACGGCGGGCAGCACGACCTCAGCCGTCGCGCCGCGGAGCCGCACCAACCCCTCCGCGAGCTCGACGAGGCAGAGCTCGGCGCCGCCGAGGCGCGCCGAGTGCGAGACGAGCGCCACGCGCATCCCGCCGGGGAATGCGACCGTCGCCGTCACGAGCCGAGTATGCCACGGCAGAGCGTCCGGGCGGCTTTACATCGCTTCACAATCGCGAAATCCGCCTGCAACGGGACGGGCCGAGTGTGTGTCGCGTCGGCGCCGTCGCGAACCGCGCCGGCAGGGGAGAGGAACCATGGACACCAACGACACCAACCGGCAGTCAGCCGCGGGGCGGCGCCGCGGCCTCGCGGTTGCTCTGGCGCTCGCGGGAGTCGCCGCAGCCGCGGCGGGGATCGCGTGGGCGTCCGGCGCGCTGCCCGAGGCGCTCGGCCACGGCCACATGGGCGCCGCGATGGCGCGGGACCACGTTGAGTTCCGGATCCACCGCGCGCTCAAGAAGGTCAGCGCGACGCAGGCGCAGGAGGACCAGATCCTGGCGATCGTCGACGGCCTGTTTGCCGAGCACGCCCAGATGGCCCCGCAGCGCCAGGCCCTCCATCAGCGCGCGCTCGCCGCGCTCACCGGGACGACGGTGGACCGCGCCGCGCTCGAGGCGGTCCGCGTCGAGGCGATGCAGCGTCTCGACCAGGGCTCGGAGGATCTCGTGAAGGCGCTCGGCGACATCGCGGAGGTGCTGACGCCCGCTCAGAGGCAGCAGCTGGCCGCTCTCCACAAGCAGCAGTTCGAGTAGGATCGTGGCGGACCCTGCGGTGGAGGCTCGTGTGAGCGCCGTCGCAGGGCCGTGGGAGGCCGCGGGCGTGAGCGAGAGAGTGCTGATCGTCGACGACGACTGCAAGCTCACCGCGATGCTCGGGGAGTACCTCGCGCCGCGCGGCATCGAGGTCGCGGCGGCGGCCGACGCGCGTCGCGGCCTCGAGATGCTGGCCCGGGGAGCGTACGACGCGGTCGTCCTCGACGTCATGCTGCCGGACCTCGACGGCTTCGAGGTGTGCCGCAGGGTGCGGGCGTCCTCGGACGTGCCCGTGCTGATGCTCACCGCGCGCGGCGACCCGGAGGACCGGGTCGTCGGCCTCGAGCTGGGCGCCGACGACTACCTCCCAAAGCCGTTCGACCCGCGCGAGCTGCTCGCGCGGCTGCGCGCCATCATGCGCAGGCGGGCGCCCGGCCGCTCGGGACGGTCGCCGGTGCTGCGCTTCGGACGCCTCGAGATCGACCCGGACGCGCGGGAGGTGCGTCGGGACGGCGCCGCGTGCGCCCTGACCGGGTACCAGTTCGACATCCTCCTCCTCCTTGCGCGCCACCCCGGCCGCGTGCTCTCGCGCGACGCCATCCTCGACCGGCTGCGGGGCCGGGAGCAGACGGCGTTCGACCGCAGCATCGACGTCCACGTCTCGCGGATCCGGGCGGCGATCGAGGACGACCCGCGGAGGCCGCGCCGCCTTCGGACGGTCCGCGGCGTCGGGTACCAGTTCGCCCGCCTCCCGGAAGACGCGCCGTGAGGGGCCGCCTCTACCGCAGGATCTTCCTGTTCCTGCTCCTGTTCGTGTCCGCCGCCCTCGCGCTCTCGGCGCTCGCGAGCCACCTCCTGCTCTCGGAGATCGTGCGCACGCACCTCGGATCTGCTCTGGTCGCGCACGCGCTGCACCTCGGTGCCAAGCTGCCCGCCGCGGGCCGTCCCGACGCCGAGCAGCAGGCGGCACTCGAGCGGCTCGCGCGCCTGCGCGGGGTCCACGCGTCGCTGTGGAGCGCCGACGGGCGCCGCGTCGCGTTCACCGACATCGACCTCCCGGCGCCGCGCGCCGGCTCGCCGCGCGATCAGTGGCTCCCGTCGCCGTCCGGCCCGGCGCTCTTGGTGGCGCTGCCGGACGGGCGCCGTCTCGTGCTGCAGCCGCACCGCCTACCGCGCCCCGGCAGGTTCCTAATCGCCGTGCTGGCGGTCGCGGCGCTGCTGGCGCTGGCGAGCTACCCGGCCGCCCGCTTCGTGACGAGGCGGCTCGAGACTCTCGAGACCGGCGTGCGCCGCCTCGGCGCCGGCGACCTCGGCGCGCGCGTCGAGGTCGAGGGGAACGACGAGCTCGCGAGCCTGGCGTCCAGCTTCAACCAGACCGCGCAGCGGCTCCAGGCGCTCGTCGAGGGGCAGCGCCGCATGCTGGCGTCGGCGTCGCACGAGCTCCGGTCGCCGCTCACGCGCCTGCGCATGGGGCTCGAGCTGGCTCGCGAGGAGGGCGGTGACCGGCGAGCGCGGATCGCCGAGGCGGTCGCCGAGGTGGAGGAGCTGGACGCCCTGGTCGAGGAGCTGCTGGTCGCGGGGCGTCTCGAGCTCGAGCAGCCGGCGGTGGAGGAGTCGGTGGACGTGGGCGAGCTGCTCGCGTCCGAGGCGGCGCGCACCGGCGCCACCATCGCTCCGTTGAGCCTGCAGTTCCGCGGCGACCCCAGGCTGCTGCGCGTGATGCTCCGCAACCTGCTGGAGAACGCGCGGCGCCACGGCCTCGGGAGCCCGGTCGAGGCCGGCGTGGAGCGCCGTCCCGGCACGCCTGCCGGGTTGCTCGTGTGGGTCGCCGACCGCGGCCCTGGCGTCCCGGAGAGCGAGCGCGAGCGCATCTTCGAGCCGTTCTACCGGCCGCCGCATCACGCCGAGGGGCGCGACGGCGGCGTCGGCCTCGGGCTCTACCTCGTGCGGCGGATCGCCCGGCTGTACGGGGGCACCGCCGCGTGCCTCGCTCGCGAGGGCGGCGGCTCGCGGTTCGAGGTGACGCTGTTCGAGCCGCCGGCCTGACCCGAGGCGGCGATTCACCCGCCTGCGGGGTCCCGGTTTCGGTCCGCTGTGCGTTCGCTCGCCGGTCCGGCGTTTACATTCAGGGAGGCCGCCGATGCGGCTGCGAGGCTGGCGCCGGCCGGAGCGACCGGCACGGTCCCTCCGGGAGGCGCGAATGGACAGGAGCGTCGTCTGTGCGAGTGGTCTGGCGTGCATCGTGGTCGGCCTGGCGGCGGCCGCCGCCGCCGCGCCGCCGACGCCGAACCAACCCGGGCCGCAGCGGACGCAGGCCGCGATGGCGGCCACATCGCTGCTCAGGCCCGACCTGGTCGTGGAGGCGATCTCGGTCAGCGGGACGCACGCCGACCCGTCCGGCGGCACGCGGGTGGACCTCACGTACACGGTCGCCAACACCACCTCAGTCGACTGCTCGAAGTTCCCCACGACCCGCGGGACCGTGTTCTGGTTCGACCACCGCGAGCAAGGCCCGCTGGTCTTCTCCGCCGTGGACGTGAGGGTCCTGCCGGACGGCGCGTTCCCGCCTCCCCCGCAGTACCCGAGCGGAAACGTGTGCGCGGCCACGCTGACGGCGTACGCTCGGAAGACGTGTTCCGCGAGCGTGGTGGTGCCGGCGGGCAAGAACGTCGAGATCCGCGCCACCGCCGACGCGTTGGACTACATCGCCGAGAGGAACGAGGGCAACAACACGAGGTCGCTGACCTGGCCGCCGCCGGCGATCCAGACCAGGACCAGGTAGCCGGCAGCGCGCGGACGCCCGGGCCGCGACGGGCGGTTCGCAGCCGTCGCGGCCGACGCGGTGCGTGCCGGCGTGGTTGACTCCGTTCGCGAGCGGCTCTCTTCGGGTGGGATCGCCGCGTCACCGCGGCTCGATCGATGCGGTCGTCCGCCTTCCCTCTCCCGTCCCCGGTCTTCCCTCGACCGTCGGCCGAGTCGGCAGATCCGCGAGGCTCGAGCCCGAGGTTCGTCGGGGCTCTACTTGAGGTGGGGGTAGAACTCGATCCCTCCCTGCTCGCCCAGGAGCTCCTTGGTGATGTGGACGATCTGGCCGGTGTGGTAGGACATGTGCTCGACCGTGTGCAGGAGCGCGGCGAAGCCGCTCCCGGTGGTCCCCTGGATGACCAGCGTCCTTTGGAGGTCCTCGGGGGTGAGCGCCTGGACGACGCCGCAGCACGCCTCGACGACGCCGCGGAGGCGGGCCAGGAGCGCGGCGCCGTCCTGCCCGCCGGCCGCCGCGAACTCCTCCGGGCGGTGGCGCTCGTACGGGCGGCCGCCGAGTCCCGCCAGGACCCACTGCGAGAGGTTGCCGGCGAGGTGGAGGAGGAGGTTGCCGACGCTGTTGCACGCCGCGTTGGGCCGCCACCAGATCTGCTCGGCGGAAAGGGCGCCGGCCGACCGCTCGATCTTGTCGAGGTACTCGAGGAACAAGCGGCGGGCCTCGCCCGTGATTGCCAGGGTCGTGTCGTTCATGCCGCGCATCGTACAGCCTGTGTCCACCTCGATCGGGGCGGGTGGGTCCGCGGTCGCTGGGACCTGGACGCAATCTTTCCCAGGCGAGCTAGAATCGGGCGTGGCGCCCCGCGAGGGCTTGGGAGGGTGACGTGCGGAGTGTCGGGATGGCGTGTGCGGCGCTGCTCGCCGCGACGTACGCGGCTGCGGCTCCCGGCGGGGACGCGCCCCGCCTGAAGGACGCCGCCGACCGGTTCTACCGGGCGTACCTCCGCGCCAGGCAAGGCGGCGTGCCGGTCGGCTACGACCTCGCGCGCTACCGCGCCGTGGTCTCCGAGGGCCTGTTCACGCTGCTCGAGCGCGCCGGCGCCGCCGAGGCCGAGTACGCGCGCCGGACCCACAACGAGTCGCCGCCGCTGATCGAGGGCGACCTCTTCACGTCGCTGTTCGAGGGCGCGACCCGGTACCACGTCGACGAGTGCCGGGCGAACGGCGACGGGGGAACGTGCCGCGTGTCGCTCGCCCACGGCGAGCCGGGCGGCCGGAAGCCGGTCGAGTGGACCGACACGGTGGTGCTCACGAAGGAAAGCGGCGGCTGGCGGGTGAGCGACGTCGAGTTCGGCGGCACGTGGGAGTTCATGCACGCCGGGCGCCTGGTGGGCGTGCTCGAGAGCGCGATCGCAGCGAGCAAGGGGCCGTAGGCCCGCGAGAGCGCGGTCCGACCCCGCCGGACCCGGCGACGCCGGCTGGGGCGGCGGCCACGCCCAAGCCGGTGGTGGCCCGCGCGCGTCGGCGGTATCCTGGTGCGCCTCGTAACCGGGAATGATCGGGAGGGGACGATGAGAAACGCGTGTGCGGCGCTGCTCGCGGCAGCGGCTCTCGGGTGGGCGGCCATCGGATACGGCGCGGACGCGCCGCAGCAGGCCAAGAAGGAGAAGACGTTCTCGGATCAGCTCGCGGGGATGACGTTCCGCTGCATCGGCCCGTACCGGGGCGGACGCGTCACCGCGGTCGCTGGGGTGCGCCACGACCCACTGACGTACTACTTCGGCGGAACCGGCGGGGGCGTGTGGAAGACGGAGGATGCCGGCGCGAACTGGGAGCCGATCTCCGACCACGACTTCAAGACCGGATCGGTGGGCGCCATCGCGGTGTCGGAGTCCGACCCCAACGTGGTCTACGTCGGGATGGGCGAGTCGCCGATCCGCGGCAACCTCTCGCACGGCGACGGCGTGTGGAAGTCCACCGACGCCGGGCGGTCGTGGGTCAACGTCGGGCTGCGGGACTCCCGACAGATCGCCCGCGTGCGGATCCATCCCAGCGACCCCGACCTGGTGTACGTCGCCGCCCAGGGGCACGCCTGGGGGCCGAACCCCGAGCGCGGGATCTTCCGCTCGAAGGACGGCGGGAAGACGTGGCAGAAGGTGCTGTTCGTCGACGACGCCACGGGGGCCGCCGACCTCTCCATGGACCCGAACAACCCGCGGATCCTGTACGCGGCGTTCTGGCAGGTCGTCCGCCGCCCGTGGGAGCTGGTCAGCGGCGGTCCCGGCAGCAGCCTGTGGAAGTCGACCGACGGCGGCGACACGTGGAAGAAGCTCACCGAGGGGCTCCCCGACGAGCTGCTCGGGAGGATCGGCGTCGCCGCGTCGCCGGCGCAGCCGGGCCGCGTGTGGGCGATCGTCGAGGCGAAGAAGAAGGGCGGCCTCTACGTCTCCGACGACTTCGGCGAGAAGTGGAGGCTCGTCAACGGAGACCACCGGCTGAGGGAGCGCGCCTGGTACTACTCGTGGGTGTACCCCGACCCCAAGAACGCCGAGACGGTATGGGTGATCAGCGTCGTCCTCCACAAGTCGATCGACGGCGGCAAGACGTTCGGCGTCGTGCTGGACCCGCACGGCGACAACCACGACCTGTCGATCGACCCGGACGACCCGCAGCGGATCATCGACGGCAGCGACGGCGGCGCGACGGTTTCGTTCAACGGCGGGAAGTCGTGGTCCACCCTCGACAACCAGCCGACCGCCCAGTTCTACCGCGTCGCGACCGACAACCGCTTCCCGTACTGGGTCTACGGCTGCCAGCAAGACAACTCGAGCGTGGGCATCCCGAGCGGCGTTCCGGGCGGCGGGATCGACTTCACCGACTGGCACCCCGTCGGGGGCGGGGAGAGCGGGTGGATCGCGCCCGACCCGGCGAACCCGGACATCGTCTACGCGGGGGAGTACGGCGGCATGATCACGCGCTACGACAACCGCACGCGCGAGACTCGTCAGGTCATGGCGTGGCCGCAGCTCGCGGATGGCCGGGCGGGGAGCGAGCTGAAGTACCGCTTCCAGTGGAACGCGCCCATCCTGATCTCCCCCCACGATCCCAAGACGATCTACCACGCGGCCCAGGTCCTCCTGCGCAGCCGCGACGAGGGCGAGACGTGGGAGGCCATCAGCCCGGACCTCACCCGGAACGACAAGGCGAAGCAGGGCCGCTCGGGCGGCCCGATCTCGAGCGACATCACGGGCGTCGAGCTGTACGACACGATCTTCGCGCTCGCCGAGTCGCCGCACGAGAAGGGCGTGATCTGGGCCGGCACCGACGACGGGCTGGTCCACATCACGCGCGACGACGGGAGGACGTGGCAGAACGTCACGCCGAAGGGGTTCCCCGAGTGGATCCAGGTGAACTCGATCGAGCTCTCGGCGCACGACAAAGCGACTGCGTACGTCGCGGCGACGCGGTACAAGTTCGACGACTTCCGGCCGTACCTGTACAAGACGACCGACTACGGGAGGACGTGGACGGTGATCTCGAACGGGATCCCCGACGGCGCGTTCACGCGCGTCGTGCGCGAGGACCCGGTGCGGCGCGGCCTGCTGTACGCCGGCACGGAGACCGGGCTGTACGTGTCGTTCGACGACGGCGCGTCGTGGCGGCCGTTCCAGCGCAACCTACCCGTGGTGCCGATCACGGACCTCGTCGTCAAGAACGGCGACCTCGTGGTGGCGACCCAGGGGCGGTCGTTCTGGATCCTCGACGACCTCACGCCGCTCCGCCTCTGGGACGAGAAGATCGCCGCCGCCCCGGCGTACCTCTTCCCGCCGCGGCCCACGCCGCGCTTCCAGGCCGACGGTGGTCTGGAGGCGCTGCTGCAGAAGAACGTCGGGACGAACCGGCCGGGAGGCGTTGTCGTCGACTTCTGGCTGAAGGACGCCCTCAAGCAGGACGCGACCGCGACGATCGAGATCCTCTCGGGCGACAAGGTGATCCGAACGCTCTCGAGCGCGAAGGGGGAGGGCGGTGGAGGCCAGGGCGAGCTCAGCTACGAGCTGGTGATGCAGGGCCTGCCGGAGAAGCCGTTCGCCGTCACGGCCGGGCTCAACCGGGTCGTGTGGGACATGCGCGTCCTCAAGCCGACGCTCGCGCCGAAGGCGGTCTTCAACGAGGGGGAGAAGGCGCCGCCCAAGGTCGCGCCGGGAACGTACCGCGTGCGCCTCAAGGCGGCGGGGCAGACGTTGGAACAGACGTTCGAGGTGACGGCGAACCCGACGAGCCCGGCCACGCGCGAGGACCTGCGGGCCCAGTTCGACCTGCTGGAGGCGATCCGGGACGCGCTCTCCTCGTCGCACGTGACGCTGATGGACCTCCGCGACGTTCGCGAACAGGTCGACGACCTCGCCGCCCGCGCGAAGCGGCTCGGCAAGGGCGACGCGCTCGAAAAGCGCGCGGCGGCGCTCGACGAGAAGCTCACCGCGATCGAGCTCGAGATCACCAACCCGGAGATCAAGTCGGACGAGGACGACCTGAACTACGAGCCCAAGCTCGACCACGACTTCACGTACCTGGCGATGATCGTGGCGAGCGCGGACCGCAGGCCGACCGCCGGATCGGCGCAGGTGTTCCAGGAGCTCAAGACGAAGCTCGACGCGATCCGCGGGAGGTTCGACGCTCTGCTCGCGGGCGAGGTGGCGGAGTTCTCGAAGGCGGCGGAGGAGATGAAGCTCCCGCGCATCGCCCCGGCTCCGAAGATCGAGCCCTAGGGGCGCCGGCGGCGTCGGACCATCTGCGGCGTCAGGCTCGCCCCTCGCGTCCTCATGTAGCCTCCGGCTACACTCCGGCGCTCACCGCTCGCCTTCCTTGCATCTGGCCCAACGGCGCCGGCGCGGCTACACGCGAGAACGCGACGGCCCTGCTTGCTTCGTCCGTACGGGAGATCGGCCGTGAATCGCACCAGCCTCCAAGATGGAGCCATAGGGGCGCCGGCGGCGCGGCAGGGGCGCAGAGGAGCAGAGGAGCAGCGGAGAAGAGGGGCAGAGACCGTTCGAAGGTTCAAAGGTTCGAACGTTCAAGTACGCGACCCGGCGATCGGCAGGATGAGCCTGTGCCGGAAGCGCGATGCCTCAGCCTTTGCAAGTCATCGAGTCTTCCGGTTGTCGAACCTTCGAGCCTTCGAACCTTCGAACCCGGGGCCTCCGTTGGGACGAACGACTACTCACCCCTTGGTGGTGGCGCGGACGTCGGCGACGAGGAAGTCGGCGAGGCGCTCGAGGTACTCCTCGCCCTTTTCTGCCGACGCCGCGCGCGGGTCGCCCAGCACGCCGTTCGCGGTGAGCGCCGGCATTCCCTTCTCGAAGATCAGCTCGACCTCGGCCTCGCCGGTGGGGCCCACGTACCCCGGTGCGAGGCGGTCGGCCGCGACGAGGTCGGGCTCGAGCGCCATCATCATCGAGGTCTCGTTCTCACCCGCGTGAGCCCCGGCCGCCTCCGCCGGGACTCCGTACGCGCCGGAGGCGCCGTCGAGGAACGCGGTGATGCCGAGAAGGTCCGTGTACCCCGTGACCTCGATCCCGGGGTGGGCCTTGCGCGACTCCTCGATCGCGCGCTGCACCGTCGCGAAGTTCCCGCCGTGGCTCGGCACGAAGACGATGCGCTTGAAGCCGTGGCGCGCGAGGCTGTCCACGTAGTCCCTGAGGATCAGGAAGAGCGTCTCGGGCTGAAGCGAGATCGTGCCGGCGAACGCCAGGTGGTGCTGCGACACGCCGACCTCGACGGTGCGCGCGTGGAGCGCGTGGCCGAGCTTGCGCGCGACGCGCTCGGCCGTCTCGTCTCCGATCCGCGCGTCGGTCATCGTCGGCAGGTGCGGTCCGTGCTGCTCGGTCGAGCCGACGCCCACCACCGCGGTCACGAACCCCGAGTCGACCGCCGCCCGGATCTCGGGCCAGCTCATCTCCTCCATGCGGATCGTCCTCATGGCCGTCGCTCCTCTGCGCCGATCGTAACACCCTGAGTGGGGCGCGCGGGCCGACGGGTCGTAGCGCGAACGCCCACGGCGGTCCCTTCGCCCGGGACACACCTCTCCCGCACGGGGAGAGGGGGAGCTTTGGGCGCAACGGAGTCGGCTGGCTACCTGCGGCGCAGAACGAAGTACCCGAGGACCGAGACCGCCAGGATCAGGAGCGCCATCCCACCGAGCCCGAACGCCGGGATCGGGGTGACGCCCTCCCCTTGGACGGCGAGCGGCGCGCCGGGGAGCGGTATCCCGGGCACCGTGTGTGCGTTCACGGTGTAGCCGTCGGTCGCGGTTCCCGTGACCGTGGGAGCGAACACGACCTGGAACGTGCATTTGGCAAGGTTCGCGAGTGTGGTCCCGCTGTGGCATGTGATGTCCGTCAGCTGAAACTGGTTCGAGTTCGGTCCGTTGTCCGTGAAGTACGGCGTGTCCAGCGTGATCCCACCGCCGGTGTTGTTGATGACCGTCGCGATGAACGCCGCCGACGTGCTCCCGACCGCGATCGCGCCGAAGTCGTGGGACGACGGGTTCACGAGGAACTGCACCGACGTCGTCCCGTAGGCGCTGAAGGCGAGCTTGAGCTCGCCCGCGTCGCGCGCATCGCGCGCCCCGAGCTCGGAGAACGGGATCGCGAACGCGTACAGCTTGTGGTGGTAGACCGCGCGCTCGGTGACGAGGAAGCTCGGATGCCCCCAACGCGTGAGCGCCTCGGAGACCTTGAACTCCCTGAGCCGGCCGTTGCGCAGCACCGTCACGGTCGAGAAGTCCTTGTCGCCGTCGCACGTGTTGTCCGGGGTGAACTCGACCTCGGCGTACAGGGTGTCGCGGTCGTTCGCGACCCACCCGTACGTCGTCCCGTCCGGGTGTCCGCTGGTCGGGAGGCAGTACTCCGCGAACAGGGCGTGCGAGGGGTCGAGGGTGCCCGGCCACGAAGGCCGGCGCCCGTCGGCCGCCGGGCGGTAGGCGTAGAACGACGACGCGGGGGTCAACGGCTTCCACTGGTTCTCGGGGGGGAACTCGAGCGGCTTGCCCTCGTTCACCTTAGGCTCGATGCGCGCCGCGAGCCTCAGCGCCGTCTCGCGCGCCCCGCCCGCGAACGTCAGCTCGATCGTCCTGCGGGACGCGTCCACGACGTCGTTGTCCCGGCGCGCCGTGAGCGCGACGGCGTCCGGTTCGACCGTGCCGGCGACACGGATCGCCGCCGCCTCACCGAGCACCACCCGGTCGATCTGGGCGGCGCCTCCGCCGCGCTGCACGAGGCGGACGCGGACGTACGGCCCGGAAATGGCCGCGGCCGGAAGCGTGAGCGCGTGCTCGCGGACGTAGCGGTCGTACGAGAGCGCCCCGATGTGCTGCCAGAGACCGCCCACCAGGGCCTGCACTTCGAACTCGCCCTGCGGGTCGAACGGCGTGATGTGAGTCGGCCTCGTCGGCGATGCGCAGACGGCACCGGCGACGACCAGGACCGCGACCGCAACGACGGCCACCGTGCGTCGGCTCATAGGACCCTCCTCGTGTCACCCCGGTTGGCGGGGGCGGCTGTTTCGACCATCGTAGGCCGCCGGGGAGGTTTGTCAACGACCGATGCGGCGGGCCGGACACGTTCTCAGTTGATCACGCGGTCCGGTGCGGCTGCGAGCGCCCTTCGGGCCGGCGCCCGAGATCACCTCCGGCTTGAGCTGTCGCTGGCGGCGCCGGGCGCGCCACCGGACGGCTCCGGCGACCGCCACAGGACCAGGACGTCGGAGTCCGGGACGGCCACCCCCCGGTACTCCTGCCGCTCCGGTGCGGCGAGGAGCGCGAAGTAGTCCGCATCGTGGGCAAGCCGGTAGTGGTCGTCCAGACGCGCGGTGCAGACGATCACGTCGGGGTGCTCCCTCTCCATGCAGGCGGCGAACGGCGTGCACGAGCGCTGGTCGATCCGGCGGAAATCCCACCCGGTGTACACGGCCCGCGAGAACTCCGATTCGAGGATCGTGACAGGCCGCCCCTGCGGCGCTTGGAGCGCTCGCAGCACACGGATCGTCGCGAGGTTGGGCAGCTCGGGCGGCGTGCCTCGCGCGCGCCACCACACGCCTGAGCCGGTCCGGCCCGGGAGCAGGGCGAGGATGACGGCTCCAAGCACGGCGGCCGCGAGAGCCTGCCGGCGGGGCGTCGCGTTCAGCACCGGGATCCGTGCAGCCAGCGGTTGCCACCCCCACGCGGCCACGAGGAGGCTCAGGACGATCAGGCCGAACGCATGGTGGGGGGTCGGGTAGACGACCAGGAGAGGAAGCATCAGCGGGCCGCCCGCGAGCGCCGCGAGCCCGATGACGGTTCCGGCGCGGCGCCGATCGTCGGCCGGCGCGCCCCGGCGCGCCGCGCGGACGGCGCGGATCGCCGCGAGCGCAAGGCCGGAGGCGAGGACCACAATCGTGAGGCGGTAGAGATGATACGTGGCGTCCTTGACCTCGACCTGTGGCCCGAGTTGGTATCGCAGACCCACCGCGTGAGACAGGTTGGTGCGTATCTGCCATACCATGGCCCGCGGGTTGGCGACTGCGGCCTGCCAGATCGACGACGCGTTGCCGAAGTGGTGCCGGATCTCGGCCCAGAAGTCGGAGTTCCAGACGTCTACCGGGCTCGACTGCGCGGCCGCGAGGTTGTAGAGGTAGTACTGCCCGAAGGCGGCGAACGAACGGACCCCGCCGAGGGGGTTCCCAAACGCGGCGACAAGCGCCACGAAGAGCGCGAGCGGGAGCGCAAGGAGGGCGAGCGACCGGAGCCGGCGACGGCGTGCCAAGGCCACGGCCGCAACCCACGTCCCCCAGAACGGCACTGCTAGTTCCGGCCGCACGAACGCGGCGATAGCGAACGTCGCGCTGGCGGCCAGCAACCCCTCGAAGACGCTTCGACGGCGGAGCGCCAGGGCCATGGCGAGTGCGACCGCGGCGGCTCCCAGATGCGTAGGGTACGGCCACGCGTCCATGAGCGTCATGCAGGCGATCACGGCGAGTGCGGGCACGACCACGATCGGAGGAACCCCGAGACGCCGGAGCGCGAGCGCCACGGCAAGGAGCAGCGCGAGCATCACGAGCGACCAGTTGGCGTAGTAGAGGTCCACCCGATCGTGAACCACGTGCGACTGGACCCAATACCAGGCTGCGTACAGCGGGCTGAAGTCCGCCGCCGGCGGCCCTTCGGTGGCGAGCGTAACGCCATACCAGAGGTACTGGGTCTCGTCGTCGAAGAGGACGTCCTGAGTGGCGCGACGGCCCGCCGAGCGCGCGGCGACGATCCCGACGACGAAGAGGCAAATCACCAGCGCCCCGATACGCGCCCACCTTCGGGCGGTGCGGGCGGCTCCGGCGGACTCGGCGTCCACGGCCTGAGAGGCGGGCGAGGGACCCGGAAGGGCGGATGTCACGCGAGATCTCCCCGGCGATCGTATCAGGGGCGCGCTGCGCGCGGCGGCGCTGAGGTGGGAGCGCGGTCCGGGGTCAACGGCCCCGGGCGCGGCCCGACCTGCGGCTCTCGCGGTGGGTGTCCCCCCGGCTCCGGCGCCCGCCACAGGACCAAGATGTCGGAGTTGGGGACGGCTACCGCCCGGTACCCCTGCCGTTCCGGCGCGGCGACGAGGGCGAAGTAGTCCGCATCGCCGGCAAGCCGGTAGTGGTCGTTCAGACGCGCGGTGCAGACGATACCGTCGGGGTGCTCCCTCTCCATGCAGGCGCCGAACGGCGTGCACGAGTTCTGAGTGATCCGGCGGAAATCCCACCCGGTGTACACGGCCCGCGAGAAGTCGGGCTCGAGGATTCGGACCGGCCGGCCCTGCGGCGGGTGCAGGCCGCGGAGCACCTCGATCGTGGCCAGACCCGCGAGCGCGGGCGGCGTGCCGCGGGCACGCCACCACGGGCCGGCGCCGGTCCGCCCCGGGAGCAGGGCGAGGATGACGGCTCCGACGACGGCGGCCGCGAGAGCCTGCCGGCGGGGCGTCGCGTTTAGCAACGGAATCCGCGCAGCGAGCGGTTGCCACCCCCACGCGGCCACGAGGAGGATCAGGACGATCAGGCCGAACGCGTGCGAGGGCGTCGGACCCACGAGCACGATCGGCAGCGCGAGGGGCCCGCCCACCAGGGCGGCGAATACGGCGACGAGCGCCGCCTCGCGCCGCTCCGTGGGCGTAGTGTTTGGCCGCCAGGAGCGCAGCGCTCGGAACGCGGCGAGCGCGAGGCCCGCGGCGATAGCGGCCACCGTGACGCGGAACAACCGGTACGTCGCGTTCTTGATCTCCGCCTGCGGGCCGATCTGCTCTAGCAGCGCGCCCGCGTGCGACAGGTTGGTCTCCACGTGCCAGGCGACGAGGCGGGGACGGGCGAGCGCCGCCCGCCAGATCGAGGCGGCGTCGCCGAAGTACCGGCGGCCCTCGGCGACGAAGTCGAGGTTCCAGGCGTCCACCGGGCTGTGCTGCGCCTGGCCGACGTTGAAGAGGTAGTACCGCTCGAAGGCCGCGAACGAGCGATCTCCTCCGAGCGGGTTGCCGAACGCTGCGACGAGCGCCGCGAAGAGGAGCAGCGGGCACAGAGCGGCCGCCAGCGACCGGCC
>Ga0335070_10003633_pt1 | contig 18027 bp, 17 predicted proteins | sample Lox_Sample_13_FD_206722 | JGI IMG/M metagenome (GOLD analysis project Ga0335070, IMG submission 206722) | Soil microbial communities from Loxahatchee National Wildlife Refuge, Florida, United States - Lox_Sample_1.3 | ecosystem: Environmental > Terrestrial > Soil > Wetlands | place: USA...
TGCTTATAACAAACAAATCCACTCAAACATTGCTTACCAGAATGAAAGAGGGTTGAGAATGTGCGGAATATTTGGGGCCATACTTAGAGAAGGAGAAGCTGCACCAGTAATTCACGCAGCATTGAAACGACTTGAATATAGAGGTTATGATTCTGTTGGTGAAGCAACGATTTATGAAGGAAAGCTTTACATCAAGAAAGACAGCGGAAAAATCGACGAGGTACACAGAATTCACAACCTTGATGACATGCCGGGAAAAATCGGCATTGGGCATACAAGATGGGCTACTCATGGCGCGCCTTTGCAGGTTAACGCTCATCCTCATGCAGATTGCAGCGGAACGTTGGCTATTGTTCACAATGGAATAATCGAGAATTTTGCTGAACTGAAACAGGAACTTGAAAATCGAGGACACATTTTTAAGTCGAAAACAGACACCGAGGTTATAGCGCACCTTATTGAAGACATCTTGAAAGCTAATCCTTCTTTAAGTCTCACCGACGCCGTTCTCGAAGCTGTCGGCAAACTTCAAGGTTCTTATGCGATAGCGGTGATTTCGCAAAAAGAGCCAGACAAAATAATATGCGCAAGGTATGAGAGTCCGCTTGTTCTAGGAGTTAATGAAAACGCTATCTACTGTGCATCTGATATTCCAGCATTCCTGCCAGTAACAAACAAAGCCGTCATAATTGAAGATGGTGAACTTGTTGTTCTTTCTTTGAATGGTTACGAAATTAGAAAGATTGCAGACGCAAACATTGTTGTGCGCGAGCCAAAACTCATCGATTGGACGCCCGAGATGGCAGTCAAGCAAGGTTATCTGCATTTTATGCTCAAAGAGATTCATGAACAACCGGATACTTTGCGAAACACGCTTAGGCTTCAGGAGCATTATCTTGATTTGATGTCCACTTTCCTCGACAGAGCTCGTGAAGTGTTCTTGGCAGCTTGCGGCACATCTTATCATGCTTGCTGGGCTGCATCATACATGTTTTCCAAACTCGCCTTTCTACCAACCTATCCGGTAATTGCCTCCGAATTCCTTGAACAACACGGCAAATCTGTCAACATTGAAAGCACTATTCTCGCAGTAAGCCAGTCTGGAGAAACAGCAGACACCTTAGCCGCAGTCAACGCTGCCCGCCAGAGAGCCGCTACTATTCTTGGGTTAACAAATGCTATAGGTTCTACCTTAACACGAATCTCGCGCGTCTATATCGGCCAACAGTCAGGGCCAGAGATCGGTGTTGCTGCCACAAAAACTTTCACATCTCAGCTGTCGGTCCTGTCACAACTAGCTCTAAGGCTAGCCAAAAAACGGGGGAAAGTTTCGCAAGATGAGATGGACTATGTGGATAAAGAAATGAAAAAACTTCCGGAAATCGTGGAGAAAACAATCCAAACACAAGAAGAAAAAGTGAAGCAGATGGCGAAAAAGTACAAGGATGCAAAAACCTTCTTCTTCCTTGGACGCGGAATTAGCACGGCAACAGCGTACGAGGGCAGGCTCAAACTCATGGAAATAGCCTACGTGCCTGCAAATGCTTTCCCTGCTGGAGAAAGTAAACATGGACCAATAAGCCTTGTAGAGCCAGGCTTTCCAGTGATTTTTATCTGTCCAAAAGACGACACTCACAAGACGCTGATTGGCAACATTATGGAGATGAAAGCCCGTGGAGCTTCTGTAATCGCTGTGATTGAGGAAGGCGATGAAGAAATCAAGAACCTTGTGGATGACTTTGTCGAGGTTCCGAAGGGCATTCCAGACGTTCTGTCGCCCATTCCCTTCATTGTTCCGTTGCAGCTGTTTGCCTATTACATGGCTATTGAAAGAGGACACAATCCTGACATGCCTAGAAATCTTGCAAAATCAGTTACCGTGAAATAGCCCTTCGTTACTTTGTCAAAATCTTTCTTTCAAATGCAAATAGTTTAAAGCCTTACTTTCACAACTATTTCATCGGTGCAACTGTTTGGAGAGTAGCGACTGGGAAAAGCTGATTGACAATCTGAAAAGAGAAGGAGTTCTTCAATCGGCAAAGGTAATCAGAGCTATGCGAACGGTGCCCCGCGAAAAGTTCCTTCCTGAGAACATGCTATCTTACAGTGCCGTTGACACGCCGCTTCCGATTGGTTTTGGGCAAACAGTTTCAGCGCCACATAGCTTAAGCTTACTGCTTGGCTAGGCGAAACATGGTTTCAATAATGAATGAAGCCCTGCAACTGGAAGCTGGTCACAAAGTGCTTGAAGTCGGAGCTGGGTGCGGGTGGCATGCCGCCACGGTAGCTGAGATAGTGGCGCCTAGCGATTCGCCGAGAAGCGGATGGGGGCACGTGTACACTGTCGAAATCGTGCAAGGTCTGGCAGAATTAGCCAGAAAAACCATCATGAAAGCGGGTTTTGGCGACCGAATCTCGATAATTTTCGCGGATGGCTCGATGGGATATGCCGAAAAAGCACCCTACGACCGAATTCTTGTGACGGCAGCAGCCCCGAGCATTCCTAAACCGTTAATTGACCAATTGAAGCCAAGTGGAATCATGTTAATTCCCGTAGGAAACACTTCTCTCTTCCAAAGCCTAATCAGAATCACGAAAACTCCTGATGGAAAAATCAGAGAAGAAAACTTGGGCGGAGTAGCCTTCGTTCCGCTAACTGGACATTACGGTCACAAAGCCTAGCATCTTGGCTATTTGGATTCTAGTTTCTCCTTGTAAGACATCAAGTCTAGGAAGCCGTGTCCACTTATGTTCATGCATATGACTTTTTCTTTTCCCGCTTTTTCAGCTTCTAAGGCTTTGTCTATTCCGGCTCGAATAGCATAGCTGGATTCTGGCGCTGGCAGCCATCCTTCGCTTTGCAGGAAAGTTCTTCCAGCTTCAAAGATTAGTTTCTCGTCTGCTGGGTAGGATACGGCTTTGATTATGTTGTGTTTTCTCAGTAGGCTTATGATTGGTCCTGCTGCATGGTATCTTAAGCCGTCTGCTCTGATGGGAGTCATTTCGGTTCTGTGACCCAGTGTGTACATTTTCATAAGTGGCGTGTGTTCAGCAACGTCGCCGAAATCGTATTTGTACTCTCCTTTTACGAGGTTAGGTGCTGCTTCAGATTGTGAAGCTAGAAATTCGCATTCTCTCTTTCCCTTTAATACTTCTCCTGCAAAAGGCAAAGCGATTCCTCCAAAGTTTGAGCCTCCGCCCAGGCAACCTATGATTAAGTCTGGTTTTTCGTCGATTAAGTCGAATTGTTTGATGGTTTCTAAACCTATAATGGATTGGTGCATCATAACATGATTCAAAACAGAGCCCAGACAGTAGACAGTGTTTGGGTGTGTTTCTGTGTATTCTAATCCTTCTGATATTGCGATTCCCAGAGAGCCTGGGCTGTTTGGATTTTTGGACTGGATTTCTTTTCCAATCTTCGTCTGCGTGCTTGGTGAGGAGTGAACTTCTGCTCCTAGAAGATGCATTAGAACTTTTCTGTCAGCTTTCCAGTCGTAGACGGATTTTACCCAAAAAACCACGCATTCAAGGTTTAGAAGGCTTGCAGCATAACTGAGTGCCGTTCCCCATTGTCCAGCGCCTGTTTCGGTGCTTAAGGTCGTTTTTCCTTCTTTCATTGCATAATAAGCTTGAGCGATGGCTGTGTTAGTTTTATGCGAGCCTGTTGGAGACAAGTCTTCACGCTTATAGTAAAGTCTGACTTTCTTCAATCCTAACCTTTTTTCTAAACGCTTTGCACGATAAAGTGGGCGTGGTCTGCCCATGTGAACGCAAAGCTCGCGGATTTCTTCTGGAATGGGAATCCATCTTTCGCTCGACATCTCCTGCCCTAAACATTCCTTAATCATCGTTCTTGACAAGTACTCCATCCGCGAAGGACCGCTTTCAGGTTCTTTTGGAGGCGGCAATGGTTCAGGCAGATCAGGAACGATGCTATACCATTTTGTTGGAAGCTCGTCTATTGGCAGCGCAATTTGGTCTTTTTCCATGGTCATCCACCTATTTGAAGAGCTTTCTACTATTGCACGGTTCAGAATTAAAGATTTGCCATACAGAAACGTCTGTTTCCAACGAGTGTTTTCCGTCATTCTTCAAAGCCAGAGCTAAGGGAGTTCAGCAAAGAAATCGGCATACATTCCCGTGATGCTCATGCTTTTTGTTTGGACTTCCACGCAATCCAGACAATCAGTGCTGGAGCTATGACTTTTGAAAGCTCCAATAGTACTGCATATGCGTAAACAGTTCCAACAGTGGATATTTCGCCAAGATCTACGAGTTGAAAGGCAGTATAGAATATGCCTACGATGATGTTTGTCCAGCGGTTTGCTGAAGCTTTCAGTGTGACGGACAGGAAAGCCATGATCATGGGTATCAATATTAGAACTGCGAGCATCAGCAACACTTCTGATCCCACTTTCATGCCTGCTATTTCTCCAGTATCAAGAAATTGCTTTAGCACACCTGGCTCCAAACTGCCCAATGACAAAACGGTCAAAAAAGCCATTGTATAAAAGAGCCACAATACTGAGACTTTTATTTTCCAATCTTCCAGAATCCTCCACCTCCCTGCAACAATGTTCTACCAATTTGGAATCTCAGGAGATATAAAATTTGACTCTTTACTCTATTGAGTCGATAACCGGGGAAAAGATTTCGATGGCGAGCTTCAGGAAAAAAGGCATTTTGCTGAGTGCTTTTGCCTTTTGAGTTAAGCAAACCATTTTTCCAACGTTGTTTTTCCTTTTTCTTTCGATATGCCCTTCTGCATCTTTTCCACCGCTCTGCGAACTCTATCTTCTGAAAAGTCTCTCTGTCTACAGATGAAATCTACTATGCCTTCCATGTTTGGCTCTTTCCATTCCACCTTGTAATCATCAGTCACCTTCGGGTTTAGAAATATCTCCCTTATTTTTTGAGGCTCAACAGGAAACTCGGCATTTTTGATATGTGGCAAAGCATTCTCAAGCGTTCCATATTCCCTTATTAGTTTCAATGCAGTTTTTGGTCCCAAACCTTCTATACCATCTGGGTTGAAGTCTGTTCCAATAAGTATGCCAACATCCACCAGCTGCTCATGAGTTATACCACATTCCTTCAGAACTTCGCTAAGGATAACGACTTCCGGAACCACATTCACAAAAACATTCTTGCTCGGCAGCTTTCGTCTTCCAGAAATTGTCACGTTCCTAATGAGCTTCAACGCACCAAAAAGCAAGCTGTCATAGTCTTGGCTCGCACAATAATCCGCCTGTCCACGTTTGGTCAAATGTGCAGCTTGAGCCTCTCCCTCGCTTGGCGCCTGAATCCATGGAACACCCATCAAATCCAAGAGACGTTTACTGTCCTCAGCCATGTAATCCTTCAAATGCGAAGTTGCCTGAGCATACATGCGAGCTTCTTCAATTTTCCCTGCGGTCAATGCTTTTTCGTATCTTATCATTGCTTCCTGCTTCACTTTCATGCGTCTCTTAATCTCGATTTCCTTCAAAACCGGCGGGACACCGTCGAAAACGTAAATTGGTTTAATGCCCATTTCGACAAGGTTGCTTGTTCTGTACAGAAGCCCGCTTAAGTGGCTTGTGACTCTTCCGTTGCTGTCTTTCAGTGGTGTGCCGTCTGGTTGGCGGATTATCGCCAGAAACTGATACAGAGCATTGTAAGCGTCTATGGCGATTGATTTTCCAGCTAAATCTTCCAGTTTAACAATCTCTTTCGGAACAAGGTCACGGAGGTTTACTCCCAATCGAATCCCTTTTTGAATATCAATTTGTGGAATAATAAACTTGTGAGGTAATGCAGCTCTTCTCAGGGTTTGAAACATATAAAATATAAGTAAGCTTGACAATTATCAACCTCCATCGGGGAATGATGATGACCGAAAAAGGAGCAACGATAACGTTGGTTACTTGCACAAGCTGCGGCAAGACAATACCGCCAGGAGCGGAAGCAACGAAATTCCTATGTCCGAACTGCGGAGAAATCCAAATAAAACGTTGTGCAAAATGCAGAAAGTTTGGACGGACTTACAAATGTCCAAAATGCGGTTTTACAGGTCCATAGAATTGAAAAGAAGGAGGATGAAAAATATATGGGTAGCGTTGTAATCACGTACAAGGTTTTTCCAACAGGTGTTGAGGTTAATTTTGATGATTTGAAGAAGAAGATTGAAGCAAGCATTCCAGAGTTCGCTTCAATAGACGGCTATGGTGAAGAGCCGATAGCTTTTGGTTTAAAGGCTTTGCTTATGCAAGTTAGATTTCCAGAAGACAAAACTGGTATGCTTGAAGAATTTGAGAAGAAGCTGGAAGGCATAAGCGAAGTAAGCCAGTTGCAGACGATAATGGTGCGCAGAACAAGCAGATAAGTTAAACGTTTATATGGAACGAGTCTTTGATTCAAAACAGCTTGTAATGTGTATGGGAAGGGTTCTTGTTGACTGAAGTTCAATTACGTGTTGGTGACGCAAAACAACGTGATGTCGGAAGAGGCATTGCGAGAATAGATCAGAAAACGATGCAGAAGCTTGGCATATCCGCCGGCGACGTTGTCGAGATGGCTGGGAAAAGAGCTACTTCTGCAATTGCGTGGCCAGCCTACAGTGAAGATCAGAATCGTGACATAATTCGAATTGACGGTTTCACGCGCAAGAATGCAGGTGTGGCAATTAACGAGTATGTCGTAGTCAGGCCAGCCAAAGTTAAGGAGGCGTTGAGCGTGACGCTTGCGCCTGTGGAGATGAGATTGAACATTGATGAGGATTTCACGAATTTCGTTAAGAACCGTTTGATGGAAAGGACTTTGGTGGAAGGAGATACTACTCTGGTTATGATGCTTGGTCATGCTATACCTTTTGTTGTTAACAAGACTCGTCCTCATGGTATCATAAAAGTCACGGCTGAAACAAGATTGACGATCTTGAATGAGCCGGCGCCTGAAGGAAAGGGCTTACCAAGAACCACATATGAAGATATTGGCGGATTACATGAGGAGATTCAGCGCGTAAGAGAAATGGTTGAGCTACCATTAAGGCACCCGGAGCTTTTCCAACGACTAGGAATCGAGCCTCCTAAAGGTGTGTTGCTTCACGGTCCTCCTGGTTGTGGTAAGACGTTGCTAGCTAGGGCTGTGGCTAATGAGTCGGAAGCTACGTTCTACTCTATTAATGGTCCTGAGATTATGAGCAAGTTTTACGGTGAGTCAGAAGCTCGGCTTCGGGAGATTTTTAAGCAGGCTGAACAGAGTGCTCCAAGCATAATATTCATTGATGAGTTGGACGCCATTGCGCCGAAACGTGAAGAAGTCACAGGTGAAGTTGAAAGGCGTGTGGTTGCACAGCTTCTTGCTTTGATGGATGGTTTGTCTGGAAGAGGCAATATTATAGTGATAGGAGCTACGAATAGACCGAGCGCTTTAGACCCTGCGCTTCGGAGACCTGGAAGGTTTGATAGAGAGATTGAGATTGGGGTTCCGGATAAGCATGGAAGAATGGAAATTCTTCAAGTTCACACGCGCGGTATGCCGCTGGCTGAGGATGTTGATTTGAAGAAGCTGTCTGACATGACTCACGGATACACGGGTGCGGATTTAGCAGCTCTGTGCAGAGAAACTGCCATGAAGGCGTTACGCAGGTATCTGCCTCAGATAAACTTGGAAGAAGAGCGTATTCCGCCTAATGTTTTGGAGAAGATGGAGGTTAAGATGGAGGACTTTTCAAACGCCTACAAGGAGATTACGCCTACTGCCATGAGGGAAGTTTACATTGAAGTGCCCACGGTTCACTGGACTGAGATTGGCGGGTTGGAAGAAGCGAAGCAAGAGCTGAAAGAAGCGGTAGAGTGGCCTCTGAAGAATCCCGAGATTTTCGTTAGGTTGGGTATAAAACCGCCTAAAGGAATTCTGTTATATGGTCCTCCAGGCTGTGGCAAAACATTGTTGGCTAGAGGAGTTTCAACGGAAAGCGAAGCCAATTTCATTACTATTAAGGGTCCTGAAGTGTTTTCGAAGTGGGTTGGAGAATCTGAAAAGGCGATACGTGAAGTCTTCCGAAAGGCGCGAATGGCTGCTCCCGCGGTGATATTCTTCGACGAGATGGATTCACTAGTGCCTCGTCGAGGTGCCGGCTTTGCTGACAGCGGCGTCACTGAACGAGTCATCAGTCAGTTGCTAACAGAAATGGATGGAATCGTGTCTCTTGAAGACGTGGTTGTTATAGCTGCGACAAACAGACCTGATATTGTTGATCCTGCCGTGCTTCGTCCTGGAAGGTTTGACCGGTTGATTTATGTGCAGGAGCCTGATGAGAAGAGTCGATTGCAGATTTTCAAGATTTACACTAAGAATATGCCTCTGGCTTCTGATGCGGGTTTGACAAATCTGGCTAATATTACGAAGGGTTATTCAGGTGCGGATATTGAAGCGTTTTGCAGAGAGGCAGCTATGCACGCTTTGCGGTTAGACGTAAATGCCAAGGAAGTTAGGATGGCGAATTTTGAGGAAGCTATGAAGCATATTGGTCCTTCTATCACACCAGACATGGAGAAATGGTACAAGGGTTTCATGCAGCAAGTTAGACAGATACAGAAGCCCGCAACGCCGGTTGCTTGAGGAGTGAACGTTTTTGCCTGGTAGAACGTGGGAAACGCGTTCCCCATCTTTTGTGGTGCTGGAGCTTTTGAAGAAGAAAGGAGCCATGACTGAAACAGAGCTTTTTGAAGATTTAAGAGAGGAGCTTGGAGACTTGGGCTCCAAGGAATTCAACGAGCTGCTTATGCGCCTTGAAGTAAATGGCAAGGTTCGAACAACTTCTTTGGCACGTGGGAAGAAACGGATTGAGCTTGTAGAATAGAATAACTTGCTAACGTGTGAATACATGAAACCTTCTTCGGGAGTAGCTATTGTCGGAGGAGGACCGTGCGGCTCATTTACAGCTTTAAACCTGGCGCAACATGAGGTTGACGTGTCAGTCTTTGAGGAGCACAATGAAATTGGTGTTCCATCACATTGCGCTGGTCACCTCAGCATCAGCGGACTGAAACGTTTAGGATTGTTTCCGCTGCCTAACGGAATTGTTGAGAACACTTTCCGCGGAGCAGTCTTCCATTCGCCAAACTGCAAGAGATTCTCAGTTCACTTCACTTCACCCGTAACATGCGTGGTCAATCGCACTTCATTTGACAAGCATATTGCCAGAATGGCTGAAACTGCAGGAGCAAAATACTTTCTCAATTCGAAAGTGGAATCACTTCTCATCAAAGATAGTTTTGCTAGAGGTATCGTCGTCAAAAAGGAGGGAAAAACCGAGGAACGATTTCCAGCAAAAATTGTCATAGACACAGAAGGGATATTTCCAAAAATATTGAGGCAAACCGGTTTAGTCGAGCCTAACCGTCAGAAGTTTGTCAATGGTGCAGAAGCTGAGGTTGAGAACGCTGATAATTTGGAAAAGGACATTGTTGAAGTGTTTCTGGGAAGAAAGTTTGCTCCGGACTTTTATGCGTGGATTATTCCCAAAGGCTCTGGCAGGGCTGGCGTCGGATTAGGCGCGAAATTCGGGAATCCGAAGAGGCTCCTAGAATCGTTCATGTTGAAACATCCCATTGCCTCAAAAAAGCTTCGTTCCGCTAGGATCAGACAAATTGCTTTTCATCCCTTAACGCTTGGCGGCATGATTCCCAAAACCTACTCGGACGGCTTCTTGGCTGTTGGAGATTGCGCTTCACAGGTTAAGCCCACCACTGGGGGAGGCGTGATTCTTGGGCTCAACTGTGGTAAGATTGCAGCAGAAATAGCATATGAGGCTGTACAGAAAGACGATTTTTCCTCAAATATCTTGAGAAGTTATCAGAAAAAGTGTGAGAAGTTTTTGGGGTTCGATCTGGCTGTCATGCTCAGAGCAAGAAGGTTCCTTGATTCGATGTCTGACGAAAAGCTTGATAATATAATTGGTTTCTGTGCCAGCATGGGTTTGGACAAAGTTCTTGAGAAGGTGGAAGACGTAGATTTTCAAGGTCGCACTTTCCTACATAGTTTGCGAAATCCCCGCGTGCCAGTTACGTTTCTCTATTTTCTTTTTTCATGGCTTTCTGCGAACATTTAAAATTCTCGAAACAGTAAACTCCTCTGGGAAACGATATGAGCGAATTTCGCTATAAGCTGGTTATTGTTTTTCGTTCTGATTTGAAGTTGAGCAAGGGTAAGATTGCGGCTCAGGCTGGTCATGCTGCTGTTTCTGCTGCTGAAGAGGCTCGTAAGCATTGTAGAGAGTGGTGGGAGGAATGGTTGTATGAAGGTCAGCGTAAGATTGCCGTAAAGGTGAAGAGTGAAAAGGAATTGTTGAAGCTGGAGGAGCAGGCAGAGGAGTTGGGGCTTCCATGTGTGCTTATCGTTGATAGGGGACTTACCGAGATTCCTCCTGACACCGTCACGTGTTTGGGAATTGGACCTGCGCCTTCTGGAAAAGTCGATAAACTGACTGGTAGACTTCCTCTTCTCTAAGTAAAAGGCGCAAAAACTCTTGTTGGTTCCCAAAATCGAGAAGCTTATGGGCATTGAAGTCTATTCGACACATTCTCTTGGCATAGGCGGCGTTATCCGTCAGAACGTTGAGGACTTTATTGTTGAAGAGGTGCTTGTGGACGGTTCCAAAGCGACTGTTGCTGAATCTGTGGAGAGCACGGCTTTAGGTTCTAATAATATCAAAAATCGTTACTTGCTTTGCGTTCTCGTCAAACGAAGTTGGGACACGCTTGCAGCAGTTAAGGCTGTGGCTGATCAGCTCGCCATAAGCATGGGACGAATCGACATTGCGGGATTAAAGGACGCAAAAGCTGTAGCTGCAATGCACATTACGATTGAAGGCGTATCGCCTGAAATGGTTCAAAAAGTCAAGGTCAAAGATTTAGAACTCCGTTCTGTTGGCTATGTGCGTAACAAGCTTTCCGCTTACTACCTATTGGGCAATGCTTTTCGCATTTCTATAGGCTCAATAAGCAATTCAAAGCAGACTGTTTCGAAACGAATAACACGTATCCTTGAGGAACTCGAGCTTGTCGGCGGTGTTCCAAACTTTTTTGGTCATCAGCGTTTTGGCACAACTCGTTCAGTAACCCATCTTGTTGGCAAGGCAATCGTTAAGGGCGACTTCAGAAAAGCTGCGATGCTTTTTCTAGCTAAACCCGGCCTGCATGAACACAGCGCTTCAAGACAAGCGAGAAAAGAGCTGCAGAAAACACAAGACTTTAGACAGGCTCTGCAAAGCTTCCCTAAACAACTGCGGTATGAAAGGCTGATGCTTAAACGATTGGCTGAAGAACCTGACGATTACGTTGGCGCCTTCAAACGTTTACCAATGAAGCTACAGGAACTTTTCGTACAAGCCTATCAGTCTTATCTTTTCAACAAATTCCTAAGCAGAAGAATCGCCAACGAATTGAAGCTGAACAGGGCAGAAGTTGGAGATTACGTAGTAAGGGTCCAACGTTCGGGATTGCCAATGATAGCCATGCAAAAGACTGTTACAGCAGCAACATTGGCAGAGATAAACAATGCTATCGTGGCTGGAAAAATGCGAGTCGCCCTCCCACTGACAGGCTTTAGACAAAAAATTTCTGGAGGCACCCAAGGCGAAATTGAAAAGCAAATCTTAGCTGATGAACGGCTTAATCCTGAAAGCTTCAAAATAAATGCTATGCCAATGCTCACGACTAGAGGAGAACTGCGCACGGCAATAACTCCGCTAAACGATTTTTCGCTGAACGGAGTCTTTCGCGACTTGACCAACCCGTCAAGAAACAAAGCCAACATAGGCTTTACGTTGCATCGAGGCTCATACGCTACAATCGTCTTAAGGGAACTTATGAAAACGCGAAACCCAATAGTAGCAGGCTTCTAAAACTCGACCGCATTGCACAATAACAATGTAGTGTCTATATATTAGGGAGGGGGCTCTCTCAGAGAGCATCAGAAGCTAGCCTATCGTTTTCAGCAAATCCGAACATGATATTATCCCGACAACCGTCTTCCTCTCATTAACCAAGACTTCTTGGCGCCTCTCCAACAAAAGCCTAATCATATATATTTGTCGCCCAAACATACCTTAAACTTCACAGGTGAACTCCAACAAATGAGAAACATAATCGTTGAAAGCCTTAAACAAACAGCGTTGGAAAAGCAGCGCCTTGAGATTGTGGAGCGAAAAGGCATTGGACACCCAGACTATATGTGCGACGCCGTAATGGACCACATTTCAAGACGTTTATGCAAAGAATACTTGGAAAAAGCAGGACAGATCCTCCATCACAACCTTGACAAAGCCTTACTTGTAGCCGGCGAATCAGAGCTGAAATTTGGCGGTGGCACAGTCAAAGAGCCTATGCTTTTCATCTTCGGCGACAGGGCAACAACCGAATTCGACACACAAAAAATCGACATCGAATCAATAGCCATAGATGTTGCAAAAGAATGGTTCAAGAAAAACACACGCTTCATCAACCCGAATGAAAACGTAAAGTACCAGGTAGAAATAAAACCCGGCTCTACCGGACTAATGGACATATTCAAACGAGAAGGCAGCGTTCTAGCAGCAAACGACACTTCAGCAGCTGTTGGCTACGCACCAATGACACAAACAGAAAAAACAGTTCTAAAAACAGAACAATTTCTCAATTCCAAAGAGTTTAAACAACGCTTCCCCGAATCTGGCGAAGATATAAAAGTGATGGGTTTCAGAAACAACGACAGTCTTAACTTGACTGTTGCAATGGCTTTCGTCGACCGCTACGTAAGCGGCGAAAAAGAATATTTCGAAAAGAAAGAAAAAATACTGGAAGAAATCAAGAAATTCGTCTGTGCACACGCGAAATTTGACAAAACAGAAGTGTATTTGAACACGTTGGATGTGCAAGCTAGAGGATTAGGAGGCGTTTACCTAACTGTTCTTGGCACTAGTGCGGACAGTGGCGATTCAGGACAAGTGGGAAGAGGAAACCGTGTGAATGGACTAATTTCATTGAACAGGCCATTCTGCTCTGAAGCTGCAGCAGGCAAAAACCCTGTGAGTCACGTTGGAAAAATCTACAATGCTTTAACTTACAAATTGGCGCAATGTGTCTACGAGCAAGTTCCAGAAGTTGAGGAAGTCTACATTTGGTTGCTAAGCAGGATTGGCAAACCCATCGATCATCCAGCAGTCGCAGCTGCACAAGTAATCATGAGAGGCAATAATCACATCGACGAGGCTAGACACGAGATAAACAATTTGCTGGATTACGAGCTTGAAAACATAAACAAGTTCTGCATGGACCTTGCCTTAGACAAGATTTCCCTCTATTAGCATTGTGGCATCTTCTTTCCACTTTTTCAATCAGCTTGCTTTGGCAACGCATATTACATGCTTCGCCATGCATTTAGTTTTATATCGTCAATGCTTGAGGTAGCAGACTAGTGCAAACAAATTCTCTAAGGGCTTTGGCTGTAGTTGTCACAGTATTCTTCTTCGCAAACAGCCTTTCTGGAGTATTTCTAACAATCTATTTTAGAGACATAGGTTTAAACCTTGGAGAAATAGTTCTCATTCTCTTCATCACATTTCTTGTCATAGGACTTCTGCCAACCACGCTACTCAGACTAGTTAAGAACTTCGAGAGAATCATCAGCTTCGGAATATTCTCCACAATGCTATTCTACATAACCCTAATCTACGTTAAGAACCCGATAATCTTGGGTTTAGCCTACGGCTTAGGTATCGCCACCTTTTGGCCAAGCTTCAATCTTCTGCAACTCAGATTGAGCGAAGCAAAAGTGAGAGCAAGAACAATAAGTCTTTTTTCATCTAATATTCCTGCAGCAACAAGCATTATCGGGCCTGCGATAGGCGGACTTGTAATCGAAACTTTGGGTTTTACGACACTTTTCATCATTGTTGTGATTTTGTATCTTGCAGCATTTGCCTTCTCTTTGAACATGAAGTTCAAACCAGAATCCTGTAAACTCTCAGTTCCAAGAACCAGAAAATTCCAGATTTTCTTCATAACATTTATTCTTCTAGGCTTATCTGAAAGCTACTGGGTTGCCTATCCCTTCTTTGTTTATGGAGTTTCAGGCTCTGTCCTCTATATGGGCTTTGTTTATGCCCTAAGTGCTGTAGTGATCTCCGTTTTGACCTATTTGGTCAGCTGGGTATCAGACATTAAGCTAGTTCGCGCGAAATTTGCCATTATAGGAATGGTTTTGAATACAGTGTGGTACTTTTCTTTGGCTTTTGTCACAAGAATGAATGAGCTCATTTTGTTGTCTATAGTTTCTGGTTTGGGAGGAGCTTTTTCTCTTTCGTGGTTCGCTGGCTACGGAGATTCATTTGAAAAGGAATATTTCGCCAGCATTCTGGTGTTGATGGAAGTCGGTTTGATGATTGGCAGAATCGCAAATCTCGCACCCACATACTTCTTTCTTTCAGCAAATAACTATGCGAGCTACTTTATACTATTAGCATTAGTTTCGTCATCTCTCATTCCGATCTTTATCGCATTTACCAAAATTCAAGAAAAAGAACCGAAAAGCCTTATCACCCAGTAAATGATAATGTGCGTTGAATAGGGTGTTGTCATGGAAGCTTGGACTGCAGCAAAGAATGCTTTGGAATGCGTGCTAGAAGCGAAGAAAGGTGAAAGCCTCATCATATTCTGCGACGACGAAAAAATAAGCGTAGGCAAAGCTTTCGAGAAAGGCGCCTTAACACTTGGGCTTCAAACGCGGCTTCTTGAGCTGAAAACAGAAACAGAAAAGTTCAGAACAGACATTCCCTCAGACATTATGGAATTCTTAACGACTCGAAAACCAGACATTTACGTCAACCTCATGCGTGGCATTCGCGAAGAAACCCCTTTTCGAATAAAGTTGATGCAAATGGAAAACAAGGAATCACGTATGGGCCATTGCCCAGGCGTCACCCCTGACATGCTTACTGAGGGAGCTTTGGCATTATCCACAGAGGAACACAAACAAATGCAAGCTTTTGCAGAAAAACTAATGAACAAATTGAGCCAAGCCGTCAAATTGCATGTGAAAAACCCTTCAGGGACAGATGTTACCCTAAGCGTCAAAGATCGACCCTTCTTCACAGATACGAAAATTGATTGGGAAACGCGAAAGTGGATGAACCTTCCAACAGGCGAAGTATTAGCCGCCCCTGTGGAGAACTCGCTTGAAGGCAAACTCGTCTGCGACATGGCTATAGGTGGAATAGGGCTGCTGAAAACTCCCGTGGATATAGCGGCCAAAATGGGCAAAGTCTGCGACACTTTCTCTGCGGACATGTCTGTTCTTCGAAAAGTGAAAGATTCACTGAATACTGATGAAAGATCAAATGTGATAGGCGAATTTGCTTTTGGAATAAACTCAAAGGCAAGGTTTGTGGAAGAGTTTCTGGAATCTGAGAAAATGCTTGGAACAATCCATATGGCTTTCGGCAACAACTCTGACATGCCTAGTGGACAGAACAAATCTCGAAATCACATGGACTTCATGTTTTCAAACCCAACAGTCAAAGTCTTCAACCGAGATGGCAATAGTTTCACTGTTCTTGCCGATGGTGTCTTCAAAAATCCTTAAGCTTCTCCTAACCTTAAAAGGCTTAAAAGGATGAAAAAGGAAACTGTGCTGAAAGGTGGAGGACAATATGAGTGGCGCAAACCCGATTAGCGAAGGCAAGCCAAACATTGCAACTGAAGGCGAAAAACTGCCAATATCAGAGTTCTATAAAGTAGTTGATTACGTCACAATATTTAAGAGCCAAAAATGGTGGGAAGCGATAGTAGTCTTCGAATCCTACGGAAAACGAACAATCGGTCTATATCTCTGGGAAAAAAGAGTTGATAAAGAAAAGAAACTCGATGTTTGGAAGAGGAAGCACAAGTTCAACATTCGTAACTTGGACGAGTGGAATAAGCTAAAAGATGCGATAGAAAAGCTTACACCTAAACTTGTTTCAAAATAATCACTTTCTGTTTTTTCGAATTTTGAATTCTTATTCTGAATACGAATATTGAATTGAATAATCTTATTAATTCAGGGTTCCACAAAAACACAAGAAGGAAAAACTATGGCATCTGAACAAGAGGCAGTGGAAGAAGAACAAACTGATGAAGCTCAACAAGTAGTAGAGCAAAACCAATTTGAAACAACAGAAGAACAATCGGATTCAGGACATATTCAAATGGACGAGCCAGAAGAACAACAAATAGTCAACAGCGAAAATCACAGAGGGGACAAAAGCGGTTTCATCCACGGGCTTGCAGTCGGCTTTGGAATAGGATGCATCGCGGCTTTTGTCATCGTGTGGATTGCAGTATTCTTCACTCCACTTGTCCCACATGCAGTAACCTATGAAAATCTCCTGTCGGTCTTCATCTATCCACTCATCTATCTACTTGCAATAGGTCTCGTAGCATTGACAGCAGGCGTTGTCAGACAATACTACTCAAAAGTTCGTTAAACAACCTTCACACTGAAACTTCCCGTTTTCGCGCACAATTATCAAACAATTATATAATACTCGCATAGCTACACATACATCGTGGAAGCGTATGCCCGAAAGCATCAAACGTTCTTTTGAGGAAATCGCAAAGATGAAAACTCCAGGTCCATCGCCATCTTTTTCGATTTTCCAACTGATTCGCGCCCTGGAGCTTATTGGAGAAAAGGAAGTGGGGCGAGGAAAATTGGCCGAACATTTGAGTGTTGGAGAAGGCGCAGTTCGCACCATAATTGGTCGATTCAAAGCTGCTGGCTTGGTTTCAACTGCGAAAGCTGGGTGTTCGCTTACGAAAAGCGGCTTGGGCCTTCTCAGCAGATATCGGAAAGTTTTCAGGGCGAAAGCCGATTTTGGAAAGACTGAGCTAGTGTCCTCAAACAATAACCTTGCAATATTAGTTAAGAACTGTGGTGGCAAGGTCAAGTCAGGTATGGAACAGCGTGACGCTGCCATTAAAATTGGAGCAGAAACTGCGGTTACAATCGTCGTCAGAAACAAACATTTAGTCATTCCCTCCGTCAGTAATGATTTATTTGAGGATTTCCCGAGAGCTGCACATCAAATAATGAGACTTTTGAGTCCTGTAGAGAACGATGCAATCGTTATTGCAGGGGCTGATGACTCCGGCGTTGCCGCTTATGGTGCGTTGGCGGCGGCTTGGACGCTCGTTGACTAGAATGTGTATTTTTCTCCTGAAGCGAGAATGCGTTCCAGATTCATGTTGAAGTTTATCATTCCATCATTTGTTTTCGCAGAAACTGGAATTAGCAGAAATCGTAAATCGAGCTTGTAAATTGCTTGCATCATGCTTCGGCTGAGCAAACGTTTTGTTCCTTCCAGTTTTTGTTCAATTGACTCTTCTAAGGATTTTGGGTTGGCTGACCAATCCACAATCTTGTCAACTTCTTCTCGCGGTAGCAGATCACACTTTGAAAGCAAGTGGATTTGAGGCAGTAGGAATCGGTTGTAGACGGCTGCAGACAGAAAAAGGTTTGAAACATAATTTGACGGGTTAAGAGAAAAAACCGCGTCAAACAAGTAAACTATCGCTTTGGATTCTTTAGTCAGGTTGCCTGCTATGTATGGCCCGCTAGCTCTGAAAGCGAAAAGCTCCATCTGTCCAGGCGTGTCAACCAACACAATATCTGTTTTCAATTCTTCGATTTCTTTGGAGATTTCTTCAACCTCGTCCGCTATCAAGTCAGCAGCCATAATCAATGCGCCGTTAGGACCTAAACCATAATTGTCCATCAACTCTTTTATGTCAATATAGTTGCGTACGTCTACATCAGGAGAGTATGGAAGAGTTGAAACACCCGGGTCAAGGTTCACAACTGTCACGTCTTGTTTCGACATTTTTAACAACTCGCTGAAAGTTGCAGTTAACAGAGATTTGCCTGACCCAGCTGTTCCAATTATGAACGTTACAAACATATTTTCATCTCGTTTTCAGTATTCTTACTCGTGGCTGGTAGAAGACTGTGTTTTAAAGGGAA
>Ga0335070_10003634_pt1 | contig 18026 bp, 11 predicted proteins | sample Lox_Sample_13_FD_206722 | JGI IMG/M metagenome (GOLD analysis project Ga0335070, IMG submission 206722) | Soil microbial communities from Loxahatchee National Wildlife Refuge, Florida, United States - Lox_Sample_1.3 | ecosystem: Environmental > Terrestrial > Soil > Wetlands | place: USA...
CAGCCAATGCGCGCCCCAGGGGAGACGTTTCATTACTTGTAGTTCTGACCCGAGCACTTTTTAGTGACCTTATTATAATTCCCGCACTTCAGGGTCACCCAATCCGCTTCGATATCCTTGCTGCCGGGCAGGTAATCGGACCACGCATCCCCCGGCACCGCACCGGCGGATTTCCACACCACGTTGAACTGGCCGTCCGCTTTCACTTCGCCGATGTACACTGGCTTGGTGATGTGATGGTTCGGCAGCACCTTGGCAGTGCCGCCCGTCAGGTTCGGCGTCTCCAGGCCAGGGAGCGCCTCCAGCACCTTTTCGACATCTGTTGTCTTGGCCTTCTGCACGGCCTTCACCCACAGATTGAAGCCGATGTAGTGCGCCTCCATCGGGTCATTGGTGGTGCGCTTCTGGTTCTTGATGAACGTGTGCCACTGGCTGATGAACGATTTGTTGATCGGTGTGTTGATGCTTTCAAAATAGTTCCAGGCCGCCAGGTGGCCTACCAGCGGTTTGGTGTCCAGGCCGGATAGTTCCTCCTCCCCCACCGAGAAAGCTACCACCGGGATGTCCTCCGCCGAAATCTTCTGGTTCCCCAGTTCCTTGTAGAATGGCACGTTGGCGTCGCCGTTGATCGTCGACACCACCGCGGTCTTCTTGCCCGCCGAGCCGAACTTCTTGATCGCGGCCACTCTGCTCTGCCAGTCGGAGTGACCGAAGGGCGTATAGTTGATCGAGATATCTTCGGCCTTCACGCCTTTCAACTTCAGGTACGCTTCAAGAATCTTGTTGGTCGTGCGCGGATAGACGTAGTCTGTTCCTTCGAGCACCCACCGCTTTACGCCAACTTCCTTCATCAGGTAATCCACCGCGGGGATGGCCTGCTGGTTCGGTGCGGCGCCAGTATAGATGACGTTCTTCGATGATTCTTCCCCTTCGTACTGCACGGGGTAGAACAGCAAACCGTTGTCTTTCTCAAAAACCGGCAGCACCGATTTTCTGGAGACCGACGTCCAGCACCCGAACACCACGGCCACCTTGTCCTTCTCCAGCAACTGCGCCGCTTTCTCGGCGAATAGCGGCCAGTTGGACGCTGGGTCCACTACCACCGGCTCGAGCTTTTTGCCCAGTAACCCGCCCTTCTTGTTCTGCGCATCAATCATCATCAGGATCGTGTCCTTCAGCGTCGTTTCGCTGATGGCCATCGTCCCGGAGAGCGAATGCAATACGCCCACCTTGATTGTCTCGTCGGCCACTGCCGCTTTGCTGAACCCTGTCCCCGCGATCAGCAACAACCCTGTCATAACTATTGCTTTTGCTTTGCGTTTCATAATTTAAGTCCTTCATTCTGGCTTGAGGAACGCGTGCCTTACATCTGGAGCTGAAGGCCGATTCCCGCCTGCCAGAAATCCTTTCTTTCTCTGTTGAATGTGGTGTCCTTGTAGAACGTCATCACGCGCGCGTTGAACTGCTTGATGACGTAGTTAAAGTTCACTTCGCCCGTTTTCTGGTTGTAGTTTGGAGTTGCGCCATGTGTAAACTCCGCCTTGGCAAATTTGCCGAGAATCTCGAATTTGCCCACGCCCACCTTTTTTGGAAACAGATAGCTACCCAGCACGTATGCGCCTTGGCTTTTGCCATATGCCGCGTCGTACCCGCCCAGCCGGTTGTAGTTGGAATACTCGCTTTCCACCGACACCACACCGCCGTTAGGCAGTTTCCTTTCGAGGAGGAAATCGATCGTCGATGCCGTGTGACCGCTTTGCACCTGGGTGGCCCCGCCTATGGCAAGCAGGTTCTTATCGCCGTAGTAGGTCCCGTTTAGGTAGTAGCCGTCCTCTGGGTCCCAAAAGTCGATCTGGACGCGAGCCGCCCCAATCACTTTGGAGTTCCCGGTAGCGCTGCCTCCGTCGAACGCCCCAGCCGATACCTTTATCTTCTTGGCAAACTGGCCCCAGTAGACGATCCCGTTGTCGCGGCCTTGAAATACGAACGGATATCCGTCCTGGATGCCGTCCGTGTATACGGCCCACTCGTGCGCAAAGTACGGGCCGTAGAGATTCGCGCGGTCACTCGGCGGCAGGAAACGGCCCGCCCAGATGTTGAACTCCGGAGACACTTCAATGCGCGCCACCGCGTCCAATATCCCCACCTTGTTGGTGCCCTGGTCGTATTCGGTATTGAACATGAACTTGATCGTGTCCGTGACCGGCCCGTTCACGTAAAGACGGATGCTGTTGAGCTCGAATTTGTCGGTGGAGCTGCCGCCGTCCGGCGCGGTATGCTCATAGTCGGTTCGCAATCCCGCGCCAACCGTGACAGCGGGACCATGAGGACGAACCCCAACAGGAAAAGAAAGCGTGGAGCGCATCGTTGCGCATTGAAAACACGTACACTGCGGACACATCGTATAAGCATAAAAATCCTTCTCTCTCGGCGCCCAGGCACCGGCGTAATTTTCGTTGGTGCTACAAGGTTTTCTGACCCGGCAGGTGAGCGACTGAGCTTATCGGAACGGAAGCGCGCTGACGTGGCGGGCTACCCTGACGAGTTTCCGCATTAAGAAACCGTTAACAACCGGTTAAAGACCGTCATTGTAAGCCCGGCGTGTGGACCGACACCAATAGATTCTTTGTATCGGGCCGATTGGAGAGAATCCCTTACCTGATGAACGGCGGCGATCTCTACGAATTGGCAAAGATCCTCGGCGTTCAAACGTCAGGATGACCGAGCGCTACGCGAAACTCGCGAAGAGAGAGTTGGAAATAACCACCACTCGAAGCGAGTGGACGTATTAGAGCTCGCCTCGGACCTGACCCAACGCGACGCTCGGATCGAGGGCTACAATGAAGTGAAAAAGAACTATCCCGCGGCTTTGGCGCTGAGCCGAGCACAGTGGAGATGAATCTGGCCGTCTACAACGCGGTGGCGTGTACTGGGCGATGCTCAGGGCACGAAAGGCTATATCGGAATCCATCTAGGTGTTTCCGGGCGACTCGCCGGAGGCCTCGATTCGCGGCACTTCCCCGGCCCACCAGCACGAAGACGTCCGCGAGGTGCTGGGGCTGCCCAAAAACTTCGTGATACATTCGTTTAGGCACACCATGTTGACTAGGTTCGGGGAGGCTGGCGCCACACGCAAGCAATTGAAGCTAAAGCATTGGGCCCTTAGCTCAGCGGTTAGAGCAGCGGACTCATAATCCGTTGGTCGAAGGTTCAAATCCTTCAGGGCCCACCACCGCCTTCCGGGACGGCCCCTTACCGTTGAATGCGCGCCGAGCCGCCTTTGGCGAACGCCCGCACTTGCTCGAGGGTAGCCATGGTGGTGTCGCCGGGAAACGTGGTGAGCAGCGCCCCGTGTGCCCAGCCCAGCTTCATCGCCTCCTCGGGCGTTTCGCCGGTGAGGATTCCGAAGAAGAATCCGGATGCGAAACCGTCGCCTCCACCCACCCGGTCCAGAACGTGAAGTTCGCAAGTGGGCGCGAGGTGGGTCTTGCCGTTGATCCAGGCTACTGCGCCCCAGTTGTGCCGGTTGGTCGAGTGAACTTCGCGCAAGGTGGTGGCCACGATTTTCACCTGCGGATGCTTTTCCACCACGCGGTCGATCATGCCGAAGAAAGCGCTGGGGTCGAGCTTGGACTTCGCCGCCACCTCGGGGCCAGGGATTCCCAGCCCCTTCTGCAAGTCTTCTTCGTTTCCGACAAGGATATCGACATTTTTGACGATGCGTGCGACGACCGACACCGCGCGATCCTGGCCGCCGGAGACTTTCCAGAGCTTTTCGCGGAAGTTCAAATCGAACGACACCACCGCGCCCGCGGCTTTGGCGGCCTGCATGGCTTCGATGATCAGCTCGGCGGTGGTCGGGGAGAGCGCCGCAAAGATGCCGCCGCTATGGAACCAGCGCACGCCGCCCGCGAAGATGGCGTTCCAGTCGAAATCGCCCGGTTTCAAAAGCGCGCCCGCCTCGTTGCATCGATTGTAGAAGACCACCGGCGCGCGAACCCCATGCCCTTGGTCGCTATACACCGCGGCGATGTTCGGGCCGGTGACTCCGTTGTGCTCAAACCGCTTGTAGAACGGCCGGACGCCCATGGCTTTCACGCGCTCGGCAACGAGATCGCCGATTGGATAGTTGACCATCGCCGTGGCGATCCCGGTTTGCATCTGGAAGCAGTCGGCCAGGTTCGCCGCCACATTGAACTCGCCGCCGCTGACGTGGATGGCGCACTGCGTCGCCTTGCGAAACGGAATAATGCCCGGGTCTAAGCGGTGAACCAGCGCGCCGAGCGAGAGGAAATCCAACGCGCCCGTGTCGCGAATCTTCAGACCATAGCTCATGCGAATCCCCCGTGGGTATTGACGCCAGCCGTGCTCAGTGTTGAGGTGGCGGGCACAGAGCCTGCAACGCCACAGGATAACAAATGGGGTGGCATCGCTGTCCTTCGCGAGAACGGCTATAACGAGAAGGAGAGGTATTCCATGAACTGGAGAGAATTTCTCAAAGCGGAGATTCAATCCGCATACGCAACCACGGACAGCTTGCTGGCGATGGTGGACGATGCCTCACTTGAGTGGAAACCTAGCACCGGCAGCAATTGGATGACCATGGGACAGCTCCTCAAGCACCTCACGGAAGCTTGCGGCACCGCGTTCAGAGGTTTCATCACCGGAGACTGGGGATTGCCTGAAGGGAAGGATTTTGCTGATCTCCCGCCGGAAGAGCAATTGCCGCCCGCGGAAAAGCTGCCAACGATTACAAGCGTTGCCGAGGCGAGACGGCTGTTGCGCGAAGACGAACAGGCGACCCTTGAGATGTTGGCAAGGTGCGGCGAGGAGGAGCTTGCAAACAAGAGAGCGCCGGCCCCCTGGGATCCAACCGAAATGGTCCTGGGGCATCGTCTGCTCCAGATGGTGGACCACCTGAAGCAACACAAGGGGCAATTATTTTATTTTCTGAAGCTGCAAGGAAAGCCGGTCAATACGAGCAACCTCTGGGGCGTGTAAGCACCCTCGTTGGCGGCTCAGACGTTATATGTCCCCGACGACGTCCTGCCCCCGCGTCCTGTCCAGTTGGTGTGAAAGAACTGGCCGCGCGGTTGATCCACGCGTTCGTAGGTGTGCGCGCCGAAGAAGTCGCGCTGGGCTTGCAGCAGGTTCGCGGGCAGGCGAGCGGTGCGGTAGCCGTCGTAGAAGGAAAGAGCCGTGGAAAAAGCCGGCGTGGGCACGCCGTACTCGATGGCCTTGATGATGGCCCGCCGCCAGGAGACCTGGTAGCCGTTCAGCGTTTTGCTAAAGAAATCGTCCAGCAGCAGATTGGTGAGCTGCGGATTCTTGTCGTAGGCTTCCTTGATTTTTCCGAGGAAGCGGCTGCGGATAATGCAGCCCCCGCGCCACATCAGGGCGATGCCGCCGAAGTTGAGATTCCATTTCTCCTCTTTCGCCGCCTCGCGCAGCAGCATGTAACCTTGCGCGTAGGAAATCATTTTGGAGCAGTAAAGCGCCCGCCGCACATCCTCGATGAAATTCTTGCGGTCCTGAGCCGCCGGAAGCTTCGGCGCACTCAGGATCTTGGATGCGCTCACCCGTTCGTCCTTCATCGCCGAGAGGCAGCGGGCAAAAACGGCTTCTCCGATCAGCGTCACCGGCGTGCCAGTGTCGAGCGCGCTGATGCCGGTCCACTTTCCGGTGCCTTTCTGGCCGGCGGTGTCCAGGATTTTGTCGACCAGCGGCGTCCCGTCTTCATCGTTTTTGGCGAAAATCTGATAGGTGATCTCGATCAGGTAACTGTCGAGTTCTCCCTTGTTCCACTCCTCGAAAACGTCGTGCAGTTCCTGCGCGTTGAGGCCAAGGCCGTCTTTCAGAAGCTGGTAGGCTTCGCAGATCAACTGCATGTCGCCGTACTCGATGCCGTTGTGCACCATCTTGACGTAGTGGCCGGCGCCGTTCTCTCCCACCCAGTCGCAGCAGGGCGAGCCGTCTTCCACCTTGGCGGCGATCGACTGAAAGATCTCCTTCACGTGCGGCCAGGCAGCCGGATTTCCGCCGGGCATGATCGACGGGCCGTGTCGCGCGCCCTCTTCGCCTCCCGAAACGCCCGTGCCGATGAACAGAATCCCTTTGTCGGCGAGAGTTTTCGTCCGCCGGTTGGTATCCGGATAGTGCGAGTTGCCGCCGTCGATGACGATGTCGCCTTTCTCGAGATGCGGCAGAAGCTGGTCGATCATCTGATCAACCGTGTCGCCGGCTTTGACCATCAGCATTACGCGGCGGGGCCTCTTGAGAACCTCCGCCAGTTCCGCAAGGGAGTGCGTGCCTACCACCTGCGTGCCTTTGGCTTCGTTGTTGATGAAGTCGTCCACTTTCGAGACCGTCCGATTAAACACCGCCACGCGATAGCCGTGGTCGTTCATGTTGAGGACGAGATTCTGGCCCATCACCGCCAGACCGATCAATCCAATGTCACAAGTTGCTTTCGGCATAGAACTCCGGAGTTGAAAGACTATTATCGCGTACCGCGTGACTGGCTCCGCCGCGCGGCCCGTTCTGATATCGTAGCTAAGTCAAGCCGCCCCGGAGAAAAGGGGCGGCCTTGTTTCCAATCCAGAGGGAGTGACTGACATGCTCCGGAGAAACTTCCTACTCGGTACGGCGGTCTCGGTTCTTCGCGGCGCGGCCCTGAACCCCAAAGAACGTGTGGGGCGCGCTCTCCAAGGCCGCGACGTGGACCGGCCGCCGTTCTCGTTCTGGCACCATTTCGGATTGAAGACAGCGGAAGATCACGCGCGCGCCACGCTGGACTTCTATCGCAAATACCATACGGACATCGTCAAGGTGATGAGCGATTTCCCGTATCCCCGGCCGGCGGGTAAATGGTACGAGCTGAAGGTCGAATCCAACCCATTTCCCGCGCAGATCCGTGCCCTCGAGTTGATCCGCAGCGGCCTCAACGGGCAGACCGACTTCGTCGAGACGATCTTCAATCCATTCAATGTCGCCGAGAAGCTGTCTTCACCCGAAGAAGTGCGCCGGCTGAAGGACCAAAAACCGCAAGCCATGCTGGACGCTCTTGACGTGATTACCCAATCGGAAATCCGTCACGCCAGGCGCGCGCTCGAAACCGGTGCATCAGGCATATTTCTTGCGGTGGCGAATGCGAACTCTGCCGCTCTTTCCCGGGAGGATTACGTTCGCTTCAGCGCGCCCTTCGACCGCCGGATTCTCGACGCTGTGCCCGGAGCTCGCCTGAACATCCTGCATTTGCACACTGACCGCGACCAGTTGCCGGTGTTCCGGGATTTTCCGGCGGCGGTCATCAACTATTCACTTCACGTGACCGGGATTCCGATAGCAGAGGTCCGGCGTGATTTCTCCATGGCCATCATGGGCGGTGTCGACGAGGTGAATTACCGCAAACTGGGAAAAACGGAAATCCAAGCTCAGTGGAAATCGGCCGCCGCAGCCGCCGGATCAAAATTTCTGCTCTCGCCGGGCTGCTCGGTTCCCAACGACAGCACACCGGCAGAACTGCTGCGTTTGCCGTCAGCAATCGGGGCCTAGATCAGTTCGGCGCGCTACGATGCGGTCGCGCCCGTTGACGCGCCGGCCTGTTTGAAGGCCATCGGACCGACAATCGGAAGCTGGTACCATTCGTTGTTGTACGCCTTATACATGAGAAACAGCCAGATCAAGAAGCCGGCGAAGCCGATCAGCATGCGCAATGGCAGGAAGATGAGCCACATGTTCATGATGGCTCCGATAATGCCAAAAGCAATGCTCAGCGCAATCGACAATGCGATCCATGCCACGCAGAAGAAGATGGACTGGAACGCGTGGAAGCGGACAAACGGACGCCTGTTGTAAGGCTCAAGGACCAGGAACAGAATACCGGTAATAAAGCCGACCAGGTAGCACAGCGCTCCTGCCAGGTTGTCGTTCATGCCGGCTGCGACGGCAGGGCCGGGCGGTGGCTGGCTCGAAGCAGGCGCGGGGCCGCTTGGTGCAGCCCCCATTGCCGCACCGCACTTGGCACAGAACCGCCCCTCGACGGGCGCTCCACAGCTCGCACAAAATGGCATCGTCTCACCCTCCGGTTTGCCTAACTGTACCGAAACTCCGCCGGACGCGCAACTGTTTTCCGCGTTTCGCGGCGCGTGCAATTTGGAGTTGCAAAGAATCGCCCAAAATGGCTAGCCCATAGCCCTTTAGAGGCATTTAGAGTAACATCCGTGTCTGCCAGGACGTCCTAACCAAGTAGCGACGGCAACCCGCTTCTCCTCGTCCGCTCCCATGCGTAGGAAATAGCCCAAAAGAGTCGTGGGTCCGGGATGTCGCTCTCGGTGATGGCTGTATATACTGATAAGGCTCGTCGAAACGCATGAAGCCGCCCGAGCCTCCATCTGCGCTGGAACATGTGGTACCGCCACCGGCGAAGAAAGAGGTGCGCGGCAGCCCTGCCCCGCCTCCCCGAAAATCCAGGCGCTGGATCTGGCTCGTCCTCCTTGCCTTGGCGGCGGGCGCCTATTTTCTGTGGCCCAAGCTCCGCAGCAATCAGTCCGTGAGTGCGCCTAAGCCGGCGGCCGGTAAGGCCGGAAGAGGTCCTCTGGTCACTCCTGTGGTCGCGGTGCGAGCCCGGAAAGGGGACATCGGCGTTTATTTCAACGGTCTCGGAGCGGTCACGCCGATTTACACCGTGACCGTAAAGAGCCGCGTGGACGGGCAGTTGATGAGCGTTCACTACAACGAGGGCGATATCGTCCATCAGGGAGATCTGCTGGTCGAAATCGATCCGCGTCCCTTTCAGGTGCAGTTGGAACAGGCCGAAGGCCAACTCGCCCGGGACCAGGCCAACCTGGCGAACGCAAGGGTCGACCTGGCCCGCTATGAAACGCTGTTAAAGCAAAACGCGATTCCTGAGCAGCAATTGGCGACACAACAATCGACCGTGGCGCAAAACGAAGGCGCGGTGAAAGTCGATCAGGGACAGATTGATGCCGCGAAACTCAACCTGGTGTATTGCCGGATCACCGCCCCAATCACCGGCCGCATCGGCCTTCGCCTGGTGGATCCAGGCAATATCGTTCATGCCGCCGACGCCAATGGTTTGCTCGTGATCACTCAACTGCAGCCGATCAGCGTGATTTTCACAATTGCGGAAGGTCAACTCCCTCCCGTACTCACGAGATTCAACGCAGGGCAGCGTTTGCGAGTGGATGCCTACGATCATGAAAACATTCGGAGGATTGCGCAAGGGACACTGGCCACCATCGACAATCAGATCGATCCTTCGACCGCTACCCTCAAGCTCCGCGCCAACTTTGAAAATAAGGACAATGCGCTGTTCCCCAACCAGTTCGTGAACGCCAGGCTGCTGGTGGAAGAGAAGCGCGGCGTGACGCTGGTTCCCACCGCGGCCATTCAAAGAAATTCGCAGACCACCTACGTTTATCTCGTGAAGCCGGATTCCACGGTGACGGTGCGCAACATCACCGTGGGCGCAACTGAGGGGAATGACTGCGAGGTTGTGTCAGGTCTCGCCCCCGGTGACATCATCGTCATGACCGGCGTCGACAAGCTGCAAGAAGGGAGTAAGGTCAGCACGCACATCGAGGGCGACAAGACCCAGAAGGGGAGTTAAGCAGGTCCATGAGCCCTTCACGGACATTCATTCTCCGCCCGGTCGCCACCACGCTGCTGATGGTCGGCATCCTGCTGGCGGGCGCCGTCGCCTATAAACAACTGCCCGTCTCGGCGCTGCCGGAAGTCGACTATCCGACCATCCAGGTGGTCACGTTTTATCCGGGCGCCAGCCCCGATGTGATGGCATCGTCGGTGACTGCACCGCTTGAGCGCCAGTTCGGCCAGGTGCCGGGGTTGCAGCAGATGACTTCGACCAGCTCGGACGGCTGCTCGGTCATCATCCTGCAATTCAACCTCAGTCTCAATATTGACGTCGCCGAGCAGGAGGTGCAGCAGTCCATTAATGCCTCGGGCACCTATTTGCCGCCGGATCTTCCCACGCCGCCCATCTACAACAAGATCAACCCCGCCGACGCGCCCATTCTCACGCTGGCTCTGACTTCCAAAGACCTGCCGCTCTCCAAAGTGGAAGACTTGGCGGACACCCGCCTGGCGCCCAAGATCTCGCAATTGCCGGGCGTGGGTTTGGTGAGCATCAGCGGCGGCCAGAAGCCCGCCGTGCGTATCCAGGCGAATCCCACCGCGCTAGCGGCCAAAGGGCTCAACCTGGAAGACCTGCGCAGCACCCTCGTCGCCGCCAACGTGAATCAAGCGAAGGGCAGCTTCGACGGCCCGCACCAGGCATACCAGATCGGCGCTAACGATCAGTTGCTCTCCAGCGCCGATTACGCGCCGCTCGTCGTAGCCTACCGCAACGGCGCACCGGTCAAGCTGACCGATGTCGCCACGGTCATCGATGACACGGAGAACATCCGCCAGGCCGCCTGGATGAACCGCGTTCCGGCGGTCATCGTGAACATTCAACGGCAGCCGGGAGCGAATATCATCACCGTAGTCGATCGCATCAAGACGCTGCTGCCCCAGCTCACTGCGAATCTGCCCAGATCCGTCCAGGTGAGCATCCTCACCGACCGGACCAACACCATCAGGGCGTCGGTCAACGACGTGCAATTCGAGCTGATGCTGACCGTCGCACTCGTGGTGATGGTCATCTTTCTGTTTCTGCGCAATCTCTCCGCCACCACGATTCCGAGCATCGCGGTGCCCCTGTCTCTGGTGGGGACCTTTGGTGTGATGTACCTGCTCGGCTACAGCCTGAACAACCTGACGCTGATGGCTCTGACGATCTCTACCGGATTCGTGGTCGACGACGCCATCGTGATGATCGAAAACATCCACCGGTTCATCGAAGAAGGCGAGCACCCGCTGCGCGCGGCGCTCAAGGGCGCCGAGCAGATCGGTTTCACCATCGTCTCGCTCACGATTTCTCTCATCGCCGTTCTCATCCCGCTGCTGTTCATGGGCGACATCGTGGGCCGGCTGTTCCGCGAGTTCGCCGTCACGCTTAGCGTCACGATCCTGGTTTCGGCCGTGGTCTCGCTGACTCTGACGCCCATGATGTGCTCCAAGCTGCTCAAGCACCGGCCGGAAGCGCAGCAGGGGCGCCTTTTCAGGGCGTCGGAGCGCGCGTTCGATGCCGTGATCGCCTTCTATGGCCGGACTCTGAAGTGGGTGTTGCGCTGGCAGACCGCCACCCTGCTGGTGGCCGCCGGCACGCTCGTCGTGACCATACTTCTTTTTATCCGCATTCCCAAAGGCTTTTTCCCGATTCAAGACACCGGCGTCATTCAAGGCGTCTCCGAAGCCGCTCAGACCGTGTCTTTTCCGGAAATGGCTCGTGAGCAGCAGCAGCTCGCGGACGTCATCCTGCAGGATTCCGCCGTAGAAAGCCTCTCGTCATTCATCGGGATCGACGGCACCAACACCACGGTCAACACCGGGCGCATTCTCATCAATCTGAAGCCGCTCGAGGACCGGAAGATGACCGCCAGCGACGTGATTCGCCGGTTGCAGCCGCAACTGGCCCAGGTGGCCGGCATCACGCTGTTCATGCAGCCGGTGCAGGACCTGACAGTGGAGGATCGCGTAAGCCGCACGCAGTTTCAGTACACTCTCGAAGACGCCAGCGCGGATGAACTGAACAACTACGCGCCAAAAATGCTGGAACGGCTGCAGAAGCTGCCGGAGCTCCGCGACGTGGCGAGCGACCAGCAGGTGCTGGGCCTGAGCGCGAAACTCGTGTTCGACCGGGACACCGCTTCCCGTCTGGGCATTACGCCCTCGAGCATCGACCAGACGCTCTACGACGCCTATGGCCAGCGGCAGGTATCCACCATCTTCACTCAGTTGAATCAATACCACGTGGTGCTCGAGGTGAAACCGGGGTTTCAGAAGAGCCCGATGGACCTCGGCAACCTCTTCATCCGCACCGGATCAAGCCCCGCCTCCGGTCTGGTGTCCGGCGGGACCTCTGCCACCCAGCTATTCGGTCCCTCCAGTTCGCTGGCCGCCGCCACGGTGAGTCTTTCCGCCAATGCGTCGGCGGCGTCGCTGGCTTCGTCGTCGCCCGGCCCGCAAGGCAGCGCATTCGGCGGCGCGCCAACGGGGTCTGCTTCCGCTTACCCTACCGGAGGCCAGGTGCCTCTGGCCGCCTTCACACACCTGGAAACCGGCACCGTTCCCATTACGGTGAACCATCAGGGCCAGTTCCCGGTGGTCACGCTTTCCTTCAATCTGGCCCCGAATGCCTCTTTGGGAGAAGCTGTTGAAGCCGTGAACCGGGTGAAACAGGAAATCGGCCTGCCCGCGAGCGTTCAGGCGCAGTTTCAGGGCACCGCTGAAGCCTTTCAGGCCGCGCTGGCGAATGAACCGGTGTTGATTCTCGCCGCCCTGGTCACGGTCTACATCGTGCTCGGCGTGCTCTACGAAAGCTACATTCACCCGATCACGATTCTCTCCACGCTGCCTTCGGCCGGCGTGGGAGCGCTGCTGGCCCTGATGATCTGCGGCAACGATTTCAGCGTCATTGCCCTGATCGGCATCGTGCTGCTCATCGGCATCGTCAAGAAAAACGCCATCATGATGATCGATTTCGCCCTCGACGCCGAGCGCAAGGAGGGAATGGCTCCTGAGGACGCCATCTATCAGGCGTGCCTGTTGCGCTTCCGTCCCATCATGATGACCACTATGGCCGCGCTGCTTGGCGCGGTGCCGCTGGCGCTGGGCACCGGCACCGGCTCCGAACTGCGCCGCCCGCTCGGCATCACCATCATCGGCGGCCTGTTGATCAGCCAGTTGCTGACGCTTTACACCACGCCCGTCATCTACCTGTGGTTCGACCGGCTGGCCCGGCGGTTCTCACACCAACACGACATGCCGCCGGATGCCGAGCCGCTTCCGGCAGATTAGCGCGATGAATATCTCGGAACCATTCATTCGCAAACCGGTAGCCACCACGCTCCTGACCATCGCTATCGCGCTGGCCGGCGCTGTGGCCTTCCGCCTGCTTCCTGTCTCGCCGCTACCGCAAGTGGATTTTCCCACCATCTCTGTCGGCGCCGGTTTGCCCGGCGCGAGCCCCGAAACCATGGCTTCCGCGGTAGCCACGCCGCTCGAGCGCCAGTTCGGGCGCATCGCGGCGGTCACGGAGATGACCTCCTCCAGCAGCCTTGGGTCCACCAACATCACGCTGCAATTCGATCTCAACCGCAATATCGATGCCGCCGCGCGCGACGTCGAGGCCGCCATCAACGCCGCCCGCGGTTACCTGCCCAGCAATCTGCCGAACAATCCCACCTACCGCAAAGTGAACCCGGCGGATTCGCCCATCTTCATGCTGGCACTCACCTCGCCGCTGCTCAGCAAGGGCCAGATGTACGATGCTGCCTCGTCGATCATGGCGCAAAAGCTGGCGCAAGTCGCGGGCGTGGGCCAGGTGGTTGTGGGAGGCAGTTCGCTTCCCAGCGTCCGCATTGAGCTGAACCCCACGGTGCTGAACAAATACGGCATCGGGCTCGAGCAGGTCCGCAGCATCCTGGCCGGGGCCAACGCCAACACGCCCAAGGGCCATTTTTCCGACGACCACCGCATGTGGGAGGTGGGCGCGAACGACCAGCTCTTCCGCGCCGTTGACTATGAGCCGTTGCTCGTCGCCTATCATAATGGCACCGCCGTTCGCATCCGCGATGTCGGGCACGCGGTGGACGCGGCGGAGGACATTCGCAACTCCGGATACGCCAACGGCAAGCCGTCGGTTTTGGTGATCATCTTCCGGCAGCCCGGCGCCAACATCATTGATACCGTCGACCGCATCCGCGAGCTCCTCCCCCAACTGAAGGCGTCCATTCCGCAGTCGATCGACATGCGCGTGGCCATGGATCAGACCGTCACCATCCGCGCCTCGGTGCACGATGTGGAGCGCGCGCTGAGCATCTCTGTGATGCTTGTGATTCTGGTCGTTTTCTTCTTTCTCCGCGACCCGCGCAGCACCTTCATTCCCAGCGTCGCAGTTCCCGTGTCCCTCATCACCACATTTGGAGTGATGTATCTGTGTGGCTACAGCCTGGACAATCTGTCCTTGATGGCTTTGACCATTTCCACGGGCTTCGTTGTCGACGACGCCATCGTCGTGATCGAGAACATCACGCGCTATCTTGAGCAGGGAATGCATCCGTTTCAGGCCGCGCTGCGAGGAGCCAGGGAGATCGGCTTCACCGTGGTGACGATCAGTCTTTCGCTGATCGCCGTCTTCATCCCGCTGCTGATGATGGGGGGCGTCGTCGGACGCCTGTTCCGCGAATTCGCAGTGACCCTTTCGGTCGCCATCCTGGTGTCCATGGTGGTGTCGCTGACCACAACCCCTATGATGTGCGCTCACTTGATGAAGCAGCGTACGTCGCACGGCTGGCTGTACCACTTCAGCGAGCGCGTCTTCGCGTTGAATATGAACACTTACGGCCGGACCTTGTCCTTCGTGCTCCGCCATCCCGCGGTGACGCTGGCCGTCCTGCTGGGCACCATCGCGCTCAATGTTTATCTATTCATTCGCGTGCCGAAAGGTTTCTTCCCGCAGCAGGACAACGGCCGCATCATGGGTGCCATCCAGGGCGACCAGGACACTTCGTTTCAGGCCATGGACCGGACTCTGCTGCAGATGGTCAAGATCGTGGCCGCCGACCCTGCGGTGGACACGGTCCAGGGATTTACCGGCGGAGGATGGGCCGGCACGTCCAACACCGCGCGCATGTTTATCTCCCTGAAACCGCTCGCGGAGCGCAAAATCATGGCTGACCAGATCATCGCCCGGCTGCGCCCCAAGTTGGCGCGCATCCCGGGCGCCACGCTGTATTTGCAGGCGTCGCAGGACGTCCGCGTCGGCGGGCGCATGAGCAGCGGGCTTTACCAGTTCACCATGCGGGGCGACAATCTCCAGGATCTCGTGGATTACGGCCCGCCGATGCTAGCAGAATTGCGGACGGTCCCCCTTGTCACCGACGTGAACAGCGATCAGCAGAATCACGGGCTGCAGGCCATGGTCCAGTATGACCGCCCGACTGCCGCGCGGTTCGGCATCTCTCCACAGTTGATTGACAGCACGCTGTACGACGCGTTCGGCCAGCGCCAGGTGTCCACCATGTACAAGACCATCAACCAGTACCACGTGATCATGGAGGTGGCGCCCGAATACTGGCAGGATCCGCAATTTCTGAAAGAAATCTACGTGCGTTCGCCCGCGGGCCGGCCGGTCCCGTTGAGCGCGTTCAGCAAATTCGCCCCCACCACCGCGCCTCTGGCCGTGACCCATCAGGGTCTGTTCCCTGCGGTGACCATTTCATTCAATCTGCAGCAGGGCATTGCGTTGGGCGACGCGGTGGAAGCGATCAACGCAGCCGCCGCGAAGGTCGGGCTGCCGCCGACCATCCACACCGGGTTCGCCGGCACGGCCCAGGCCTATCAAGATTCGCTCGGCAGCGAGCCCCTGCTGATCGCCACGGCGCTCGCGGCGGTCTACATTGTGCTGGGAATGCTGTATGAGAGTTACATTCATCCCATCACCATTCTGTCCACTCTGCCGTCGGCGGGCGTCGGGGCGCTGCTGGCGCTTATGCTCACGCACACGGACTTGAGCGTCATCGCCATCATCGGCATCATTCTGCTGATCGGGATCGTGAAAAAGAACGCCATCATGATGATCGACTTCGCCATCGCAGCCGAGCGCAACGAGGGCAAAAATTCCCGCGATTCCATTTTCGAGGCCTGCATGCTGCGCTTCCGCCCGATCCTTATGACCACGATGGCCGCCATGCTGGGGGCGCTGCCGCTGGCGCTGGGAAGGGGCACGGGTTCCGAGTTGCGCCGTCCGCTGGGAATCACCATCATCGGCGGGCTGCTGGTGAGCCAGATGCTGACGCTGTACACCACGCCCGTCGTCTATCTGTATTTCGACCGGCTGCAGCGCTGGTGGCGTGGGTTGCGACGGGGCCGCCGCGCAGACGAAAATCCGCTCATCTCCGAGGCATGAGAAACTCATTTCTTGTTTTGATTCCGGTTGTGCTTATGTCGGCCGGCTGCATGGTCGGCCCGAAGTATCAAAGGCCGGCCGCTCCGGCCTCCCCCGCATTCAAGGAGCCGCTTCCTGCAGGTTGGAAAGAAGCCCAGCCCAACGACGGAGCCATACGCGGCAAATGGTGGGAGGTCTACAACGATCCGGCCCTGAATGCTCTTGAAGAGCAGGTCAGCGTCTCCAACCAGAACATTCTGGCTGCCGAGGCGCAATTTCGCGAGGCTCGGGACGCCGTACGCATCGCGCGCTCGGGCCTGTTTCCAACGATCAGTGGAAGCACCAGCATTGTCAACTCGAAAACCTCCGCGACGGTGGTCAACAACCGTGCGGCTAATTTTTCTCCAGCCGTCCTCACCGTGTACGACCTGCCCTTGAGCTTGTCCTGGCAGGCCGACATCTGGGGAAGCATCCGGCGTACGATCCGCCAGAGTGCGGAAAGCGCCCAGGTGACCGCTGCGCAACTGGAAAACGCCCGCCTGTCCTATCAAGCGGAACTGGCCTTGGACTACTTCCAGTTGCACGGCGCCGACAGCACCGCAGACCTGCTGGAACGAACCGTCAAATCGTATCAGGAGTATCTGGAGCTGACACAAAACCGTCGGAAGGCCGGCGTCGCATCCGGTTACGATGTCGCTCAGGCGCAGGCGCAATTGGAAACCGCAAGAGCCCAGTTGATCGACATCGGCGTGGCGCGCGCCCAGTTCGAGCATGCCATCGCCATCCTGACCGGCAAGCCGCCCTCCGAACTCTCCATTCCTCGCGCGCTGCTCAAATCGGAACCGCCTGCTACGCCTCCCGGAGTTCCGTCGATGCTTCTCGAACGGCGCCCGGACATCGCAGCGGCCGAGCGGCAGATGGCCTCGGTGAACGAACAGATCGGACTCGCTCGATCCGCCTATTTTCCAACTCTAGTGCTTAACGCATCCGCAGGGCTCGAAAGTTCCAAGTTCACCGACTGGTTTACGTGGCCCAGCCGCTTTTGGTCGGTAGGCCCTCAAATGGCGGAAACGCTGTTCGACGCCGGCCGCCGCCACGCCCAGTCCGCCCAGGCGCAGGCGGCTTTCGATGTCACCGTAGCCAATTACAGGCAGACGGTCCTCACCGCCTTCCAGCAGGTCGAAGACAACTTAGCGGCCCTCCGGATTCTCACTGACGAAGGGCGCGCCGAGGACGCCGCGGTCCAGGCGGCCGAGGAGGCACTGCGGATCTCAACGTATCAGTACAAGGCCGGCACGGTCAGCTACCTTCAGGTAATCACGTCGCAGGTCATCGCACTGCAAGATGAAAGAACGGCCGTGGATCTTCTCACGCGCCGCATACTGGCCAGTGTAGCTTTGGTTCAGGCGCTGGGCGGCGGCTGGGATGCTTCGAAGCTGCCCTCAATAGACGACGTCGTTCATGGCAAGTAGATCTTGACGCGGTTACCTCGTAAACCTCCGAAGCAATCCGGACGCAAACGAAAGCAGGCACAGGGCCGCCGCGAACGCCGTGACTTCTGACACGTCTTTTGCCGGATCCATCTCCACCAGGTCCATCATCCGCACCTTGGGATGCGCGCCGCACATGCGCGCCGCGCTACGCAAATCGGCCGGCGTGAGCCCTCCGGGACGCGAGCCTGGCGCTGCCGGCGCAAACACGCGGTCCAGCACATCGAGGTCGAGATCGACATAGATGGCATCCACCTGCTGGTCGAGAGAATCGAGAGCTGCTTCGACCGCCCTCTCGATCCCCATGGCCCGCACCTCCGCCACCGGGATAATTTTGATCCCGGCCTCGCGAGCGACCTGGTAATAGGCATGCGAGTTCGCGAAGGGCTGGATACCCAGCTGCACGATCTGCTCGCCCGGCAGTCCATCCGCCAGCAGCGCGCGGACGGGATTGCCGTTGGTGAGTTCGGGATTCAAGTCGCGAAGGTCCAGGTGCGCATCAA
>Ga0335070_10003635_pt1 | contig 18023 bp, 14 predicted proteins | sample Lox_Sample_13_FD_206722 | JGI IMG/M metagenome (GOLD analysis project Ga0335070, IMG submission 206722) | Soil microbial communities from Loxahatchee National Wildlife Refuge, Florida, United States - Lox_Sample_1.3 | ecosystem: Environmental > Terrestrial > Soil > Wetlands | place: USA...
CGTTCGCGCCGCTGATGCCGGTGCCGTCGCCAGTGAAACTCAGGGCCTGTTTCTGGCCCAGGGCAAGGTTGGCGCTGAAGTTGATCTGCCCGCCATTGGCGAACGCGGCCGATTGCGTATTCGTTTCGCCCGTGATGACGAAGGGCACCTGCTTCCCGAAGCTGACGTTCAGGTGGTCGAGGTCCTGGCCCTCGAAGACGCTGAAATCCGCGTAGGCGTAGGCGAAGGAGACGTTGAGCTTGCCCTTGCCCGCCGTCTGGGCGCGCTCCGACGTCAGCGGCCCCAGCCCCTCCGTGGTCTGCGTGAAGACGTTGAGGTTCGTGTCGAACTGGAACGTGAAGGCATTCACCGTCGAGCCGATGGGGACGCGCTGGAACTGGCTCTCGATCTCCTGGGAGAGACTCTTCACTCCGCCGCTGGCGTCGAAGAGCCCGGAGACGAACTGACCCGCATCGAGCTGGAAGGTGCCGGGGCTGCCGCCGCCCTGGATGACGATCACCGGTCGGAAGTTCGCCTGGACCTGGCTCACCAGCGAAGGAAAGAAGCGATCGAGGCTCTCGGCGAAGGCTGCCTGGGGCAGACACGCCAGGATGACGACGACCCCCCTCAGTAGATGCGAAATGGGCACAGCGGGCCTCCTGCGGAGTGGGGCAGCACGCTACGCCCGGCGCTAGGCGCGTGTCAACGAAATCTGTCACGCTGCCGCAGCGTTCAGGCGAGAAGAGACGGCGCGTAGTCGTCGGGCGCCTTCCAGCCCATCAGCTGGAGCACCGTCGCGGCGACGTTCGCCAGGCCCGGCTCGCGTACGCCGGGATCGAGCGAGAGCGCGGCGCCCGGCGCATACACGTGCAGGGGTACGCGCGCGAGCGAGTGGCTCGTCTTCACCTTCGGGCGGCCCTCGCTGTCCCGCGCCGGCTCACCGGTTCCGGGGTCGCGCTCGAACATCTCGTCCGCGTTGCCGTGATCGGCCGTGACGATCAGCGCGCCCTCCTGCTTGCGGGTCGCGCGCAGGAGCCGCCCGATCTGGAGGTCCACCGCCTCCACGGCCACGACGGTCGCATCGAGGTTGCCGGTGTGGCCGACCATGTCGCCGTTCGCATAGTTGAGGCGGGCGTGCCGGTAGCTGCCCGTGGCGAGCTCCGCGATCAGGCGGTCGGTGATCTCGGCCGCCTTCATCCAGGGCCGCTCCTCGAAGGGCAGGCGATCCGAGGGGATCTCGACGTACAGCTCCTGACGCTCGTCGATGTAGCCGCTGCGATTCCCGTTCCAGAAGTAGGTCACGTGTCCGAACTTCTGCGTCTCGCTGATGGCGAGCTGGCGCGCGCGGTTGTGCACGAGGTACTCGCCGAGCGTCCGATCGATCGCGGGCGGCGAGACGAGGAACTGCTTCGGGACGAGCAGGTCGCCGTCGTACTGCATCATGCCGGCGTAGGCGACCTCGGGCCGGCGGCCCCGATCGAAGTACGGGAAGGTGTCCTCCTCGAAGGCGCGCGAGATCTCGATGGCGCGGTCGCCGCGGAAGTTGAAGCAGATGACGCTGGCGCCGTCTCGGATGCGGCCCACGGGCCCCGCGTCGTCGACGACCGCGAAGGCCGGCAGCCACTGATCGTTGGTGCTCGGGTCCTCGCGGTAGAAGGTCTCGATCGCCTCCCGCGCGCTGCGGAAGGGCCGCGCCTCGCCGTGGACGTGCGCCTGCCAGCCGCGCTCCACGATGCTCCAATCGGCCTGATAGCGGTCCATCGTCACGCGCATGCGCCCGCCGCCGGACGCGATGCGGTAGTCGCGTCCCTTCTCGCGCAGGGCGCCCAGCAGCCGCTCCGTCGCATCCACGTACTCGAGGCTGCTGCGCTCGGGCACGTCGCGTCCGTCGAGCAGCACGTGCAGCCGCACGCTGCGAATCTCTTCCTCGTCGCAGCGGCGGATCAGCGCGAAGAGGTGATCGATGTGGCTGTGCACGTTGCCGTCGGAGAGCAGCCCCAGCAGGTGCATCGGCTGGCCGGACTGGCGCGCGCGCTCCGCGAGCTTCTGCCAGACCGGGCCGCGGAAGATGCGGCCGTCGGCGATCGCCTCGGAGACCAGCTTGGCCCCCTGGTCGAAGACGCGCCCGCAGCCGAGCGCGTTGTGACCGACCTCCGAGTTGCCCATGTCGGCGTCGCTCGGCATGCCGACCGCCGTGCCGTGCGCGCACAGCGACGTGGTGAGCGCGTGCGCCGCCAGCCAGTCGAGGTTCGGCGTGCGCGCGAGCCAGACCGCGTCGGCGTCGTCGTGGGCGCCGATGCCGACGCCGTCCATGATGCAGACGACCACGGGGCCGCGCACGCCGGCGAAGCGAGGATGGCGGGCGAGCGTCCAGTCCATGGGCGGGCTCCTTTGTAGTCCAGGGTCGGACGCTGCGCCCGCGCGGCTCGCCTACCTTCCGCGCCGTGTCGCCCCGCCTCGTGCTCGCGTCGACGTCGCGCTACCGCGCCGAGCTGCTCGCGCGCCTCGAGGTTCCCTTCGAGGCGCTCGCTCCCGCGTTCGACGAGGAGGCCGAGATCGCGCGCTTCGACGCGCTCGGGCCCGCCGGCTTCGCCGCGCACCTCGCGCGCGGCAAGGCGGCGAGTCTGCGCGCGGTGCGTCCGGACGCGTGGATCCTGGCCGCCGACCAGATCGGCGTGCAGGAACAGGGCGGCAGAGCCGTGCTGCTGCGCAAGCCGGGCAGCGAGGAGGCCGCGCGAGCGCAGCTCGCCTCGCTCGCGGGCCGCAGCCACGAGCTGCTCACCGCCGTCGTGCTGGTCGGCCCGGGCGGCGCGCCGCGCAGCGAGGCACTCGGCCACTACCGCCTGCACATGCGCGACTTCTCGCCGGACGAGGCCGCGCGCTACGTGGCGCGGCACCGCCCGCTCGACTGCGCGGGCGGCTACCGCATCGAGGACGCGGGCATCGCGCTCTTCGACCGCATCGAGAGCGACGACTACACCGGCATCGTCGGCCTGCCGTTGATCGCGGTCTCGAAGCTGCTGCGCGAGGCGGGTCTCCTGTAGATCGCGTCAGGAATTCCCCGTGGGCGCGGCTTCTCGTACGCCCCTACAGGATCTTGTGACGGGCGTCACGGCGACATCGATGCAGCGAGCAAGCATCGCGGGCGTCTCCCCGGACCGGAGGGATTCCGGGGAGCGCACCCAAGGAGGGAGCGACGTGACGCAACGAGAACGCAAGGCGTGGAAGCTTCCGATCTACGTGATCGCCATCGGAGTTCCGGCTCTTCTCGCGACCGAAGCCATCGTCGGCATGATCCGCGACGATCGCGAGACGGAGCAGGCGGCGAGCCAGGTGGTCGTCGCCGACTCGCTACCGCCCGTGTCCGTCGTGGACGAGTGCAATCGCTACGCCGGGCTCGAGCGCGACGCGGAGGCGCAGGTCGCCGTCGGCGCCGGACCCGACGAGCGCGTCCACTCGTCGATGGATGCCGGGGCCGGGGCCATCCGGCACGGCGACCCGGGCGATTCGGGCACGCTCGTCGGCCTCTCCCTCGAGAACGGCCGCAGCGCTTCCGCGCGCACGGCATACCGCGAGTGCATGGCGCGCAGGGGCTACGCGTCGTAGGGCCTGCGGACCGGCCCTCGAGGTGCTCGCGCGCGCCCTCGACCCCGATGCGCGCGCGACACCTCGAGGGCTCCGGGTCCGCGCGTCCACTACCCTCGCGGCTCGAGGACGCGCGCCCCCGGAGTGCCCATGCCGCCTGCGTCCGATCCGCTTCCGAGTCCCGCCGAGGATCGCGACTACCATCGCCTCGCTGCGGAGATCGCGGGGCTCGAGCTGCCCGAGATCGTGGCGCCGCGCCACGAGCACGTCGTGCTCCACGGCATGCGCTTCCACTATCTGGACTGGGGTCGGCCGGGCCGTCCGTCCGCGCTCTTCCTCCACGGCGGCGGGCAGACCGCTCGCACCTGGGATCTGTGCTGCCTCGCGCTGCGCCGCGAGCTGCACTGCCTGGCGCTCGACCAGCGCGGTCACGGCGACTCCGAGTGGGCCTACGACTTCGCCTACACGCCCGAGGATCACGCGAAGGACTTCGCCGCCCTGCTCGATCATCTCGGCATCGCGCGCGCGGTGGTGATCGGCATGTCGATGGGCTGCCTCAACGGACTCGCCTTCAGCGTGCGTCACCCCGAGCGCGTGTCGGCCTTCGTGGCAGTGGACGCCGGACCGTGGGTCCGGATGGAAGGCGCGCGCCGCCTCGTGGAGTTCGTACAGGGCGCCGACGGAGGCGCGCGCTTCGAGGACTGGCTCGAGGCCGCGTGCCGCTTCAATCCGCGCCGCGACCCGCGCCTGCTGCGCCAGGGCCTGCTGCACAACCTGCGCGCGTTGCCCGACGGGCGGCTCACCTGGAAGACGGATCGCCGGCGCCCCATCGATCCCGCGGTGATGGAGAGCCGCCTCGCGGCGTTGCGCGCGCAGCTCCAGAGGATCCGCTGCCCGAGCCTGATCCTGCGCGGCGCCGAGAGCGACATCTTCCTCGACGCGGACGCCGAGCGCTTCGCCAGCGCGCTTCCCGATGCGCGCTGGGTGCGCATCGCCGGCGCGGGGCACACGATCCAGGGAGATCAGCCCGCGGCGCTGGTGCGCGAAGTGCGCGCGTTCCTCACCGCGCGCGCCATCGCCTGAGCTCGCGATCTTCTGCGCTACCCATCGCCGTGCATGCAGCTGGCCGAGCTCGTGGAGACCTCGCGCGCCGTCGCGAGCACGCGGGCGCGCAGCGCCAAGCAGGAAGCGCTCGCGGCGCTCCTCGCGCGCGTTGCACGGGCTGAGCTCGAGATCGCCGTCGGCTTCCTCGAGGGGAGCCCGCGCCAGGGCCGCATCGGCGTTGGCTGGCGCGCGCTCGAGGCCGCGTCGCCGCCACCCGCCCGCGAGCCCACGCTGTCGCTAGGCGACGTCGACGCGGCGCTGGAGGCGATCGCCGGTCTGCGCGGACCGGGCTCTGCCGCGCGCCGCGCAGTCGAGCTCGCGGCCCTGTTCGCGCGCGCCACCGCCGAGGAGCAGGACTTCCTGCGGCGTCTGCTGCTCGGCGAGCTGCGCCAGGGAGCGCTCGAGGGCGTGCTGCTCGAAGCCGTGGCTCGCGCCGCGGGGCTGGCGTCGGCCGACGTGAGGCGCGCCGCGATGCTCGCCGGAAGCCTGCGCGCCGTGGCGCGGACCGCGCTGGTCGCGGGCCGCGAGGGCCTCGCTTCGTTCCGGCTGCGCCTGCTGACGCCCGTCCAGCCGATGCTCGCGCAGAGCGCCGCCGACGTGGCCGATGCCCTGGCGCGGCTCGGCCGCGCGGCCTTCGAGTGGAAGCTCGATGGCGCGCGCGTGCAGGTGCACCGCGACGCGGACGCGCTGCGCGTCTTCACGCGCCAGGGCCACGACGTGACGGCCGCGGTGCCGGAGCTCGTGGAGGCCGTGCGCGCCCTGCCGCTGCGCTGCGCCGTGCTCGACGGCGAGGCGCTGGCCTTTCGCGCCGACGGCAAGCCCCATCCCTTCCAGGTGACCATGCGCCGCTTCGGCCGGCGCCAGGACGTCGACGCGCTGCGCGCGGAGCTGCCGCTCTCGGTGCTCTTCTTCGACTGTCTGCACCTCGACGGGGAGGACTGGCTCGACCGGCCGGCGCAGGAGCGCTTCGAAGCGCTCGCATCGCGCGTGCCTCCTGCGCTGCGCGTCGCGCACTGCGTGACGGGCGACCTGGACGCCGCCCGGCGCTTCTTCGAGGACGCGCTCGCGGCAGGCCACGAGGGCGTGATGGCGAAGTCGCTCGATGCGCCCTACGAGGCCGGTCGCCGCGGCGCGGCCTGGCTCAAGGTCAAGCGCGCGGCCACGCTCGACCTGGTCGTGCTCGCGGCCGAGTGGGGCAGCGGCCGACGGCGCGGCTGGCTCAGCAACCTCCACCTCGGAGCGCGCGACCCGGTCGCCGGCGGCTTCGTCATGCTGGGCAAGACCTTCAAGGGACTCACCGACGAGATGCTCGCGTGGCAGACCGAGCACCTCTTGCAGCTCGCGGTGGCGCGGGAGGGCCGCGTGGTGCACGTGCGACCCGAGCTGGTCGTCGAGGTCGCCTTCGACGGCGTGCAGGCGAGCCCGCAGTATCCGGGCGGCGTGGCGCTGCGCTTCGCGCGCGTGAAGGCGCATCGGCCGGACAAGCGCGCGGAGGAGGCCGACACCATCGAGAGCGTGCGCGCGATCCACGGTCACACGGCTCGGGCCGACTCGTGAGAGCGCCCGCGACCGGCTCGAAGTGGGTTGGACTCGACAGCTCTTGTGTCGTCCGCTCGGGTTTGATAGAGACCGATGCATGCCTTCCTCTGCGACCGCTGCACGGTCGCGTGCGACGACGCGACCGCGCGCGTTCTTAGTTGCGTCGATCGCGTTCGCCGCGCAGCTCCTGGTCGCCTGGCCGCACCCGATCCAGCCGCAGATCCAGAGCCATTCCGGCCCGAGCCCGTGTGCCGGTGTCCGGTCGATGGGTGCCGCGGCGCGGGACGAAGCGGGCCATGCACACGACGCGGCTCGCTGCGCGATCTGTCAGGCGACCGCTCTAGCTCGTGCGGCGATCGCCAGCGGATCCTCCGACGGCGCGCGCAGCGTACCGCCACTCTGCGAGAACGCCGGTCCTACCCCCGCGCTCGTTCGAGACACACGGCCCTCGGGCGCTGCCTCGCCGCGCGCACCTCCGGAGCCCATCGCTCTCTGAGCAACATGCAGGTGCGTCGCCTTCGCGCGACGCGCTGCTGAACGGGAGCGGCGCGGGTTCGCGTCCTTCCCTTCGCTCGATCGCCTTCGGAGGGGATCGCATGGCCTGGTTCTCGCGCTTGGTTGTGCCCACGGCAGTCATCCTGGCTCTGCTCGCGGGCACCGGTCAGGCGGTCCTCGGAAACAGGGTCGCAGCGCAAGCAGAGCGAGCCAGCGATCGCGCCACACGGACGAGCGTGACGGGTCTCGGGGGAGGCGAAGAAGAGGTCGCGCTGACCATCGCTCGCGGGGACACCCTGGTCGGCGCACTGCTCCGCACCGGCATCGCTCGCGACGACGCCCTGGACGTCGTGGCGGCGCTCGAGGACCTGTTCGATCCTCGGGATCTGCGGACCGGGGATCGCATCGCTCTGCGAATCGAAGGGGGGGCCGCGGATCGCCGGCATCTGCGGTCGCTTCATCTGGCAACGGGTCGCCGTCAGGACCTGACACTCGTGGCCGGCGCCGATGGGAGCTTCGCTGCGACACCCCTGCCCCTGGCCCGCGGCGCGTCGCTCGCGCTGCGCACGCTTTCGGGCCAGGTGACCCAGGGGTTCCGCGACTCGCTGGCGGCCGCGGGGCTCCCGCGCCGTGTCGTCGCCGAGGTGCTGGCTTCCTTCGCCAACGACCCCGACCTCACTCCCGAGCCAGCGACGGGAAGTCGCTTCACCGTGGTCTTCGAGGCGATCGAGCGGCCGGGAGCCCCGGCAGCGCTCGCATCCTTGCGCTACGCGTCGCTCCGGACCGGCACAACCGAGCACAGGGTCTATCGGTACCGCCTGCGCTGCGGCGATGTTGCCTACGTCGACCCGAGCGGACGCGGTGTGTTGCCGCTGAACCTCCGGCGGCCGATCGCGAACGCTGCGATCACGTCACCGTGGGGCTGGCGAATGCACCCCGTGCTCGGTGTGCCGAAGTTCCACCGCGGCGTCGACTTCGGCGCTACGGCGGGTACTCCGGTCCACGCCGCAGCCGACGGCACGATCGAGGAGTTCGGCTGGAGAGGGAACTATGGACGCTACGTTCGGCTGCATCACTCGGATCGCCTGGAGACCGCCTACGCTCACCTCTCGCGCTTCGCGCAGCGCCTGAGATCGGGCAGTCGCGTCCGCGAGGGCGAGGTCGTCGGTTTCGTCGGCGCCTCGGGCCTCGCGACCGGTCCCCATCTCTACTTCGAGGTGTGGCTCGACCACCGGCCGGTGGATCCGGACCCGGATCGTCTCGCGGTCCCGATCCAGGTCTCGGGCCGCGACCTGACCCGGTTCCGTTCGTATCTCGCGCACGTCTACGCACAGGCGTCCTGATGTTCTGCGCGGGTGATGAGTAGGCGATGTTTGGAAGGCTCGGGGCGTTCCTTCGCGATTTTCGCATCCTCGCGGCTCCCTACTGGAGTTCCGAGGATCGCTGGCCGGCGCGCGGGCTCGCGGCCGTCGTCGTCTCGCTCAGCCTCGCGAGGGTCGGGCTGCTCGTGGCGCTGAACACCTGGTACCAGGAGTTCTACGACGCGCTCCAGAAGCTCGAGCAGAGCACCTTCTGGCGACTGATCGGCTACTTCGCGCTGCTCGCCACGGGGTACATCGCCGTCGCCGTGTACCAGGTCTATCTGCAGCAGATGCTGCAGATCCGCTGGCGGCGCTGGCTCACGACGCGCTATGTCGACGATTGGCTCGCGGATCGCGCCTACTATCAACTGTCGCTCGACGACCTGGGCGCCGACAATCCCGACCAGCGCATCGCCGAGGACTTGCGGATCTTCGTCGACGGAAGCCTCGATCTCTCGCTCGGGCTGCTGAGCTCGATCGTCACGCTCGCTTCGTTCGTGGGCATCCTCTGGGCCGTGTCGGGATCGTGGGCGGTGCCTGGAACTTCGCTCTCGATTCCGGGCTACATGGTCTGGGCTGCGCTGCTCTATGCGATCCTCGGCACCTGGCTCACTCAGCTCGTCGGGCGGCCTCTCGCGCGGCTCAACTTCCTGCAGCAGCGCTACGAGGCCGACTTCCGCTTCGGCCTCGTGCGCGTGCGCGAGAGCTCCGAGGCGATCGCGCTCTACCGGGGCGAGCGCGACGAGGCGAAGCGTCTCGCCGGTCGCTTCGCCTTCGTATGGTCGAATTGGTGGGAGATCATGCGGCGCCGGAAGAAGCTCGGCAGCCTGACCGCGGGCTACGACCAGGCGGCGACCCTGTTCCCGTTGATGGTGGCCGCACCGCGCTTCTTCGCGAAGGAGATCCAGCTCGGTGGGCTGATGCAGATTGCCAACGCGTTCGGACGCGTCCAGGACGCGCTCTCGTGGTTCGTGACGGCCTACGTCAGCCTCGCAGAGTGGAAGGCGACGGTCGACCGCTTGATCTCGTTCCGGCGCGCGATCGTCTCGCTGCGCGCCGAGGCAGGTCGCGGCGGCATTGCCGTTGTGCCAGGTGGGTATGGAGAGGTGACGATCCGCGCGCTCTCGCTCTCGCTTCCAAGTGGCGAGACCCTGCTGCGCGACATCGAAGAGAAGATCGTGCCGGGCGAGCCGGTACTCGTCACCGGACCTTCGGGGTGCGGAAAGAGCACGCTGTTCCGTGCCCTTGCGGGCATCTGGCCCTTCGGCTCGGGCACGATCGAGCGCCCCGACGCTTCCCTATGTCTGTTCCTGCCCCAGAAACCCTATCTCCCCATTGGAAGCCTCCGCGCCGCCGTCGCGTACCCGTCCGCCGCGGACCGCTTCTCCGACGACGCGCTGCGCTCCGGGCTTCGCGCGTGTCAGCTCGCGCACCTCGAGGGGCGCCTGGACGAGGTGGAGCACTGGGAGCAGCGCCTCTCGCCGGGAGAGCAGCAGCGCATCGGGTTCGCGCGCGCCCTCTTGCACAGACCCGGCTGGCTCTTCCTCGACGAGGCGAGCTCGGCGCTCGACGGCGCGACGGAGGGCCAGCTCTATGCGTTGCTCGAGCGGGAGCTCCCGGAGACCACGTGGGTCAGCATCGGCCACCGGGCCGCCCTCGAACGCTTCCACCGGCGGCGCCTCACATTCGGCGCGGACGGCAGCCTGGATTCCACACCGCTCGTCCGTGCCGTTCCCGCCCCGACGTGACCCTTCTGGGGCGCGGTCGCCGGTAGCTGTCGGACGGTCCGTTCGACCCGGTCTCCCTGGCGCTCGAGTCGAGCAACGGTTGGACGATAAGGTAGGATGAACTCGCTTCGGCGCTTGAGGGGGCCCGAGAGATGAGAGCCTGGCTCTGCGGCCTGCGCGGGCTCGCGTTCCTGGTGCTGCTGGCCTGCTCTACGCAGGCAGCCGTCGTCGTGGCGCACCATCCCACTTCCTCTCTTGCCTCCGAGTCGAGGGGGGGACGGGAAGCGGGCACGCCGCACGATCCCACGACCTGCGGGGTGTGCCAGGCCATCTCCCAGGTCCGTGCGCAGAGCTGCGCGCAGCCCATCTTGTCGATCGCGCTGCCGGCCCGGATCGAGCTCGACCTCGCCGATCTCGCCGCTGCTCTGCCTCCGCTGCGATTCCCGATCGGCCACGCCTCTCGCGCACCGCCGCGCGCTCCGATCGCCTGACGGAGTCGCGGGGCCCGGAGGGGGGGGCGGCCCCCACCGGGCGGGGGCCCCCCCGCGCCCCCCCCGCGCCCGCAAGGAAACCAGACGGGCGCGATGAACGGCGTGCGAGCCGGTGTTTTCGGAGAGCCGTGCATGGCCGACGATTCATCTCCTGCGCTCGCTGCCATCGAGCCCGATGCCTATCGCGGAGTCGTCCGCGTCCTGCTGATGGTGTCCGCTCTGGGCATGTTGATTGCCGCAGCGGGCGGTGTGGAGCTCGGGAGCCCGCCGTTCCTCGATGTCGCGGTGTCGCTCTTCCTTGCGAGCGGCGTCCTCGTCGGAGTGATGCGGGGGCGCGCTACGCCCCCCGATCGGATCGAAGGGATCGCGCAGGCGAAGCCCGTCGAGGCGCCGCCACGAGCGACCTCGGACGGCGCCGGCGTGGAGGCGGACGCCCTGGATTGGGCGTGGCTTCGACTGAAGGCCCTGGCGCTCGTAGTCGCGATGGCGGGCGCTCTGGCCAACGCGATCGTGCTGGGAGTTCCCTGGGCGTCGAATCCAATTCTGCTGATGTCCGCGTCGGCGGTCATCTTCACGCTCGTCGGAGCCGGACTGGCGGCCACCGCGGCTCGCTACCTCGCACGGGTGGACCCCGATCGCTTCCGGGAAGCAGCAGGTCTTGCACGAGGTGCGCGCGTGCTGGCCTGGGTGCTGCTCTCGGGAGCGGTGGCGGCGAGTCTCGCGTGGTTCGGCTTCCCCGGCGTCGCGCGCGTGCTCCATCTACTGATCCTGACGCTCAACAGCGCCGTATGCGTCGAGCTCATGGTCGAGGCCTTCCCGTGGGGGGCTGGCGTTCACTTCGACACGGATCTGCGTGTGTTCTCGCTCCTGGGCAGTCGGGCCAATCCGCTGGCCAGCATTCTCGATGCGGCGCAGCGTCAGCTCGGAATCGATCTTCGCTCCAGCTGGGCTCTCGACGTGGTGCGGCGCAGTGCGGAGCCTCTCCTGGTCGGGACCTGCCTGATCGGATGGCTGTCCACCGCCTTCACCGTGATCCGCGTCGAGGAGCAAGGGCTCGTCGAGCGCCTGGGCGTTTCCCTGGATGGCCCTCCCCTGTCGCCGGGCCTGCACGTCCACTGGCCCTGGCCGATCGATCGCGTGCTGCGCTTCCCCGTGCGGCGCGTCCAGACGTTGATGATCGGCCACGAGGGAGAGGAGGAGTCGGGCCCCGAAGATGTCCTCTGGGCGCAGCAGCACGGGACGACCCCCGAGTACACGCTGCTGCTCGGAGACGGGCGGGATCTGATCGCCGTGGACGCTGCGCTGAAGTTCCGCATCTCCGATCCCCGCTCCTGGTACGTCCACACGCAGAATCCGGAGGATGCGCTCCGTGCCATCGCGTACCGCGCGGTGATGAACGCGACCGTCGGACACACGCTCGAACAGACTCTTTCCAAGAACGTGGCCGTACTCACCTCGGAGATGCGCGCGAGGGTCCAGGCCGACGCGGATGCGCTCGCGCTCGGCGTCGAGGTGATGGGCTTCACGGTGGGCGGGATGCACCCCCCGGTGTCGGTCGCGGCCGACTATCAGGCCGTGGTCTCGGCGGAGCTGGCCCGCACGACCGCGGGGATCGCCGCGAAGGCGTACCACAACGAGATCGTGCCGGCGGCCGAAGCCGAGGCGACCGCGAAGGAGAACGCGGCTCGCGCCGAGGGCGCGGCGAACCGCGCTCGAGCTTCGGGAGAAGCCTGGGGCTTCCACACCCTCGAGTCGCAATACCGACCGGCGCCGGACGAGTTTCGCTTCCGGCGGCGGCTCGAGACCCTCGAGAAGGATCTCGCGGGACGACGCTTCACGGTGCTGGATGCTCGCATCCAGCGCGATGGAGGGGAGCTGTGGCTGGTGAAATGACGTCGCAGCGCTGGCTGCGGGGAGTCGTCGGAACGGTCGCATTGCTCGCGATCGCCTTCTACGCGACCGCACTCGTGGTGCGCGAAGGTCAGGCCGTCCTCGTGACGCGCTTCGGCCGCCCCGTGCGTGCGGACGCGGTGGCGGGCCTGCATTGGAAGCTCCCCTGGCCGATCGACCAGGCCACCTGGTTCGACATGCGACGCCGGGTTTACGAGGGCGGGCACACCGAGATGCTGACGCGGGACAAGCGCAACGTGATCGTGCGCACCTTCGTGGTCTGGCGGATCGGCGACGTGCTGGCCTTCGCCCAGGCGATCGGCGACGAGCACCAGGCCGAGGGGAAGCTCGACGGCCTGCTCACCAACGCCGCCATCAGCACGCTGGGCCAGCACGACCTGTCGGCGGTCGTGTCCACCAATCCCGAGGACCTCCAGGTGGATCGCATCGAATCCGATCTGCTCGCTGCGACGGGGCCGGCGGCGCGCGACAGCTATGGCGTCGTGATCGATCAGATCCGGCTCGAGCGCATCGCCCTGCCCGAAGAGAACGTGAGGGCGGTCTTCGACCAGATGCGGGCCGAGCGCCGCCAGTACGCCGCCAAGTTCCGAGCGGAGGGAGAGCGCGAGGCGAGTCGCATCCGCTCCGAGGCGGAGCTCGAGGCGGCGCGCATTCGCGCCGAGGGCGCCGAGCAGGAGGCGCGCATTCGAGGCCAGTCGGCCGCCGAGGTAGCGAAGACGTATGCCGAGGCACACCGCATCGACCCTGAGCTCTACCGCTTCACGCGTTCCCTCCAGTCGCTCGACCAGCTCGTCACCGGGGAGACCACGCTGATCCTGCGGACCGACGCGGAGCCCTTCTCGCTGCTCCAGGGTCAGGGCGCGAAATGAGGAGGACGCGTAGACCTTCGGAGCTCGGCCGGCTCGCAGCGCCGCTCGCTCGCCTGTTCGACGCCGCCTGGCGGCGCATGCACTGGTGGGTGGCGGCGATGGCGGTTCTCTACGCGGTGTCCGGGATCAGTGTGATCGGCCCCGACGAGGTCGCGATCGTGCTCCGCTGGGGACGCCTGGTCGGCGATGCGCCGGCGACGCAGCAGCACGGGCCGGGTCTCCTCTTTGCGTTTCCTCGGCCCGTGGACCGCGTGGTGCGCGTGAAGACCCGGCACGTCTGGGAGCAGTCGATCGAGAGCCTGGCCGCGCCCGCCGGCTTCGCGTTCGGCGATACGATGAATCCGGTCCGTGTCGGCTACGTGCTCACGGGGGACCAGAACGTCGTACACGTCGCGATGACGGCCCGCTATCAGGTGCGCGATCCGGTCGATTGGGCGCTCTACGGACCCGAGGCAGCGAGCATACTCCGCGTGGAGGTCACCGCGGCGATGGTGCATTCGCTGGGCGAGATGGGCGTCGACCACGTGCTCGCGGACGGGCGCAAGCTCCTGGTCGAGACCGCGACGCGCCGTGCCCAGGCCGGGCTCGACGGGGCGCACTCGGGGCTGGCGCTCGTCTCGCTCGAGCTCACCGACCTCGCGCCACCGGGCGTGCTCGCGCGAGACTTCGACGCGGTGCAGAGCGCCTACATCGAGATGGAGACCAAGAAGAAGAACGCAGAGGCCTACGCGCAGGATCTGCTTCCCAAGGCGCAGGCGACGGCCGATCGATCGGTTCAATCCGCCCGGGCGGACGCTGCGGGGGAGAGCGCCCGCGCCACGGGCGATGCCGAGGCATTCCGGGCGCTCGAGCGGCAATATCGCGCGAATCCGGCCGTCGTGCGCGAGCGCTTGTACCGCGAAGCCGTCGAGGCCGCGGTCGCACGGGCCCGCGCCGTGCGCTGGGTGCCGCCGCCCGCGGACGGCCGCTACCAGCGCCTGCGCATCCTCGTCGCCGAGGAGAAGGCTGGAGAGCGGGTGTCGCCGGTTCCCCTCCCCGAGCCCGCGGAGCCCGAGGAGCAACCATGAGTGTCGCGGTGATCGAAGCGCGGGCGGGTGCGAGCTCGCCCGGAGCGGAAGCGCTCTCCGTCGAAGAGCGCCGACGTATCGGTGTGCGTCTCGGCGCCGGCCTCACGGGCACGGCGCTCCTGATTCTCGGGACGCTGTCGATGCGCCTCGCGCCGGAGCAGTGGCAGATCGGCGAGCTGCTGCGCGGGCTTGCCGCGCTCGTGGTCGGGACGCCGATTCTCGTCTCGGGCGTGCGAGGCATCGTGACGAGCGACACGCGACGTGCGACCGATCAGCTCGTGGCGATCGCCGTGCTCGCTGCAGCGGCCAGCGGAAGCTTCGTGACCGCTACGCTGATTCCGCTCTGTCTCGAGATCGGCCGTCTGTTCGAGGAGCGCAGCTCTCTCGGCGCGCGCGCCGCGATCGACGGGATCCTGGCGCTCGCTGCGCGCCAGGCGACGCGCTGGCGAAACGGGGTGGAGGAGCGGGTCGACCCTGCGAGCCTCGCCGTCGGCGACGATATCCTGGTGCGGCCGGGCGAGCGGATCCCGGTGGACGGCACCGTGGTGGTCGGGCGCGCCGCGGTGGATCAGTCCGCGGTGACCGGAGAGTCGCGCCACGAGGAGGTCGGTCCCGGGAGCCCGGTGTTCGCGGGGACCGTGGCCCTCGACGGGCTGCTGCGAGTGCAGGTGCGCGGCACGGGATCGGACACCGTGCTGGGACGCGTGGTGGGGCTCCTGGCCGAGGTGGAGCGGGCGACGGTCCCCGTGCTGCGTCTCTTCGAACGCCGCGCCGGCGTATGGCTCCCGCTGGTCCTCACGCTCGCCGCGACCACGCTGTTCTTCACCGAAGACCTCTCGCGAGCGATCGCGGTGCTGGTGGTGGCGACGCCGACGGCCCTCGTGGTCGCCGGCCCGGCTGCCATGGTGGCCGCCATGACGACAGCGACGCGCGACCGCATCCTGATCAAGAGCACGGATTTCCTCGAGCGAGCGTCCGAGGTCGATACGCTGATCCTCGACAAGACGGGCACCGTCACGGTGGGAGCGCCGGCAGTGGTCCAGGTGTCGCCGGCGCCCGGTGTGTCGGACCAGCGCTTGCTCGCCGTGGCGGCCGCATGCGGATTCGGGTCGCTCCATCCGGTCTCGCGCGCGGTGCTGAGCGAGGCACGCACTCGAGGCCTCGAGGTCTCGCCTCCTGCGGACGTAGAGGAGCGACCGGGTCTCGGGGTGGTGGCGAGGATCGACGGGCAGCGCGCCGTGCTGGGCCGCCGACAGCTCCTCGTCGAAACTGGAATCGATCCCGGCTCGGACGAGGAGCGGGACGCGGCAGAGGTCTTCGTCGGTTGGGGAGATCGCTGCCTCGGCCACCTCGTTCTCCGCGACCAGCCCCGCGCCGATGCCCGCGACGCGCTGGCGGCGATGCGGGAGCTGGGGATCGAGAGGCTCCTCCTGCTGACCGGCGACCGCGAGGGGATCGCCCGCGAGGTCGGCGCTGCGCTCGGCATGGACGAAGTGGTGGCACAGGTGCTTCCGGAACAGAAGCTCGAGGTGGTGCGCGCGGAGCAGGCGGCGGGGCGGATCGTGATGATGGTCGGAGACGGCGTGAACGACGCGCTGGCCCTGGGCGGCGCAGACGTCGGAGTCGCCATCGGCGCCGAGGTCAACGAGGTCGCGCTGGGCGGCGCAGACGTCGCATTGCTCGGCGCGGACCTCGGCCGCCTGCCGCGCCTGGTTCGCCTGGCGGACAAGACCCGGCGCGTGATCGGTCAGAACGTCTGGCTGGCCTTCGGATTCGCCACCGTGTTGATTGCACTGGCCGCCACGGGAATACTCGACCCGGTCACGGGTGCGCTGGCCCAGAGCGCCGCCGTGCTGGCGGTCGTGTCGAACAGCGCTCGGATCCTGCGCCTCGACCCGCGGGAGGCGAACGGCTGATGGGCCGGCGGCGAAGTGAATTCCTGTCCAGGGAGGCGAGCCCGTGCATCGAAGCGACCTGAGCCACTGGCAGCACGAGCACTCGTTCGGCACCGATCTCCAGACACAGGGTGAGCGTCGCACGCTCTGGGTCGTGGGCCTGACGCTCGCGATGATGATCGTGGAGATCGTGGCCGGCACCCTGTTCGGCTCGATGGCACTCCTGGCAGACGGCTGGCACATGGGCACGCACGCTGCGGCGCTCAGCGCCGCCGTCTTCGCCTATGTGTACGCGCGCGGCCATGCGCGCGATCCGCGCTACAGCTTCGGCACGGGCAAGGTGGCAGCGCTCGGTGGCTTCGCGAGCGCCGTCGGCCTCGCGGTCGTCGCGTTGTGGGTGCTGGGAGAGAGCCTGCTTCGCCTGGCCTCTCCGGTTGCGATCCGATTCGACGAGGCGATCGGCGTGGCGGCCGTCGGGCTGGCCGTCAACGCCACCTGCGCGCTCCTGCTCCGCGATCACGAGAATCTCTCGCACGCCGACGCAATGGCACATCACCACGATCGCAATCTGCGCGCCGCCTACCTCCACGTGCTCGCGGACGGCCTGACTTCGCTCCTGGCGATCTTCGCGCTGGCGACCGGGAAGCTGCTCGGCTGGACCTGGATGGACCCGCTGATGGGGATCGTGGGCTCCGCCGTCATCGCGCGCTGGTCGTACGCGCTGCTGCGCGACACGAGCAGCGTGCTGCTTGACGCGGAGGTTTCGGAGGAGCGGCATCGCGCGATCCGCAGCGCCGTCGAAGCGGGGTCCGACGACTCTGTCGTCGACCTCCACCTCTGGCGCGTGGGCCCCCGGCATCTGGCCGCGATCGTCACGGTGGTCACGCACGACCCTCGTGAGCCTGCGCACTACAAGCGCCTGCTCGCGCCGTTCCCTGACCTGTCGCACGTGACCGTGGAGGTCGAGTCGTGCGCAGGCGCGCCGTGCGACCGCTTCCCGGCCGCGGTGGGTGCGGCGTAACCCCGCGCTCCACGACGTTTCAGCGGGGATCCAGGATCGGAGACGGCTTCGCCCCGGATGTGCTCGGCACGATGCGGGGACGCAGGGGCCGAACGTGAGGTCCCGATGACAAAGCGCCCATCGCGCCCTCGCCTCCCGGCGCTCGCGAGTTGACAGCGTTCGTCTTCTGCACTTATCGTCCCGCCTTCATGCGACCGTCGGAGTCGAATACGCGCGTCGATTGCATTCTCTCCTTGCGACGCGCACGGCTCTCTGTGTGGCTCGGCGTCGCCGCGCTCCTGCTCCGGCTCACCGCTCCCTTCCTCCACGCGCTGGAGATCGGTAGCGCCCACGCTCCGCTGCCTGCGACGGCGCTGCATCTGGACGCGCGCACTGGGGACGTGGTCTCGAGTGCCTCCGTCCCGACGCACCCTGTCCCGGTCCACGATCCGGAGCACTGCCCGATCTGCTCGGTGCTCTCGCACGTTCACGCTGTCAACGCGGAAGCGGCTCGAGCTCCCGTGCCGTATGTCGGTCGGGTGGTCGTGTCGGCCGAGACCCGGACGGCGCCGTCCTCGGACGTCGCGGGCGCCGACGCGCGCGCACCGCCCTTCGCCTCGCTCATCGCCATCTCGTAGTCGCGGTCCGTTCGAAGCGCTTCGCGTGATGGCCGTCATGGGCCCGTGCCATTGCGCCACCACGTGCCGCGCCCGCGGACCGCCATCCAAGGCGATCTGAGGGCGGCGATTTCGACCGCCCAGGAGCGAGGAACATGGGAGGCAAGGGAAGACTCTTGGCCCTGCTGTGCGCAGGGTGGTTGGCAGGACTCTCGAGCATTGCGCTCGCTGAAACCGAGTCGAAGGGCTCGGTGGGGGGACAGGTCAAGGACGCGCTCGATCGACCGCTCGCTGACGTGGCGCTGCGACTCGAGTCGGCCGCTGGAACTGTCGCCGGTCGCACGACGAGCGACGCGAACGGACGATTCTCGTTCCAGGGGGTC
>Ga0335070_10003636_pt1 | contig 18023 bp, 15 predicted proteins | sample Lox_Sample_13_FD_206722 | JGI IMG/M metagenome (GOLD analysis project Ga0335070, IMG submission 206722) | Soil microbial communities from Loxahatchee National Wildlife Refuge, Florida, United States - Lox_Sample_1.3 | ecosystem: Environmental > Terrestrial > Soil > Wetlands | place: USA...
GCGAAGGAGCTTCTCGGCGCGCACACGCCAGGCGTCGCGCTCGGCGGCGCGCGCCGCGAGCTCGCCGCGCGTGCGCTCGAGCACGCGGCCCGTCGAGCGCGCAGCAGAGAAGAAAGGTCGACCCACGCCTGGTTCGCAGGGCGACTTCGCTCGCTCTGCGAACCGCGACCTCTCGCTCGGGGCGGCGCTGCGTACCCCAGCATCTCGTTCTGCCCGCTGCGAGCGTGGTAGCGTCACGCCTGGCCGCAGCCAAGCAGCCGTCCGTAGCGAGGCGCCGCCATCCTTACCAGATCCGCAAGAACGATTCTCGTCGCGATCGCTCTGCTCTGCCCGTATTCCCTGCTTGCGGATCCAAAGCCTGCACAGCCCCCCCGAAGCGATCCGCCCGCAGCCGACTCCGCACACGGGTCCACGGCGAAAGACGAGATCGAGTTCCGACTTCTAAGCAAGACCGACTTCCGGGCAACCTACCCCCCTCCGGACGTGCCTGGGCATCCTGCGGCCCTCAACGCAGTCTCCTGTCTTCGGATCGGATGGCTTGGCGGGTCCCCGATACAGGTTTCGCCCCAGGCACGCGGCACCACCGAGGGGCGAGTTTCCGTGATGGTGGCCAGTCCCCGGTTCGTCGCCCTGTTCGATCGAAAGTGCTCGTGGTGGAGCCCGGACGCCGAAGACCCCGCCTACGCTCTCCTCCACGAGCAGGTTCACTTTGCAATTGCCGAGTATGCGGCACGCACGCTCACGGCGGAGATTCGCGGCAAGGGTCGCGCGATCCGCGGTTACGGAGCCACCCGCGACGCCGCGGTGGCCGACCTCGAGCAGAGCCTGCAGCGGCTCGTTTCTCGAGCGAAGTGGGCCGCCAGGCGCGAGCACGACGCCTTCGATTCCGAAACGCTCCGAGATCGATCACCCGCGGTGCAAGAGAGGTGGATACAGCTCTATGAGAAGCGACTCGGTGTCAACTTCTCCAGCCCCGCCCCGTGAGGATTTCCGAACAACAACCAACCAGAGCTGCGTCGGGACCTCGCGCAGGGACCCTCGCAATCGAGCGCCTGGAGTACCCTCCGGAATCCATGAGAAGACGAAACCTCGGAAGCGGCAACCTGGAAGTCTCGGCCATCGGCCTCGGCTGCATGGGAATGAGCTTCGGCTATGGCCCGCCTGCCGACGAGCGCGAGATGATCTCGCTGATGCGAACGGCCGTGGAACGCGGCGTCACCTTCTTCGATACCGCCGAAGCCTACGGTCCGTTCGCGAACGAAGAGCTCGTGGGCAAAGCGCTCGCTCCGTTCCGCGGGCAGGTCGTGATCGCGACGAAGTTCGGCTTCCGATTCGATCCGAAGACCCGCGGTCAGGCGGGCCTGGATAGTCGGCCCGACCACATCAAGGAGGTCGCCGACGCCTCGCTGAAGCGTCTCCGGATCGACGCCATCGACCTCTTCTATCAGCACCGCGTCGATCCCGACGTGCCGATCGAAGACGTGGCTGGCGCGGTGAGAGACCTGATCCAGCAAGGCAAGGTGAAGCATTTCGGACTCTCCGAAGCGGGAGTGCGGACGATTCGCCGCGCGCACGCCGTCCAGCGCGTCACTGCGCTCCAGAGCGAGTACTCCCTCTGGTTCAGAGAGCCCGAAGCCGAGGTGCTGCCGACGCTCGAGGAGCTCGGCATCGGGTTCGTGGCGTTCAGCCCGCTCGGAAAGGGCTTCCTGACGGGAGCGATCGACGAGAGGACCCCGTTCGACAAGTCGGATTTCCGAAACATCGTCCCTCGCTTCGCGCCGGAGGCGCGCAAGGCGAACGAGGCGATGGTCGACCTGCTGCGCGCGATCGCCGCAAAGAAGCGCGCGACGCCTGCTCAAATTGCGCTCGCGTGGTTGCTCGCGCAGAAGCCCTGGATCGTTCCGATTCCGGGCACCACGAAACGGCACCGCCTCGAGGAGAACCTCGGCGCAGCCGAAGTGCAGCTCACACCGGAAGACCTGCGCGAGATCGAGACCGCCGCCTCGAAGATCACCGTGCAGGGCGAGAGGTATCCGGAACATCTGATGCGCATGGTCGGCCGCTGAGCAGGGGACATGCCGCAGGAGCATCCGATCCGCATCCGACCCGCCGCCGCATCCGACGAGGAAGCGCTCGGGCGCCTCGGCGCCGCGCTGATGCGTCAGCATCATGCGGCCGATCCGCGGCGCTTCATCCTCACGGACCGTCCCGAAGTCGGGTACGGGCGGTTCCTGGTCTCGCGCCTCGCGAATCCCGACTACACCGTGCGGGTCGCGGAGCGCGCGAACGAGGTCGTGGGATACGTCTTCGCGGGAATCGAGCCGACGAGCTGGGAGTACCTCCGCGGCCCCAGCGGCGTCGTTCACGACGTCTACGTCTGCGAGGGCGTGCGCCACCAGGGCATCGGGCGAGAGCTCACGCGCGCGGCGCTCGCCTGGATCTGGTCCCGGGGCATGTCGCAGGTCGTGCTCTCGACCATGTCGGGCAACGCCGCCGCACAGCGCCTGTTCGGTGCGCTCGGATTCCGGCCCACCATGATCGAGATGACGCTGGATCGAGAGCCCTCGAAGCCCGGCGATTGACGGCGCGACACGCCCATTCGAGAATTCCATCATGCACGCGTCACCGCTCGAGGCGTGGGAGAGCTTCTACGTCATCGTCGGATCGGCGGGCGGAGCCCTGACGGGCCTGCAGTTCGTCGTGCTGACGCTCATCGGCGAGGCCGCGGCAGGCCGCAAGGATTCGATCTCGGCGTTCGGCAGCCCGAACGTCGTGCACTTCTGCGCGGCTCTGCTCGTCGCCGCGATCCTCAGTGCTCCATGGCCGGCCTTGTGGCAGGCAGGTGACGCCGTGGCGGTTTGCGGCGCGCTGGGCGTGCTCTACTCGATCGTGGTGATGAGACGCGCGCGCCGCCAACGAGGTTACGCGCCGGTCCTCGAGGACTGGCTGTGGCACGCGATCCTCCCGACTCTGGCCTACGCGACGCTGCTCGTGGCGGGCCTCACCATCGAGAGGAGCTCGGCGCAGTCGCTCTTCTGCCTCGGTGGCGCCGTGCTGATGCTGGTCTTCATCGGCATCCACAACGCCTGGGACACCGTGATGTACGTGACGGTGCAGCGCGAGCCCCGAGACACGCGGCGGCGTTAGGCGCAGGCGCCCGAAGCTGTCCGCGAAAGCGGGACATCGCGGGGAGCAGGACCGTCGATGTGGAGTGTGCAGCCGCTCGCCGTGATCGCAGGGGTGGCTCTGTTTGCGCTCGCAGAGGGGCGGGCAGAGGTCCCCTCCATCGAGCCGGATCCCTACTACGAACCGGAAGTCAGCCATCCCGCCTATCCCAAGACGTCCGGTCCCGGGCCGGTGGTCGGCGTGTATGCGCCGGGTAGCGACTACACGATCAGCGATCGCTTCCAGGGCTTCGCGCGCCTGCTACGTGCGGATGGGTACGACGTCCAGAGCTTCGACGCGGCGTTCATACCGGGTTGCAGCGCGAACCTGGCGAGCTGTGCCTGGTTCCAGGCGCTGCTGAAGATCGACACGCTCGTCATCGCCAACCGAACCGATCCGATCTCCGCCGAGGAAGCGGACCTTCTCACGGGTTGGCTGACGGGCTCCCTCGGCTGCGAGGGAGGATGTTCGCCGCGCCGGCTCTTCCTCAGCGCGGGCCACGAGCGCCTCCCGTCCGAGCCCGCCGTCGACTATCCCACACCGATCGGTCAGCTCGGCGCGCGTCTCGGGCTCGACTGGCCCGACGGCTCTCTGAACCAGCGAACGTTCGGCCTCCCACCTCCGACGGACGCCAGCAGCCAGGGGATCCTCGGTCCCCACGCCATCATCGTCGGAAGAGCGGACGGGGAGAGCACTCCCTCGGTAGAGATCGTGGGCACCCGATCGGTGCAGATCGGGGCCACCGGCGGTACCGCCTTCACCCGCGCCGGGGCGGGAACGCACGCCGTCCTGACGCTGCCGTCGGGCGCGACCGATGCGCCCGCAGGTTACGCACAGGGGATGGCACTCGAGCTCGGCGCCACGGGTCGGGTCTACGTATCCGGCGATGCCGACATGCACACGGCGCTGATCCGCAGAGGAGTCGGCGCGTTCGGGATGCAGCGGACTGCCCACGACGAGCAGTACCTGCTCAACGTCATGCACTGGCTCGACGGACTGCTCCCGGACGCAGACGGCGATGGGTTTCCCGATGCGGTGGACAACTGCGTCGCCAGGGCCAACGGTCCGGCCGGGAGCAACCAGCTCGACGTCGACCTCGACGGCTTCGGCAATGCCTGCGACGGCGACTTCGACAACGACGAGGACGTCGATGGCAACGACTTCCACACCTTCGTGACATGCTTCCAGGGAGGCGCTCCCCCCGACGACCCGACGTGCGCCGAGTCCGACATGGACGGCGATGGCCACGTCTCTGCCAGCGATTTCAACCTCTTCATCCAGGCCTACGGCCACCCTCCCGGTCCTTCCGGCCTGGCCTGCGCCGACGCGACCGCTCCGGCTGCCGCGTGCTTCACGCGCACACTGGCCGATGCCGATGGCGACGGCGTCTTCAACGGCGACGACAACTGCGTGCAGCGGCCGAATCCCGGTCAATTGGATGACGACCTCGATGGCTTCGGCAACGCGTGCGACGGCGACTTCGACAACGACGGCCTCGTCGACGCTGCGGATTACCGCGCCGCATTCCTCCCGTGCTTCTCGCACCCGAGGTTCACGCCCGGCACGCTCGACGATCCGATCTGCACCGAGTCGGACATGGATGGCAACGGAGTCGTCGACGAAGCCGACCTTCGTCTCTTCGTGGCCGCATTCGGCACGACCGGGCGGCCGGGCCCGTCGGGCCGGGCGTGTGCCGATGCCACCTCGCGGCTCGAGCCGTGCCAGAGCGTACAAGGCTCCCAACAATCCGATCCGAGCTACAAGCCGGTGCTGGCCACGCCGGAGTACGCCCCGCGAAGCGGCCCGCTCGTCGCAGTCGACTCCACCCACGACAACTATCACGTCATCAGCGGCCGTTATCAGGGTTTCTACAAGCTGCTGACGGCCGACGGCTACGACGTGCTCGACTTCGGCGTTCCGTTCGTCGCCGGGTGCTCGAGCCATCCGGCGAGCTGCGCCTATCTCCAGGCGTTGAAGCAGGTCGACACGTTCGTGATCGCGAATGCGCGGCTCGACGTCTCGGCGGAGGAGGCCGAGGTGCTCGTGGGTTGGCTGCGCGGAGAGCTCGGCTGCGAGCGCGGCTGCGCTCCGAGGCAGCTCTTCCTGATCGCCGATCACCAGACCAACGACTTCAATTTTCCCCTGCACATCGCCGAGCTGAGCCAGCGACTCGGTCTGGACTGGCCGAACAACAACGTATCGGAGCGCACATTCACACCGACTCTGCCTCCTGACTACGACCCCTCCACGACGGGCCTGCTGAACACGGCTCACCCGATCGTGCAGGGGCGGCCCGGGCTGGACGAGGACGTCGTCGCGGTGACCACCTTCAAGGGCTCCGGATTCATCGCGGGGAGTCCTCCACCGGGCGGTGTTTCCCTGCTCACCCTTCCGCAAGGAGCGGTCTTCAGCGACGACGCCCACCATGGATTCGACGCCGCGGGGTACTCGCAAGGAATGGCGCTCGAAGTGGGGACCGGCCGGGTCTATGCATCCGGAGAGGCGGCGATGTTCTCCGCTCAGTTCTTCGGCGCCGGCACGCAGCCCCTCGGCATGCAGGGGCTGCCCTTCGATCACAATCAGCAGCTTCTGCTGAACATCCTGCACTGGTTCGACAGGCTGCTCTGAGGACGGCGCTTCGCGCGGGCAATCCCGGGCGCGCGTGCGCGGAGCGGCGCAGCGAGCGGGCCCACGCGCGCGAGTCGCAGGACTCGAAGCTGCGACGCGAGATCTGCGTTTCAGCCCGAGACCACCCGGTCGCGCACCACGACCTCCACCTCGCAATCGAGCGCCTGGAGCAGCGACACGAGCTGGTCGATCGACTTCCTCGTGTTCGCCGGATCGAGCAATCGGTATACCTGCGAGGGCGAGGTGCCGAGCCGGCGCGCGAGCTGGCGGCGACCGAGCGGGCTCTGCTCGACGCGCCGGCGCGCCTCGAGCGTGAGCCGGTAGACGAGCGCGTCGCGCAGATGGCGCGGGTCGCGGTTGTATTCGAGCACCTGCTCGATGTGGACCACGCCCTCGTCGCCCGACTCGAGGACGTAGGTGAAGGCCTCGTCCGCGAGCTCGCGATCGGCAACGACGTCGACCACCTTGTTTCCGGATTCGGGCTGGAGCTCGGCCTTCGCGTACGGGTAGTCGTAGGCCGCGCCCGAGCGGGTCACGATCCGGAACTCGCCCTTCCGGTTGTTCGCCTCGACCTTGCGGATCTTCACAGCGCGCCCTCGTCCTCGAGCTCGCGAAGAAGTTGCAGCAGCCGCGCCTCGCCTCTGCGAACCCTCCTCACTCAATACTGATACCACGTGAGGTAACACTTGAAGGGGGGCGACTGGCGCCGCCCGCGCGCGGCCGGCGGATCCTGGATCTCTCGCCCCTATTCCCATTCCTTCTTGTAAGTCCCGCTGGGCCCCAAGGGGCGCATGGGCCGCTAGGACGCGGCGCGGTCGCTTGCGGACACCACCGGACAGCGCCGGTCGAAGAAATCCGCAAGCAATCCAGCCAGATGCAACTTTTGCGCATGGTAGGCTGACCTCGCTGTGGGGAGGCCTCATGCGGGGAAGCGTGCTCGTCGTGGACGACCAGCTCCGCGCGCGCCGGCTGCTGGTCACCGAGCTGCGGGACGCGGGCTTCGAGGTCTGCGAGGCCGGCAACGGCGAGGAGGGCTGGGAGGTCTTCCGCAGCCGCCGGCCCGACGTCGTCATCACCGACATGGTGATGCCGCGCGCCGACGGCCTCGAGCTCCTGCGGCGGATCCGCGCGCAGTCCGAGACGCCGGTGATCGTCTTCACCGGCTACGGCACGCCGCAGGCGGCGGCCAGCGCCTTCAAGGCCGGCGCCGACGACTTCGTCTGCTCGCCGGACGTCGAGATCGACGACCTGGTCGCGCTCGTCGCCGACGCGATCAGCGGCACGGCGCCCGCCGAGGCGCGCCCCGATCTCGAGAGCCGCTTCGTTGGCAAGAGCCGCCCGATGGTGCGCGTGCGCGAGCGCCTCTCGGGGCTCGCGCCGCTCGAGACACCTGTCCTGGTATCGGGCGAGCCGGGCACGGGCCGCGACACGGCGGCGCGTACCCTTCACGAGCTGGGCTCGACCGCGGGCTCGGAGCTCGTGCGCCTCGAGCCGCGCGCGCCGCTGCTCGAGCGCAGGCCCGCGCCGCCCGGCGCCGTCTACCTCGATCACGTCGAACGGTTCCCGGCTGACGCGCAGGCCTGGTGGGCGCGACACATCGCGGCGTCGGAAGCCGAGGGATTCAGGCGAAGGCCCCGGGTGCTCGCCTCGACCTCGGTTCCGCTCCCCACGCTGAGCCGCGACGAAGAGTTCGCGCGCGGCATCGGCCGCACGCTGCTGCGCTTCGCGATCGAGCTGCCGCCCCTCCGCAGCGTGCTCGAAGACCTGCCCGCCATCGCCGCGGTGCAGGTGGCGCGCATCGGCGCGAGCGTCGGCCGCAGGATCCGATTGTCACCGGCCGCGGAGCGATTCCTCGCCGAACAGCGGTGGCCCGCAAACGTCGCGCAGCTCGTCCAGGTGCTCGAGCGCGCGATCTCGTTCTCGCGCGGGAGGCAGATCCGCCGCGATGTGGTAGCGGAGGTCTGCGCCGACCTCGAGGAGAGCCTCGACGGCATCCGCGCGCGTGGCTCGGCACGCGAGCGTGACGAGCTGCTGCGCGCGCTCCAGAAGACGGGCGGAAACATCACGCGTACCGCAGAGGAGCTCAGCAAGAGCCGGCCCGCCGTCTACCGTTTGATCGAGAAGCACGGGATCCCGCTGCGGCGCCCGAGCTGAACGGCAGGACGCCTGGTGCATCACCTCACCCGACTCTCACTCACGTATCCGAAGACGACGATCGCGATCCTGCTCGTCGTCACGGCGATCCTCGGTGCGGGATTGCCGAACGTGAGAAGCGAGTACGGATATCGGGTACTGGTGGGCGACGACTATCCGTCGATCCAAGCGCTGGACGCGCTGATCGAGCAGTTCGGCGGTGGCCTGCCGGTCCAGATCGCCTGGGAGTGTGGGCCGGGAAGGCCTTGCGCAAACGTCTTCGACGAAGCGTCACTCAAGATGGCGGACGCAGTGACCCGTGAGCTTGCGGGAGCCGAGGGAGTGCGAGACGTCGTCGGACCGGCGAACGCGCCATTGCTAGTTCCGCAGGCGGACGGATTTGCAGTGCGTCGTTTTGTAGAACGCGGGCGTGTCGCCGACGATGCCAGCTACCTCGCTCGAAGGGCACTGGACGACAGGCTCTGGAGGGGAAAGCTCGTTTCGAGCGATGGCAACGTGGGCGCCATCATCGTGCAACCCGCTGATACCCGATCAGCCACAGACATCCTGGTCGTCGACGCGGTTCATTCGGCCCTCATCCCATTCGAACGGCAGGGTTTCCACTTTCACATGGCGGGCGACGCCGCCGAGACGTATTTAGGCGGCCGCGAACTCGCAGAGAGCAGCACGCGTCTCGTTCCGCTGACCGTTCTCGTCATCGGCTTCGTCCTGTATGTGCTCTCGCGCTCCGCCCGGCAAACGCTCGTCGTGCTCGCCACGATGGGTGTCACGCTGCTCTGGACCTTTGGTCTTCTCGGATGGATCGGCTGGCCTCGGGACGGAATCCTCGAGGTTCTCGCCCCACTCCTGTTGATCGTCGGGGTGTGCGACTCGATGCACCTGCTGGCAGGGCTGGCGGACGCCCGGGAACGGGAAGAAGCAACCGGTGATGACCCGGAGAGCCCGAGCGCCAGACGGCGCCGCCTGCTCGAGGTCTCTCGGGACGTCGGAGGCGCCTGCACGTTCACGACGCTGACAGACGCGGGCGCATTCCTGTCCTTTCTGACCAGCTCTCTCGACACGTTCGTCCGCTTCGGGGTGATCTCTGCGTTTGGGGTCATGGCGGCCCTGTGCCTCTCGTTCTCCCTGTTTCCGCTGCTCATGTGCGCAGTTCCTCACGGGCGCGCCGCCCCACATTCGACTGGCAATCGTTGGTCGTCCGCGCTCGATCAGATCGCAAGTCTCTCGCGTCGCCGCGCGAGGCCGATCCTGGTGGTAGCCGGTATCAGCGTCGTCGTCTTCAGCTACTGCTGGATTGCTCTCCTTCGAGTCGACACGAACTGGCTCGAATCGTGGGGGAATCGGAGCAAGCTCACCAGGTCGGTTCGCTTCATCGAGGAGAAGCTGGGAAGTTCGAGAAGCATTGAAGTGCGTCTAACGATTCCCGAGAGCACATCACTCGATGCCCCAGAGTCCATAGGCGTCGTCCGCGGACTCTCAGATGCGCTCGGGCGGATCAATGGTGTGTCGGGAACGAGCAGCGTTCTCGACCTCGTAGCCACTGTCAATCGGCTACTGCACGACAACGATCCGGTGTACGAACGCGCTCCAGCGGAAGCAGGAGCAACGGCAGAGATCCTGGAGCTGCTTAGCCTCGACGACGAATCCGTCGTCAGTCCCTGGCTCAATATCGACCACTCACAGCTTCGATTGTCCGCAACGACGCGGGCGTTGTCGTATCAGGAAGGCGTCGGATTTCTTGCGCAATTCGAACGGGCTCGTTCGAGCATCGTCCCTCCAAACTGGGGAGTCGCAGTGACGGGTGCGATTCCGATGACCGTTGCGTGGGTCACCGACGTGCAAGCAACACAGTTGCGTGGCTTCCCGACCGCGGTTCTGACCGTCTACCTCCTCGTCGCCGGGTTCCTGCGCTCCTGGCGACTGGGTCTGGCGGCGCTGCTGCCGACGTTGATACCCATCGTCGTCACACTGGGTGCCATGGGGCTTCTCGGCCTGAGTCTCGACGTAGGCCGGGCAATGATCGGCTCGGTCGTCATCGGCATCGGCGTCGATGACGCGATTCACTTGCTGAGCCAGTACCGCAAACATCGGGAGAATGGCTCTCCGGCTCCCGCTGCCATGTCCGCCGCCATGCAGCACTCCGGGAGAGCCATTCTCGTCAACGCGCTCTCGCTGTCGCTCGGGTTCCTGACGCTGATGGCGTCCGCGTGGCAGAGCATCTCGAGCTTCGGATTCTTCGTGGCGTTGGCCATCCTCGGTGCACTGGTTTCCACGCTCGTCGTGATGCCTGCCCTGATCTTCACCTTTACGCGGAGTGCGGACGCATGAGTGGAACGTCCGCGATCGGGCGCAGCAATGGAAGACGCTGGGCGCTGACTCTCGCGGTCGTCCTTCCGCCGCTCTTCATGCTCGGCGTGGCTACGATCGACGCCGCACGGGCAGGTTCTGTACCCGAGCTCCCCTGTTGGGTCCTCCCCAACCTGCAAGTGATGGCCGCTCCGGGGAACGACGAGTGCCCGATCGGCGCGCGCCAGACGATCCGACGCGCGGGTCACGGAAACGTCGTAGGGGTACGAGACCACCATCATCTCCATTCCCTGCTCGAGACGGACGCGGGACCGCTCCGCGTCGGAGTCCTCGAGGGAACGCAGGAGCAGTGGCTCGACCTGCCGATCTCCACGACCCTGCGGCCGACGAGGTTCGCGCGGATCGCCGTCGCGCTGCTGGCGGTCGTTTCCCTGCTCGGAATTCCCCTGTTCCTCATCTGGCGATCGTCGTCTCGCGCCGCCGTCCCGCTCGCCTGCTTCTATGGAATCGTGTCGGTCGTGGTGGTGACCATCACGACGGGTCAACACTCGCTCGGGATGACGCGCTTCGCACTGCTCGGTCTCGTATTCGCGCCAGCGTCTGCGATCCATCTTGCATTCACCTTCCCCCGTGAGCGCCCCGTCGTTCGCGAAGTCCCGGCGCTCATCTACACGCCCTACGTCCTCAGTGCGCTTCTGGTTCCCGTGGGCTGGGTTTCGCTCGAACGCGATCCGCTGCTGTGGCCGGCATTCGTCTCGCTGCTCGCGGCACTGACCGGCGGAGCGTGGATCGTTTTGATGATGTCCTGCTGGTTCGCGGTTCGAGAATCGCGCTCGGCTGTCGAGAGAGCCCGGTCCAGGCTGGTCCTCTACGGCGCGCTCCTCGTGCCGGTCGTTCCGACGCTCGTCCTCACCGTGGGAACGCGGAATGTCGAGCAGATCCTGGTGTTCTACCTGTGGAGCGCAGCGGCGACGATGCCACTGTCCATCGCCATCGCGATCGGCCGTTACAACCTCTTCGATCTTGGCTCCGACGTGCGGCACACCGTGGCACGCGTCCTGTATCTGGGTATCGCCGCCTCCGTGGTCGCGCTGGTGTTCGGCGCGGCGCTCGGCGTCAGCGATGCACCTGCCGTATTGCGCGAGCCCGCTCCCCTGTTCCTCGTGGCGTGCATGAGTGTCGCCGTGGTCGAGCCGTTGCGGGGGCGATTCCCGGGTCTGCTCGAGGCGCTGATCGCCCCACGGATGCAGCCTTTGCGCGAGGAGCGCGATGCATTCGAGCGAGAGCTGGGCATCCGGCGGGACGGCGACGAGATCGCCGCGCTGCTCGGGCGTGCCCTGCAACGCGGGATCGCGCCACGCCGAGCCTCCGTACTGCTCGGGACGGCAGGATCGTGGCAACTGGCGTACAGGCTCGGAGGAGACGCGGCGTTGCGGCGTGCGGCGCTCGAAGAGGCAGAGCGTCTGACCGCCGGGCGCTCCAAGGTGCATCTCGCCGAATCTCCCGAGGTCGAGGCAGCCGCCGCGGAGCTGTGCGAGGCAGGCATCGAGGCGGTCTTCGCGATCGAGAGCGGCGGAGAGCGCTACGGACTCCTGTTGCTCGGGCATCCCCGGGAGCGCGCCGGCTTCACGGGAGTCGAGCTCGACTTCGTCGGAGCGCTCGTAGCGCAGGCGGGAATCGCGCTTCGGAATGCGCACATCACTGCAGAACTCGTAGCGGCCGAGCGGCACGCCGCGACCGGACGTATCGCCCTCGGCCTGGCTCACGACGTAGGGAAGGATCTCGGGTGGATGCGCGTCCTCGTGAAGCGCCTGCCCGAGAGAACGGGCGACTCCGAGCGGCTCGCGCGCGATGCCTCGATGATCGGCGAGCTGACGGAGAGCCTGGCTGGCGCCATCGAGCGCTTCGTCAGCGATGCGACGAGCGGCTCGGGGCAGACCGAGATGCGCCGGCTCGAGGAGATCGTCCACGACACAGTGAGGCGGATCGAGCGCCTGCACGATACGGATCGCATCGCGTGCAACGTGGACCCCGCACTCCGCGGACTCCGGGTTCACAGCTCTCTCGGGAGGGCGATCGGCAACCTGCTCGACAATGCGCTGCACGCGAGCTCCACCGTCGAACCCGTTCGCCTGATCGCGACGCGAGACGGCCGATGCGTCGAGATCGCGATCGAGGACCGGGGCTGCGGAATCAGCGAGCAGGCGCTCGGCCGGGTCTTCGAGCCCGGGTTCACCACCCGCGCACACGAAGGCGGCTCGGGAGTGGGGCTCCCGGTCGCGCTCGAGATCGTGGGGGCGCTGCGCGGCACGCTCGACCTGAGCTCGAGCCCGCGCGGCACGCGAGCCACGATCCGCGTGCCGGCCAGCGAACCGCCGTATGAGGAGGCATCGTCGTGAGACGGGGTGTGCACCTCGCTTCGGCCGCGCTCTGGGCAGCTTCGCTCCTGTTCGCCGATGCATCGGCCGCCGAGCCGGCGACGGACGCGACCCCGCAGCCGGCACGGGACCTCCTCGAGCGCGCCTTCTCGAATCGTTACGACGTGGATCTCACCTCGGTCATCGAGCTCGTGGTGCGAAACCGCGGCGGGCAGGAGCGACGCCGCACGCTCCAGGCGATGTCCAAGGTGATCGACCACCGGGTGCACTCGATCGGCAGGCTGGTCCAGCCCGAGCACCTGCGCGGTATGACGGTGCTGACGATCGAGGCGGCGGACCGCAGCCACGACGCGTTCCTCTATCTGCCGTCGCTGGCGCTCGTGCGGCGGGTCACCACCGCGCAGCGCGGCGATTCCTTCTTCGGCACCGACGTCACCTACGAGGATCTCGAGCGGCAGCGCGCGGACGACTACGAGCTCGGCGCGATCACACCGGGCGACCGCGCGGGCGAGCGCGTCCACCTGATCGAGGGACGTCCGCGGCGCCAGTACAACTACGACCGCGTGCGCTTCGCGTTGGCCGTGTCGGACCTCGTGATCCTCGAGACGGAGTACTACAAGCGCGGCGCGAAGGAGCCCTACCGCGTGATCCGCTCCGAGCGCGCCGCGATGGTCTCGCAGGACGGACACACGCTGCCGACACACATCGTGGTCGAGGGCCGCGACCGCGGCACCACGACCGAGGTCGTCCTCAAGAGCCTCCGCATCAACCCCGAGATCGATGAGAAGCTCTTCTCGGTGAAGACGCTGCAATCGCAGCGGCCGCTGCCGGTGAAGGTGCGCTGAGGCCCGAGGCCCGGCGGCCCACGGGCCGCCTGCCTGCGCGACCTGTAGAGTGCAACCCAGGCGGGGAACGCGCCGGAGAGGCACGAGGGAGCGCAGATGCACGGTCGGGCGGTCGTGGTTGGTGTGGGGGAGTCGGCGTACTACAAGCGCGGCGGCGCTCCCGATACCGAGTTCCAGCTCGCCTGCACGGCGATCCGCAACGCGGCGAAGGACGCCGGGCTCGAGCTGCGGCAGCTCGACGGGCTCGTCTCCTACATGGACCACCGCAACAGCCCGCTGCGCATCGCGGCGGCGCTCGGCTTCGAGGAGCTGCGCTGGTCCGCCACGCCATGGGCCGGCGGCGGCAACAACTCGACGGCGGCGATCCAGTTCGCCGACGCGGCCGTGTGCGGCGGCTACGCCAACTACGTGGTGGCGTTCCGCGCGCTCGCCCAGGGGCAGTTCCAGCGCCTCGGCTCGGGCTCGGGACTTCTCGCCGGCGCCGCGCCTGCGGGGCTCTCCTGGGGGCTGCCCTACGGGCTCATGACGCCCGCCCAGGAGTGCGCGCTCCAGACGAAACGCTGGATGCACGACCACGGCGTCTCGCAGGAGGCGCTCGCCAGCATCTCGCTGGCTTGCTATGCGAACGCGCAGCGCAACCCGCGCGCCGTGCAGTACGGGAAGCCGCTCACGCGCGATGCCTATCATTCCTCGCGCTGGATCGTCGAGCCCTTCCACCTCTACGACTGCTGCATGGAGAACGACGGCGCGGCGGCGCTCATCGTCACCACGCCCGAGCGCGCGCGGGACCTGCCCGGCAAGGCGGTGCCCATCCTCGCGACGGCGCAGGGCCTCGGCCCCGACATCGGCATCGCCGCGTTCCAGCCGCGCTGGTTCCCGAACATGTACTACGAGAACGTGGGCCGCGCGATCTGGGAGCGCGCGGGCGTGAGGCCCGCCGACGTCGACGTGCTCCAGATGTACGAGAACTTCACGGGTCCGGTGCTGATGGCGCTCTGCGAGATGGGCTACTGCAAGCCGGAGGAGGTCGAGGCCTTCGTCGCCGACGGCGCGCTCGAAGGGCCCGACGCGCGGCTGCCGTTCAACACGAGCGGCGGCAATCTCGCCGAGGCCTACATCCACGGGCTCGAGATGGTGGTGGAGGCCGTGCGCCAGGTGCGCGGCGAGTCGACCTGCCAGGTGCCGCACGTCGAGCTCTCGCTCGCCGTCGGCGGGCCCGGCTATGCGCCAGGCAGCGCCGCGCTCTTCGGCGCGGCGGCTTGAGGAGAGAGAAGATGAGGCGCTATCTCGGCGACGGCTGGGTGCTGCCCACGCTCACGCCACACAGCACGCCCTTCTTCACGGCGGGCAGCATCCAGATCCAGTTCTGCCGGGACTGCGCGCACGCGCAGCACCCGCCCGACGACGTCTGCCATGCCTGCCAGGGCACGCGGCTCGAGTTCCGCGCGACGCCCGGCACGGGCCGCGTCGAGAGTGCGGTCGTGGTACACCATGCCGTGCACCCCTTGCTGAAGGATCGCGTGCCCTACGTGATCGCGATCGTCTCGGTGGACGGCGCCGCCGGCTGCAGCGTGCAGGGCAACGTGGTCGGCTGCGCGCCCGAGTCGGTGCAGATCGGCCAGAAGGTGCGCGCCGCCTTCGAAGACGCGACCGATCCCGCGACGGGCACGAGGCTGCGGATCCCGCAGTGGGAGCTGGCGGCCGACGCGTAGCCACTGGCGCGCCGGCCGCGGTCTCGATCCGTCAGAGGCCGCACCGGCTCAACGACCCCAGCCGTTGGCCTCGATCAAGGCAGCGACGCGCTCGCGGATCTGGTCGCGGATGCGCCGGACCTCGGCAGCCGGCTTGCCCTTCGGATCCTCGAGCTCCCAGTCGAGGCGGCGCAGGCCGGGGACGAAGGGGCACGATTCGCCGCAGCCCATCGTGACCAGGAGCTGCGCCTGTGCGGCGAGATCTTCAGAAAGGAAGCGCGGCTTCGCGCCTCCGATCTCGATGCCCACCTCGCGCATCGCGGCCACCACCTCGGGGTGCGGCGCGGCGGCCGGCTGCGTGCCTGCCGAGATGGCGTGCACGCGAGCCGGGTCAGCCAGCGCGTTGAACCATGCCGCCGCCATCTGCGAACGGCCGGCGTTGTGGACGCAGGCGAAGAGCACGGTCACGGGATCGGCCGGCATCTCGAATGCCTCTCCCTTCCTTCCCTTCTGTGAGCTCGGGAATAGCATCCGGCCGGCCGCGACGACCGCGAGCCCGGCGAGCGCCTGCGCGGCAACGAAGCCCGGTACGTCCACGGGACGGATGCCCGCGAACGTATCCGTGAGCGAGCGCGCGAGCGTGACGGCGGGATTCGCGAACGATGTGGACGACGTGAACCAGTAGGCGGCGCCGATGAAGCAGGCGACCGTGGGCGCCACGAGGCGCGGCGCCGACGCGCCGACGAGGCGGATGGTGAGGAGGAGGCCGCACGATGCGACGAGCTCTCCGAGCCACTGGCCGGGGCCAGTGCGCACGTGCTGCGAGGCGAAGAAGACGGGCAGCTCGAACATCCGGTTCGCGACGGCGACTCCCGCGAGCGCGCCCGCGACCTGCGCCAGCAGGTAGCGCGGCAGCTTCGAGGCGTGCAGCTCGCCGCGTGCCGCGGCGACGCAGCTCACCAGCGGGTTGAAGTGCGCGCCCGACCACGGCGCCCCGGCGGCGATCAGCACGAAGAGCGCCGCCGCGGTGGCGAGCGAGTTGGCTAGCAGGGCCACGGCCTGGTTTCCGCCGGCGAGGCGCTCGCCCATCACGCCCGAGCCGACCACGGCGCAGAGCAGGAAGGCCGTCCCGAGGAGCTCGCTCGCGAATTCGCGTCGCGCGGAGAGCGGCGGGCCTTCGATCGCGGTGCTGGCGGGGCTTGACACTTGCATAGTTGTGCAATTATGCTGGCACACGTCTCATGGCCAGGCAAGCGATTCCGAGCACACGGGCAAGGCAGAAGGCGGCGGCGGGCTGCGCGGAGATCCTCGACTCGGACCTCTTCCAGGCGCTCTGCGAGCCCGTGCGCATCGAGCTCGCGCGCCTGCTGATCGCGCGCGGCCGCAGCGACCTCGGCTCGCTCGCGGCCGAGCTGCCGCAGCACGAGTCCGTGATCTCGCGCCACCTCGCGGTGCTGCACCGCGCGGGCCTCGTGCGCCGCGAGAAGGTGGGGCGCCACGTGCACTTCGAGCTCGACGGCCCGGCTCTCGTCGAACGCCTCGAGAAGATCGTCGCGCAGCTCCGGCGCGCCGTGCCCTACTGCTGCCCGGGAGGAGCCACCCGATGAACGCCATCCTCACGAGGCCCGTCGCCTCGCCCGCCGTCTGGACCGGACGCGAGCTGTCCGCGCGCCGCGACGGGGTGCACGAGCTGACGCCCGCCGAGATCACGGACCTGGGCGCCGCGACCCGACGCTGCGCCTCTACAAGACGCGCGAGCGGCTCGGCTTCCACACCGACGGCGCGGACATCATCGGCCTGCTCTGCCTGCGGCCGGCGAAGTCGGGCGGCGCGAGCCGCATCGCGAGCTCGGCGGCGATCTACAACGAGATCCTGCGCCGTCGCCCCGACCTCGTGCCCGCGCTCTACGAGCCGTTCCCGTTCGACCGCAACGGCGAGGAGCCGCCCGGCCAGCCGCCGTTCTTCATGATCCCGCTGTGCCGCCTCGACGAGGGGTGAAGCAGGGGATTCCGAAGAAGGACGGGGCGGTACCGGACTCGGTGGCGGTGCGTTGAGCTTCGGGGTGCGCCCAGCCCGTTGCGATCTCACGCCGAGCCGCAGGGCGGAACTCGCACGCGGAGCTGACTCACCTTCTGCGGTGTCAGCGCAAGCGGAATCCTCCACTCCGGATCCGCGTACTCGTCGCGCTTCTTGATCAGGAGCCAATCGTGTTCGCGGCGGCGGCCTCGCAGACGCGTCAGGTGGAACTCGCCGCGCAGGAACCTTCCGTGGAGCACGAAAGAGAGATCGCCCTGCTCGAGCTGCGCCTCGAGGTCCTCCGCGTCGATGGGCTCCCAGGTGCCGTGGTCCCACACCGCGACGGGCCCCGCGCCATAGGCGCCCGGCGGGATGATCCCCTCGAAGTCTTCGTATTCGAGCGGGTGATCCTCGACCTGCACGGCGAGCCGCTTCTCCGCCGGGTTCAGCGAGGGTCCCCTCGGCAGCGCCCACGACTTCAGCGCGCCGCCGAGCTCGAGGCGCAGGTCCCAGTGGCGGCGTCGCGCCGCGTGCTCGTGCACGACGAAGTGCCGGTGGCTTCGGGCGCGCGGCGGGGAGGCTGCGGGCGGCGACACGCGCGGCCTACTTCGGTCTGCGCGTGCTGCCGGGCCGCCAGCTCGTCGCTCGCTTCGGCTTCGCGCCGATTCCGAGGCGCGCCTCGAGCCAGGCGAGGGGCAGCCTCGATGGATCCGCGAGGTAGCGGTCCGGCTTCGCGACGATGTGCCGCAGGTCGTCGACCGAGACGCGCCAGTGGATCTCCGCCTCGCCGCGGCCCTGCTCGACCAGCTCGAAGCGCCCCTCGTGCGCGTGGATGGCGT
>Ga0335070_10003637_pt1 | contig 18021 bp, 13 predicted proteins | sample Lox_Sample_13_FD_206722 | JGI IMG/M metagenome (GOLD analysis project Ga0335070, IMG submission 206722) | Soil microbial communities from Loxahatchee National Wildlife Refuge, Florida, United States - Lox_Sample_1.3 | ecosystem: Environmental > Terrestrial > Soil > Wetlands | place: USA...
CCCGGTGGGGGAGAGAGGGAATGGCGGTTAGGTGAGGTTGAGGGAGCTTAGTCGGGCGGGGGTGGGCACGCCGTCTGTGTCCCAGCCGCGCAGGTCGTAGTAGCGATCGAGCATCGTGGCGAGCTCGGCGGGCGGGCAGTGCATGCCGGCCGAGGGACCGTCCGGGATGGGCTCGTGCATCACGCGCCAGGGCAGCACGTCGTCCTTGCGGCGTGTGCCTTCGCGCACGTTGAAGAGGCGCTCGAGATTGATCACGCGCTCGCCTACCAACTCGAGCTCCTCCACGCTCATCTCCCAGCCCGTGACGCCGCGGACCATGCGCGCGTAGGGCTCTTCCACGAAGAGGCCGAAGCCGCGCTCCGAAGTGAAGCGGCAAAGCACCAGCGAGTCGTCCACCGCCGTGAAGTGCTGGCTCCGCACGGCAAACTCGGGCTTGCCGTCGGTGCCGCGGCGGTCATAGCCCTGCGCGTATTGCGGCGTCGGGCGCGTGTCGTGGTGGCTGCCGCCGCGCGTGGCCGTCGCGTAGCCGATGGACATGCCCTTGAGCGCGCGCGCCGAGTGCGCGGGCAGCTCGAGGCGCTTGACCGCATAGACCGTCTTGGTCGCCTCCGGATGAACGGACTCGGCCAGCCGCCAGGCGCCCTCCGCCAGCCGGTCGCCGAAGCCCTCGCGTGCCGCCGTCATCTCGACGAGGCGCAGCATGCCGCGCCAATCGCCCCAGCCGAAGGCCACGCCGATCTCTCGCGGATCGAGCCAGCCGCGCTCGATCGCCTCCGCCACGAACGACAGCGTCACGCCCATGGAGATCGTGTCCATGCCGAGGAGATCACACAGGTCATTGGCGCGCGCCAGCGAGCCCGCATGCGCATTGCCCAGCATGGAGCCGAAGGCGAAGATGGTCTCGTACTCCGGCATTTTGGCCTTGAGACCCTGGAGCTCACCGTCGCGGATCTCGTACTGCTTGCCGCAGGCGACGGGACACTTGAGGCACGTCGTGTCCTTGTCGTGGTAGTGCGCGTGCATTTCTTCGCCCGAGATGGCCTGCGCGTCGGCAAAGGTTTCCTGGCGGAGATTGTAGGATCCGAGCGCCCCCAGCGTATTGATGGGCTTCACGAGAAACGACGTGCCGTACGTCGAGAGCGCCTTGGTCCCCGTCTTGAGCGGCTCGCGCTTCTCCTCGAGCAGGGTCTTCAGGAGCGCCGCGTCCGCCACCTCGGTCTTGCGCGCCCCGGCCACGACCACCGCCTTGACCCGCTTGGCCCCCAGCACCGCGCCGATGCCGCCGCGTCCCGCCACGCCCTCGCGATTTTTCCAGTAAGTGGCCAGGCAGGCGAAGCGCACGAGACGCTCTCCCGCCGGACCTATGGCCATCACATCGGTCTCCGCGCCCTCGACGGCCTGAATGGCGTGGACGGTGTCGCGCGTGGTATGGCCCCAGAGCGAGTCCGCCGGCTTCAGCTCGGCCCCCGTCTCCCCCACCTTTAAATAGACGGGCGCGGGGGCCCGCCCGGCGATCACGATGGCGTCGAAGCCCGTGCGCTTCATGGTGGCGGGCCAGCGGCCGCCGAACGTCGAGTCGAAGAAGAGACCGGTCAGCGGCGACTTCGAGGCGACGCAGGCGCGGCTATTGCCGGGGACCGTGGTGTCGGTGATGGGTCCGACGGCGAAGACCACCGCGTTGGCGGGGTCGTACGCGTCGACCATGGCGGGCACGTGGTCGAGCAGGAGGCGCGCGGCAAGCCCGTTGCCTCCGAGCAGCGCGCGGGCCGCGTCCTCGGCGAGGGGCCCGACGCGACTCGTGCCGCGTGTGAGGTCGACGAAGAGGATGCGCCCGCCATAGCCCTTCATACGCGCGCGCGAAGCCCCTTGAGCGTGTCTTCCACCGCCTCCAGCGTGCGGTCGATCTCGGCCTCCGAGTGGACGAGGGAGAGATAGAGCTTCGCCGCGAGATTCGTCATGATGCCGCGATCGAGCAGGCCGCGTCCGAGCTCCTGCAGAAGGCGCGAGTCGGCCTTGAGGCTCGAGCGGTAGTCGGTGACGGGATCCGCCGAGAAGTAGATATTCGCCAACGGGCCCGTGCCCATGATCTGCGCGGGCATGCCGAGCCTCGTGGCGATGTCGCCCAGGCCCTTTCGCAACCGGTCGCCATTGGCGCGCAGGCGATCGTACGAGCCCTGCCGCGCGAGGATGTCCAGGGTCGCGAGTCCCGCTGCGGCCGAGACGGGATTGCCGCTGAGCGTGCCGCTCACATACGCATAGTCGGGAGAGCCTTTCTTCCGCGGGTTGGCGAGCTCCATGACATCGCGCGAGCCGGCCACCGCGCCCAGCGGCATGCCCCCGCCCACCACCTTGCCGTAGCACGCGAGGTCCGGCGTCACGCCGTAGAGCTCCTGCGCCCCGCCCCAGGCGACCCGGAAGCCCGTCACCACCTCGTCGAAGATCAGGATCGCGCCGAGCTCGCGCGTGGCTTCGCGCAGGCCTTCGAGGAAGCCCGGCCGGGGCGCGATCATGCGCGAGAGCGGCTCGATCAGCACGCCGGCCAGGTCGTTCTTGTGGGTGCGCATGATGGCCACGGTGCGGTCGAGGTCGTTGAAGGGCGCGACCAGGACGTGGCGCCGGCTGTCCTCGGGAATGCCGGCGGAGTCGGCGACCGGCTCGGGAAAGGCGGGCAGGCGCTGCGGGGTGACCGAGAACATGACCTGATCGTGGTGACCGTGATAGCCGCCCTCGAACTTGAGGATGGTGTCACGCCCCGTCGCGGCACGCGCGAGCCTCAGCGCGAAGAACGTCGCCTCGGAGCCCGTCGAGCAGAACTTGATGGCCTCCGCGCACGGCGAGGCCGCGACGATCCTCTCGCCGAGACGGATCGCCTGGTCGTTGACGCCATAGAAGGTCGAGCCCTGCTCGATCTGCGCCTTGACGGCGGCCACCACGTCCGGGTGGGCGTGGCCCACGAGCATCGGGCCCGAGCCCAGGACATAGTCCAGATACTCGCGCCCTTCCACGTCGTAGACCCTGCTCCCCGCACCCCGCTCGATGACGAACTCGTGCCCCTCGGGAAGATAGAAGCTGCCGAGCGAATTGCCCGGCAGGATCTGATAGGCGCGCTTCAGCATCTCGGCATTGGTCGTCATGGTGCCGCCCATTGTACTCGTGGGGCGGGGCCGTGCGGAAGCGCGTAGAATCGCTTCATGTCCGGGGCGCTCGCCTCACGGCTGGCCGCTCTCACCGTGCTCGACGAAGATGGGCGCGCGGTTTTCCTCGGCCGCGCGTGGGAGAGCAGGCCCGCCGTTCTCGCCTTCGTTCGTCATTTCGGGTGAATCTTCTGTCGTCAGCAGATCGCTGACCTCGCCGCGGCGCAGCCCGAGATGGATCGGCGCGGGGCCGGTCTCATCGTCGTCGGCCCGGGCAAGCCGGAGCACCTGAAGGGCTTCCGCGAGGTGACCCGATTCGCGGGACCGCTGTATGCCGACCCGTCGCTGGCGAGCTTCCGGGTGGCGGGCCTCGCCTACGGCTGGAGCAGGACCTTCCACCCGCGCTCCATCCTCAAGGGCATGCGCGCCTTCGCGGCGGGCTTCAGACAGGGAGTGCGCCGCGGGAATCCTGTACAACAGGGCGGCGTCTTCGTTTTGGGTCCGGGCGATCGCGTGAGCTACGAGTGGCGGGATCGCTTCGCCGGCGACCACGCGCCCTTGCCCGCCGTCCTCGCCGCCCTCCCTTAGCCTGGACGATCGCGAGAGTACTTCGCGCGCGGCGGGCCGGGCCCGTCGTCGGGGTGGGGGGCGGCGGTGCTTTAATTGACGCCGAGGGTCTTGAGGTTCTTCTTGGCGGTGGCGGCCAGCTCGGGCTCGACGGCCTTGCTCGAGAGAAGCTTCTTGTAGACGATGACGGCGGAATCGGGCTGCTTGAGAGCCGAGAAGGACTGCCCCGCGCCCAGCAGCGCGCGGCGGGCCATGGGCAGATCCGGCGCGACGTAGACTGCCGTCATGTATGCCTCGACGGCGGTCTGGTGGCGTCCGACGGCGCGATAGCCCTCGCCCAGCCGATAGGCCGCCTCGGAAGCCACCGGCGCATCTCCCACCACGATCGCCCGCTCGAGGAGCGGGCGCGCCTCGTCCCAGTTGCCGGCCAGCAGGAGCACGCGTGCATTGCCAAGCAGAGCAGCGGGCTCGTAGGCAGGGAAGTCGCGCTCCACCCGCTTGTACTGCTCGAGCGCCGCGGCGCCGTCGCCGTTGGCTTCTTGCACGCGGCCGAGCAGGAGGAGGGCGCGCGGCAGGTCGGCGTCCTTCGGCGAATCGTCGAGGAACTCCTGAAGCCGCGTCCTCGCCTCCGCGAAGGCGCCGGTCCGGTACAGCGCTTCGGCATAGTCGAGGCGCGCCTCACGCCCCGTCTTGTACTCGGGATAGCGCACGGTCAGGATCTTGAAGGTCTCGTTGGCCACCGGCCACTCGCTGGCACGCGCGGCCGCGGTGGCGACCTCCGAGAGCGCGGCGGGAGCCTCGCTGGCCTTCGGGAACTCGGTCGCGACACGAGTGGCCAGCGCACTCGCGTCCTTCCATCGTCCTTCCTCGGCGGCCAGGGAGGCCGAGGCGGCCAGCATGGGCGGGGTCACCGTGGCATTGACAGGCTTGGCGAGAAAAGCCTGGGCAAAGGGCTTGAACTCCTCCATCTTCCCCTGATTCCACAGCGTGGCAGCGATCCCGTACTCGGCGGATGCCGCCACGGCGCCCGCGCCCGTATCACGCGCCTCCACGAACTCACGCTCAGCGTCGTCCCATCGCTCCCGCTCGAAGGCGACCCGGCCGAGCCCGAGATTGGCGAGGGCGCCTTCGCCCTGTGCCTGGGCAGCCTTGAAGTCGCGCTCCGCTTCGGCACCCTTGCCACCGGCGCTCAGGATCACTCCGCGCGCGAGACGCATCCGCCCTATGTACGGCGACAGCGGGGCGTTCCGGATCAGCTCCGACAGCTCACCGAGCACCGACGCGCCTTTCCCCACGCGAATGGCGAGGATGGCCCGGTTGAGTCGCGCGAGGTCCGAGTATTCGCTGTCCGGAAAGCGCGACACGAGCGCGGCGTATTGCGTCTGGGCGCCGGCGGTGTCACCGGAGCGTGCCGCGATGTCCGCCGCCAGCAGGAGCGCGGCGGCAGCGCGCGGATCCGTACGATGAGCCGTGGCAAAGCGCGTCCACGTCTCTCGCGCGGCATCGAGCCGGCCGCGGCGGAATTCTGCCCAGCCAAGCGCGAGCATGACCGAGGGCGCTTCCGGTGATGTCGGAAAATCGGAGAGGAAGCGGCTGTAGCGCGCGGCCGCCTCGTCCCAGGCACGCGCGGCATAGGCCGCCTCGCCGCCCAGCTCGAGGACGGCGCCACGGGCGTCGGGTGGCAGCGACTCCTTGAGCAGAGCCTCGACGCGGGCGCGCGCCTGGGTCGTTTCGCGGCTCTCGAGATCCATCTGCGCCAGGCGCAGCCCCGCGTACCAGCCGAGGGCGGGCGATCCCGGCCGCGCGGCAACCAGCTCGAAGCGGCTTCGCGCCTCGGACAGCTGCCCCGCGTCCCGCTCCACCTCGCCGCCGAGCAGAAGCACGTAGGCGCGCGTCGCCGGCTCGAGGTTGCGGCCGAGTATTTCCTGCTCGAGCGCGCGCGCCTCGTCGGCGCGATGCTTTTCCGTCAACCAGCGATCCACCGCGAGGATTGCCGGAAGCCCGAGCGTGCCGGCCTTGTCCGCCGTATCGAGGGTCCGCGCCTCATCGAGGGCGGCCGCGGAGTCACCAAGGTCGAGCAGGGCCAGGACGAGTCCGGCCCGCGCCCAGAGGATTTCGGGCATCTTCGGATAGGCGGAGAGGAGCCCGCGGTAGGTCTGCGCGGCGGCAAGCGGCTCGCCCGCCGCCCGGCTCCACCACGCCTGGCGCAGGAGCGCCGTGTCGATCATGAGGCGCGGGCCGCCGTCGGTGAAGCTCTTGAGGCGGGCGACGGCTTCCTTGTACTCGCCGAGCTGGCCCAGCGTGTCGCCGAGCCAGAAGGTTGTCTCGGCGGCCACGGGAACGGGCAGCGCCTGGCCGCGGAGACGGGCCAGGACCTCGCGCGCCTCGGGATAGCGTCCGAGGCTATAGAGCGCCACGCCCCTGCCGAGCTGCGCCCAGGACACGAGGGTGGGTGGCGGACCGCTCTTGATCAAGGCGTCGAGCGTGTCGAGCGCGCCTTTCGACTCTCCGGCCAGAAGCGAGAGCCAGCCGTACTTGAGCGTGGCGTAAGGACCCGGGTCCGAGCGTGGGTCGGTCTTCATCACCTGGAGCATCAGCTGAGCCGCCGGCTCAAGACGGCGCAGGCGGATCAGCGTCTCGCCCAGCCAGTAGCGGGCCTCGCGGAGCACCGAAGCCTCGGTCCCCCGCTTGACCGCATTCTCGAGGGCTTCGCGAGCTTCCTCGAACTCACCGCGCTGGAAGCTCGCGCGGCCACATTCGACGAGCTCGTTGACGACGCCCAGCACGCTGCCGAGGGGATTGCACGCGAGGAAGCGCGGCGCGGGCGCGGGGGCGACGGGCTGGAGCGTGAGATCCGATTCCACGCGCGCGCGGGGCAGCTCCGGCATGGGCTGCGGTGACGGCGGATAGGTCGTCGGTGAGGCCGACAGCGCCGGCTTGTCGAGCGCCGGCGATACCAGCGGTACGACGGCAACCATATCCGGCGGTCCCATCTTGAAGGGTGGCGGCGCGGCAGCCGCATGTCCGGCCCAGATCACCGGAAGCAGTGCCAGCAATCCGAGAGCCCGCCTCATGACTTCTTTCCCGCGGGCTTGAGATTGGGGGCGATGGCGGCGCGACGCGTCTTCGCCCAGCCGGCGAGTGTCTTGTCCGGGCTCCCCGCGATGACCTCGTCGTAGTACTTGGCGGCCTGTGTCCACTGCTTCTGCTCCTCGTTCGCCAGCCCGCTGCCCGCCAACGCGCGGAAGCGCAGCGCGGGCTCGAGACCGGGAGTGTCCGCCGCGGCGTGGAAGGCGGTCAACGCCTGCGCCGGACGGCGGAGCTTCATCTCGCTCTCGCCGATGATGAGCAGCGCCTCCCCGCGCACGGCATCCTCCGAGCTCTTGGCGGCCACGCGCCCGAGCGCGGCGGCGTCCTTGAAGTTGTTCTTCGCGAATACCGCCTGCGCCTGCTCGAGGGAGGCGCGACCCGTGAGCACGTGGTCGGGGAATTCCTTCCGCAGGCGCGTCCACGCCGCGTCGGCATCGCGCAGCCGGTCGAGCCCCATGGCGAGCGTCCCCGCGTCGTACAGGCCTTCGGGCGTCGGGGGCTTCTGGGCCATCAGCGTCGCGTACTCTTCGGTGAGATCCTTCTTCTTCCCCGACTTGAGCTGACTTTCCAGAGCCACCCGGCGCGCGGACGAGGCCAGCTCGTGGTTCGGATAGGTCCGCGCGAAGGCGCGAAGCTGGGCCACGCCTTCTTCCGTGTTGCCCGCGGCGATCCTCGCGCGGGCCAGGTAGTATCGCGAGTCCGGCAGCAGGCGGTGCTCCGGGTACTTGGTCGCGAAGCCCTCGAGGAGGGTCACCGCCTCGTCGGGATGCTTGGTCTCGATCAGGGCGCGCGCCAGCTGGACGGACGCCGAGGGCACGGTCTCGTGATCGGGAAAGTCCTTGACCAGGCGCCTGAAGTCGCTCACGGCCGCGTCACGCTTCTTGAGCTCGAGGTCGGTCCAGCCGAGGCCGTAGAGGGCATCCGGCAAGAGTGGAGAGGGCGGCTCGGCCGCGGCGACCCGAGCGTAGGCGGTGCGCGCGTCATTGAAGCGCTTCATCCGGTAGAGGGTCTCCGCCTCCCAGAAGCGCGCCTCCTGGGGCTTGCCGGGGACTGGCGTCATCACCAGGACCTTCTTGAACGCCTCCAGGGCCGCGTCGGGCGCCCCCTGCTCGAGGCGGACCTTGCCGAGCAACAGCGTCGCGTCCCCCACCCGGCTGTCGGTCGGAAATTTCTCCACGAAGCGCTCGAGCATGCGGCGGGAAAGCGCGTAGAGATGATCGTCGAAGGCTTTTTCGCCGACCAGGAGCAGCCGGTCGGGCTCATAGAGGGCAAACGCGGGCCCCGCGGGGGCGACGACAGCCACGAGTCCCGCCAGGAGCAAACCGACAAGCACGCGGACGTGCGCCATACGGATACCGTCAGGCTACCACGGCCTCCGGCTCGGGCCTACTTGGTGGGATTCGCTTGGCTTATCGGGCTACCCTGCTGCGAGCCTCTCGCCACCGACCCAGGGACCTCCGCCGGTTTCGCGTCGGGACGGCCTTCGGATTCGGTCATGCGCGGCTCGAGGAATAGCGGCGGGTCTTCGACCGGCAGCGAGAAGCGAAAGATGGCTCCTCCGTCCGGCCGGTTCTGCGCCCAGATGCGGCCCCCGTGGGCTTCGAGAATGGCCCGGCAGATCGCCAGGCCCAGCCCGGCGCCGCGAGAGTCCGGCGCGGCCCCTCGGTAGAACTTCTCGAAGATGCGGATCTCGTCGCCGGCGGCAAGCCCAGGGCCGCGGTCCGCCACCTCGACTATCACCCGGCCATCTTCCGTCCACGCCCGGATGTCGATCGCGGTGCCGGCCGGCGTGTACCTAGCTGCGTTCTCGAGGAGGTTGATCAGGACCTGCTCGACCAGCACGTCGTCCATCGGGATGAGAGGCAGATCCTTGGCGATGTCCGTGTGCACGGGCCGGTCGCGTAATGCCATTTCGAGGCGGGAGAGGGCGGCGCCCAGCACTTCCTCGAGGGAGTGCCATTCCTTCCGCACCTCCACGCCGGCTTCGAGCCGGGTCATCTCGAGGAGGTTCTGGACAAGGCGATTCAACCGCTCGGCCTCCTCCCGGATGGTCCGAAGCAGGTCCTGCCGCACCGTCGCTTCGAGCGCGCCCCCGCTCTCGAGGAGCGTGCTCGCCGACCCGGTGATAACGGCCAGCGGCGTCCTCAGATCGTGGGAGACCGAGCTCAGCAGCGAGTTCCTGAGGCGCTCACCTTCCACCCGGAGCTGCGCCGCCTGGGCCTCCTCGGCGAGGGCGGCCCGCTCGATCGCGAGCGCCGTCTGGTTCGCGAACGTCTCGAGCAGATGGAGCTGCTCGGGGCTGTCGAAGGCATGCGCCTCCGTCGGCCTGACTCCGAGAACCCCGACCGCTCCACGCGAGCCGATGAGCGGGACATAGAGCGCCGCCGCGCCCGGCAGCGTCGAAGTGCCCAGGCCGGCCAGCTCCTTGTGCTCGAACACCCACTGGGCAACCGCCTGCTCTGTGGCGTCCACGCGTAGGGTCGCCGCCGGGACGGACTGCGCTCCCAGGCGCCCGGCCGCGTCCGGCAGAAGCACGGCCACCTCGGCCGGAAAAACCTCCACGATGTGCTGGATGGCGATGGCGAGGAGGCTCATCACACCGCGCGTGTTCGCGAGCTCGCGGCTCATGGCGTACAGCGCCGCGGTCCGGCGCTCGCGGTCGCGGGCAGAGTCGGCCTGGGCCCTGATGCGCACCGTCATGCCGCTGATGACCAGGGCGACCACCAGCATGACGGCGAAGGTGACCATGTACTGCGTGTCCGAGACCGCGAAGGAGAAGTACGGCGGGACGAAGAAGAAGTCGAATGTCGCGACGCTCAGCACCGAGGCCAGTACCGTCGGCGCCCGGCCGCTCCGCGCGGCGACCGCCACCACGCCGAGGAGGTAAATCATGATGAGGTTGGAGAGACCGAAGTACGGGAACATGAGCCAGGCGATGCCCGTGCAGAAAGCGACCACCCCGACCGCTTCGATGTAGGCGGGCCAATCCGTCTGCTCGGCTTGCTGCCTCGCGGGTCTCGGGGCGGCCGCTTCCTTCTCGCCGCTGACGACATAGATGTCGATGTCGCCGCTGCCGCGGACCAGGGCATCCACGATGGAGCCGAGGAGAATCCGCTTCCACAGAGCCCGGGCCGGCTTGCCGATGACGATCTTGCTGACATTCCGCGCCCGGGCGTAGGTCAGGATCTCCTCGCTCATGGTGGGGCCCGAGAGCGTCGCGGTCTCCGCGCCCAGCTGCTCGGCAAGGCGAAGCGTCTGCACGACCCGTTCGCGATCGGCCCGGGGCAGCTTCGCGCTCGCGGGCGTCTCCACGTAGGCGACGATCCACTCGGCCCCGAGGCGCGTGGCCAGGCGCCGGCCGGCGCGCACCAGCTGCGCCGCCAGAGGGCTTGGGCTGACGCAGACGAGCACGCGCTCGGCCACCGGCCAGGTCTTGGCGATGGCGTGGTCGCGCATGTAGGCCTGCATCTGCGCGTCCACCCGGTCGGCGGTGCGCCGCAAGGCGAGCTCCCGGAGCGCGATCAGATTGCCCTTGCGGAAGAAGTTCTGGATCGCCTCCTGGGCCTGCTTGGGGAGGTAGACCTTGCCTTCCTGCAGGCGCTCGATGAGCTCGTCGGGCGGCAGATCTACCAACTCGATCTCGTCGGCCCGCTCGAGGACGGAGTCCGGCACCGTCTCGCGTACGATGACGCCGGTGATCTTCGCGACGAGGTCGTTGAGGCTCTCGAGGTGCTGGACGTTCAGCGCGGTGTAGACGTTGATCCCGGCGTCGACGAGCTCGAGAACGTCCTGCCACCGCTTGGCGTGGCGCGAGCCCTCGGCATTGCTGTGGGCGAGCTCGTCCACCAGGATGACGGTCGGGCGGCGGGCGAGGGCCGCATCGAGGTCGAATTCCTTGAGCGTGCTGCCGCGGTAGGGGACCTGACGGGGCGGCAGGATCTCGAGTCCCTCGACAAGGGATTCCGTCTCCACCCGGCCGTGGGTCTCGACGACGCCGACCACCACGTCCACCCCGTCGGCCTTGAGCTCGCGAGCGGCCTCGAGCATCGCGAAGGTCTTGCCGACGCCCGCCGCCGCGCCGAAGAAGAGCTTGAGGCGGCCGCGAGTCTTCCGCGCCTCTTCCTCCTGCGCGCGGACGAGGAGGGCGTCCGGGTCGGGGCGGTGCTCGCTCATGCGGGTCCAGCTTGGTACATCGTGGGCCCAGTGTACCGAAATGCCCCGCCTGCGCGCAGCGAGAAGAACGAGTAGTGGGGGCGCGGTGCCGAACGTGTCCGGCGTGCGGAAGACGATGCGACGGGCGAGGCGACGTGCCCCTGAGATCAGAAGAACTTGTAGTAGAGGCTCACCGAGATCGTGTCCTGCGACTTCTGCGTACAGGCGGCCGCCGGCCGGCAGCTGAACTCCACCGCGTTGGCATTGTCGTGGCGGTACTCCGTCCGCGCGTAGAGCCCCTTCCAGATGTTGTACTGCAGCGTCGCCGTCGTCGAGAACAGCGTCACCCCGCCCACCGTCCCCGTGCGCACCCCGTCCACGTCGTTGAACCACTCCTGGCGCAGCGCGATCCGGAAGTCCTTCAGGAAGTCGTACGCCGCGTAGGCCGCGATCCCGTACCACTGCGCCACCCGGTTGTCCAGGTCCTGCGAGGCGAGAAACACGTCGTTCTGCTGCCAGCCGTAGTCGAAGTTGAAGCCAAGCGTGAGGTTGGGAATCCCCGTGTAGTTCGCGGTGAGATCCACCACCCACCGGATCGGGTTCTTGTCCCCGGAGATCTCCGGCCCCACGATGAAGTTCAGGTTGGTGGACAAATCCTTGATCGGCGTGACCGCGATCTGCCCCGTGCCCGACGGCCCGGAGTTGTCCGTATTGGAGCGGTCCCACCCCAGCACCAGCCCCGCCTGCACGCTCAGCCAGTCCGCGAAGCTATAGGAGACGAGCCCCCCTGTGGTGGTCAACGGGCTCGTCAGGTTGAACAGGTACCCCCGCGAGTAGTTGAGGTTCAACGGCGACTCGATCACCTCGTAGCTGAGCAGCGAGACAAACTTGCCGAGCTTGAGCACGGGGCCGTTGCCGATCGGCACCCGACCCGAGACATACACTTCCTGCGGATCGAACCACGGCGTGTTCCGGAACGGGAACACGTCGTCGTTCTCCCGCAGAAGCCCGATCGAATGGTTCTTCTGCGCGTCCATCCCCGCGGCCAGCACCACGCCCATCCCGAACGGGAAGGCTTCGTCCGGATCGCGCTTGATGCTGAACTCCGCCATGTTGAAGGTGTAGCCCTGATCGATGTCGTAGGAGCGCAGCGTGTTCGTCCAGTCCCCAGCCGTCGAGCCCGGCACGCCCTTGCTGCCACCCTTCACGTTGAACGTCGCCCCCATCTCGATATAGGAGAAGAGCTTGAACTCCTCCCAGAACGTCTTCGGCTTGGCCTCTTCCTTCGCCTCCGCCGCCGCCGGTGGCGTCGGTGTGGCGGGCGGCGTCTGGGCCCATGCCGGGCCGACGCTGCCGAGCGCCATCGCGAGAACCGCCGCGAGCCACCCGCCGCTCCTCGGGATCACGCTTTCCTTACTGCGCGTTGGGCGCAACGCCCTACTTGCCGTCCAGCGCAAGGTTGAGGGCGAGCACGTTCACCCGCGGCTCCCCGAGAAAGCCCAACGAGCGCCCCTCAGTGTGCCGCTCGACGAGCTGCCGGACCGCCGCCGGGTCGACCTTGCGGACGCGCGCGACACGCGAGACCTGGTAGAGCGCCGCGGCCGGGCTGATGTGCGGGTCGAGGCCGCTGCCCGATGCCGTCACGAGGTCCACGGGCACGGGTGCCGTGTTGCCGGGGTCGACGGCGCGCAGCGCGTCCACACGGCCCTGGACCGCCTTGATGAGATCAGGGTTCGTCGGGCTCAGGTTGGAGCCGGACGAGGCGCCCGCATTGTCGGCGAACGGGCTGGTGGCCGACGGACGGCTCCAGAAGTACTTCGGGTCGTCGAAGGGCTGTCCGATGAGCGCCGACCCGACGACTTTGCCTTCCTTGACGACGAGGCTGCCCCGCGCCTGGAACGGGAAGATCGCCTGGGCGATGCCGGTCACGACGAGCGGATAGGCGACGCCGGTAACGAGCGTCAGCAGCACGAGCACCATGATGGCCGGCCGGAGTTGCGAGAACATGATGTCAGTCCCTCCCCTACACCAGGCGCAGCGCCACGAGGATCATGTCCACCAGCTTGATCCCCGGGAACGGAATGAGAAGGCCGCCGACGCCGTAGATCCAGAGATTCCGCCGCAGCACCGCTTCCGCGCCGAGCGGCCGGTAGCGCACCCCCTTCAACGCCAAGGGAACGAGGGCGATGATGACGAGCGCATTGAAGATGACGGCGGACAGGATGGCGCTCTCCGGCGTGGCCAAGTGCATGATGTTCAGCACGCCAAGCGCCGGGTAGGTGCTGGCGAACGCGGCGGGGATGATGGCGAAGTACTTGGCCACGTCGTTGGCGATGCTGAAGGTGGTGAGCGAGCCGCGGGTCATCAGCATCTGCTTGCCCGTCTCGACAACCTCCAGCAGCTTGGTCGGATTCGAGTCGAGGTCGACCATGTTGCCGGCTTCCTTGGCGGCCTGGGTCCCGGTGTTCATGGCCACCGCCACGTCGGCCTGGGCGAGAGCGGGCGCATCATTGGTCCCGTCTCCCGTCATGGCGACCAGGCGGCCTTCGCCCTGGAGGTCGCGGATCAGCTTGAGCTTCATCTCCGGCGTCGCCTGCGCGAGAAAATCGTCCACCCCGGCCTCGGCGCTGATGGCGGCGGCGGTGAGTGGGTTATCGCCGGTGATCATGATGGTCTTGATGCCCATCCGGCGAAGCTGGGCGAAGCGCTCGCGAATCCCACCCTTGACGATGTCCTTGAGCTGGACTACCCCCAAGATCTTTGCGCCGTCGGACACTACGAGCGGGGTGGCGCCGGATTTTGCGATGCCGTCCACGACGCTTCGGAGGCTCGGAGGGACGCTACCGCCGAGGCGCTTGACGTGAGCCTCGATGGCGTCGGCGGCGCCCTTGCGGATCTCGCGCCCGTTGAGATCCACCCCGCTCATGCGAGTCTGGGCACTGAACGCCACGAACTTGGCGCCCATGGCCTGGATGTCGCGCTCGCGCAGGCTGTACTTCTCCTTGGCCAGCACCACGATGCTCCGTCCTTCCGGCGTCTCGTCCGCGAGCGAAGCCAGCTGGGCCGCGTCGGCCAGAGACGTCTCGCTGACGCCGTCGGCGGGGAAGAAGGCGGTCGCCTGGCGGTTGCCGAGGGTGATGGTGCCGGTCTTGTCGAGCAGCAGCACGTCCACGTCGCCCGCGGCCTCCACGGCCCGGCCCGACATGGCGATGACGTTTTTCTGGATCATCCGGTCCATGCCGGCAATGCCGATGGCCGAGAGCAGCGCGCCGATGGTTGTCGGGATCAGGCACACGAGGAGTGCGACGAGGACGGTGACCGTGATAGGCGTGCCCTGCCCGGCGGCCTGGACGCTGTAGAGCGAATACGGCAGGAGCGTGGCCGTGGCGAGGAGAAAGACGATGGTCAGTCCGGCGAGCAGGATGTCGAGCGCGATCTCGTTCGGCGTCTTCTGCCGCTTGGCGCCCTCGACGAGGGCGATCATGCGGTCGAGGAAGGCCTCGCCCGGGTTGGCGGTGACTTCCACGATGAGCCAGTCCGAGAGCACCAGCGTGCCGCCCGTGACCGAGCTCTTGTCGCCGCCGCTCTCCCGGATCACGGGGGCGCTCTCGCCCGTGATGGCGCTTTCATTGACCGAGGCGACCCCCTCGATGATCTCGCCGTCGGCCGGGACGACATCGCCCGCCTCTACCAGCACCACATCGCCTTTCCGGAGGGTCGTCGCCGACACCGTCTCATACTTCGCCGCCCGCTCGGGTCGGGTCAGGAGCTTGGCGTGGAGATCCCGCCGCGCCTTGCGCAGCGAGGCCGCCTGGGCCTTGCCCCGCCCCTCCGCCATCGCCTCGGCGAAGTTCGCAAAGAGCACGGTGAACCAGAGCCAGAGCGTGACGCCGAAGATGAAGCCGGCCGAGGCCTCGCCGCGACCACCAGACCAAAGAGCCTGTCCCCAGAGCAGCGTGGTCAGGATGGAGCCCACGTACACCACGAACATCACCGGGTTTCGCACCTGGCGCTGGGGCGTGAGCTTCTTGAACGAATCGATACTCGCCTGCCACACGATGGGCAGGTCGAAGAGCGGGCGCGCCTTGTCGCTTGTTGCCATGGATACCGACCTCACTTGGCCAACACGAGAGTGAGATGCTCGGCGATGGGCCCCAGCGCGAGCGCCGGCACGTACGTCAGGGCGCCCACCAGGATCACTGTCCCGATCAGCAGGACGACGAACAGCGGTGTATGCGTCGACAGCGTACCCAGGCCCGGCGGTACGAGCTTCTTGCGCGCGAGCGAGCCCGCCATCCCGAGGACGGGTATCGCCAGCCAATACCGGCCGAAGAGCATCACCAGTCCGATAGCGGTGTTGTAAAAGGGCGTGTTCGCGTTCAGACCCGCGAAGGCGCTGCCGTTGTTGTTGGAGCCCGACGAGAAGGCGTACAGCACCTCACTGAAGCCGTGGATACCCGGATTGGCCATGCTCGACTTCCCCGCCGGGAGCAGCACCGCGATCGCCGTGGCGATGAGCACGAGTGCTGGGACAATCAGGATGACGAGCGAGGCCATCTTCATCTCGTAGGCTTCGATCTTCTTGCCGAGATATTCCGGCGTGCGGCCCACCATGAGGCCGGCCACGAAGACGGCCACGATGGCGAAGACGACCATGCCGTAGAGGCCCGAGCCGACGCCGCCGTACACCACTTCACCGAGCTGTATCATCCACATCGGCACGAGCCCACCGATCGGGGTGAAGGAGTCATGCATCGAGTTCACTGAGCCGTTCGAGGCCGAGGTGGTCGCGGTTGCCCAGAGGGCAGAGTTGGCGATGCCGAAGCGTACCTCCTTGCCTTCCATGTTGCCGCCGGACTGGAGCGCGCTCGCAGCGTGATCGACCCCCTGCTTCACGAAGACGGCGCCCTTCTGCTCGGCCACCGCGCACACCAGAAGCATCGCCACGAAGATCACGGTCATTGCGGCGAGAAGGACCCAGCCCTGTCGGGTGTCGCGAACCATGACACCGAACGTGTAGCAGAGCCCCGCCGAAATCACGAGGATGGCCAAGACTTCGAGGAAGTTCGAGAGGGGAGTCGGATTCTCGAAAGGATGCGCGGAATTGACGTTGAAGAAACCGCCGCCATTGGTGCCGAGCTGCTTGATCGCGATCTGCGAGGCCGCCGGCCCGACCGCGATCACCTGCTCGGTCAAAGTCGATTTCTTGGTCTTCGGCTGACCCTTCTCGTCGAGGACGGGCTTGCCGTCCTTGTCCGTGACGGGCTCGTCGTACTGGGTCGACTGAACCACGGTTGCCTTGGGGTAGGCGCCGAAAGTTTGAACGACGCCCTGCGAGACAAGCGCGAGCGCTAACACCAGCGAGAGCGGCAGCAGGATATAGAGCGTCGACCTCGTCAGGTCCACCCAGAAGTTGCCGATCGTCTGCGCGGTCCGCCGGGCGAAGCCGCGGATGAGTGCGACGAGGACGGCCATCCCGGACGCGGCGGATACGAAGTTCTGGACCGTGAGCCCAAGCATCTGGGTCAGATAACTCATCGTGCTCTCGCCGCCGTAGCCCTGCCAATTGGTGTTGGTCGCGAAGCTCGCCGCCGTGTTAAAGGACGAGTCGGCCGACACCGCGGCGAAGCCCTGGGGATTCAGCGGAAGGCCGCCCTGCAGACGCTGGAGCGCGTAGACGAGGAGCATGCCGACGGCATTGAAGAGCAGCATGGTGATGGCGTACGTCTTCCACCCCATCTCGTCGCCGGGGCGCACGCCCGCCAGCCGGTAGATCAGGCGCTCGAGCCACCCGAGCGCCCGATCGAGCCCACATGGGCGGCCCTCGTAGACCCGCGCCATGTAAGCGCCGAGGGGCTTGGCGAGCGCCAGCAGCACTACCACGTAGAACAGGAGCTGGAACGCACCGTTCGCCGTCACGAGAAGATCTCCGGCTTGAGCAGGGCTATGGTCAGGTAGACCAGGAGCCCGAGCGCCACGATTCCCCCAACCACATAGAGCAGCGGCATGACGTCCTCCTACAGCTTTTCACACAGGCGGATCAGCGCCCAGGTGAGCACGAAAAATCCCACGGTCATTCCCAGATACATGACATCGGCCATCACTCCGCCTCCCCTTGACGTCCTTGCCCTGCCACCCCGGTCGTCGCTCCACCCAGGCGTCGGAGAACTCCCTCCAGCACCGCCCGTTTCGCCTTGAGCTCCTCGCGGAACTCGTAGCGATCCGTATGGGATATCTCCATCCTCAGATCGGTCACGTATATCCTGAGCGCGAGGCGGAGCTCATTGCGCTCTTCCGCCGTCAACGCGAGATCAATTGTGCTTTCCTTGCTGCCCTGCGTCGCCACGCTCATCGCTCTTCCTCCCGTTCACAAGCGGCAATGCTAGACCGGTCCCTGCTCAAGAAGGCCTCAAGAACGGCCCCGGGATCTTCAAGATCCCCTCATGGCACCTGACCAAGACGGTCCCCCGGCTGCGGCTAGCCACGGCTTGAGCAAGGGACGTGCCCGATAAATTGCCTAGCACTTCTGCGGGCTTACGGTCTCGCATCCTCTGCTCCGAGGCGCGCGCTTGCCCCACGTGGGCCAGTCGGACCCCAGTGGAGCGCCCGTCTTCGTTGGGCGAGTGGAGCGCACCGGGTGGTTCACTGGTCGCTCTTCTTGACGAAGGTGTGCCCGTTCGCACACACGCGCCACTGCCGGCGAACCCGCCGCGACCCGGCGCCGCAGCAGCCGCACGGGACGGTCGGCTCGAATCCCAGTCCGGACCTCATCAACGCCGCATTCTGTCCATCCCTCTCCGCAGGCTTCCTGCCCATCTCATTCCTCCGCTTCTCACCGCGCGTGACGCGGGATTCAGTGGTCCCTGACGACCCGACTCCATTCCTCATGAGTTGTAGCACTCCGGGGCCTTAGGAATTGATCAAGCCGGGAGCCCATTCCCTCAAGGAATCGTCAAGGCGCGGGCGGTCGACGCCTTCGAGAAGCGCGCCCTCCTCGAGCGGCCGCCCTCACTCATGCTATGGTGGGCCGAAGTCGAGACCAGTCACGATGGGAGGAGGGTACTTATGGCCACACATT
>Ga0335070_10003638_pt1 | contig 18021 bp, 21 predicted proteins | sample Lox_Sample_13_FD_206722 | JGI IMG/M metagenome (GOLD analysis project Ga0335070, IMG submission 206722) | Soil microbial communities from Loxahatchee National Wildlife Refuge, Florida, United States - Lox_Sample_1.3 | ecosystem: Environmental > Terrestrial > Soil > Wetlands | place: USA...
GGTGAATCCTTTTCTCAGACCCCTCTACGATGCACTCTTTGATATGATGGAACCGGAAAAGGTGGGCAAGCTCATCGAACGCGGTGTCATAGAAATTGCCCCCCTCGCATTCATGAGGGGCAGAACCCTCAATGACTCCTTTATTATCCTTGACGAAGCGCAGAACACCACGTCCGAGCAGATGAAGATGTATCTCACAAGACTCGGGTTCAGCTCAAAGACCGTGATTACGGGAGATACCACACAGATAGACCTGCCTGCAGGAAAAAGTTCAGGGCTAATTGAGGTAGAAAAAATCCTTGAGGGAATAGACGGGATTAAATTCATCTATTTCTCCGAGAAAGATGTGGTGCGCCACAGACTGGTTCAGGAGATCGTAAAGGCATATGAAAGGCATGAAAAACGGAGCTCAGATCATTCAAAGACCCAGGAATGAGCAAATAACCACGGCTAGGAAGTATACGCTCCTCATTGCCCTTGGCCTGTTCACTTCCCTTGCCATCCAGACAAAGATCGGCATTGAATCCTTCATCGGTGGCTTTCTCGTGGCCTCTCTGCTGCTCTTCATCCTCTACAGGGATATCCTGAGATATAAGCCCCAATATATGAAAAAGTATCCCATGCTCTTTCTCCTCGGGTTAATGATCATCACCACCATTGTGCTGGGAAGACTTTCTCATTATGTACTGCTCAACCTTTCCAAGGGGTTCGGCTCCCTTGCCATTGAAGGGGCAGTGTTTGGCATGCCTATCGCTGCGGGAGCCATGCTCGTTACCCTTATGTTTGACTTTCACACCGCCATCTTTTTTTCCTTTATCGTGAGCCTTTTGTCAGGCCTCTGGCTGCTGGATGCCGTCTATCCCGTATACGTATTTGTAGGGAGTCTCACCGCCGCCTTTAGTGTAATCAGATGCAAAAAACGCTCGGCCTTTCTGAAGGGAGGTCTCTCTGTGGGAGGGGCAAGCATCGTCACCTCAATACTCCTCTTGCTTTCTCAGGGGGAACTCTTCACAGAAAAGGCTATTTCCACCTTAATCTTTGCCGCCTCAACAGGTCTCAGTGTGCCTGCCATCGTTTCCCTGCTCCTTCCGGTCCTCGAATACACTTTTCATGTCACTACCGACATAAGCCTTCTTGAACTCCTTGACCTCAATCAGCCCCTTATGAAAAGCCTTATGATCAACGCGCCCGGCACCTATCATCACAGTGTCATTGTGGGAAACCTCGTAGAGTCAGCAGCAGAGGCAGTGGGCGTTAACCCGCTCCTTGCGAGGGTAAGTGCCTATTACCATGACATAGGAAAGATCAAGATGCCTGAATATTTTGTCGAGAATTATACGAGCGCGGTGGGCAAGCACGACAGGCTCACCCCCCATATGAGCACCATGATCATTGGTTCCCACGTGAAGGAAGGGATAGAACTCGGCTATCAGCACAAGTTGCCTCAGTCCATCATAGATATCATTCAACAACACCACGGGACAAGCCTCATGACCTACTTCTACCAGAAGGCAAAGGACCACGATGTGGGTGATCATCCGTTGGTGGAAGATTATAAATACCAGGGGCCAAAGCCCCAAACGAGGATCGCGGCCCTTGTGATGATGGCAGATGCGGTCGAGGCGTCCTCCAGGGTTCTCAATGATCCGACTCCTGCACGCATCACGGCACTGGTCGACAGAATAATTAACCACATATTTCTCGAAGGTCAGCTGGACGAATGCGAACTCACCCTGAAAGACATATCCGAAATCAAGAAACATTTCTCGTATATCCTCACCGGCATTCTCCATAAGAGAATCGATTACCCGGGCTTTGATTTCAACCAGGAACCAAAGGAAATTTTCAAAGACAGTGAAAGGGGGCTCGGGGGCGACATGCCGTTTACCCCCCACACTCATGAAGATCCTCATAGAGAACCGCCAAAGTCTCATAAAGATAAACCCCAGGAAGCTAAAAGGCGACTCGCTGGCACTTCTCACGATATTCCGTCTTAATAAGGCAGAATTGGGGGTACTGCTTGTGGACGACAGGCAGATGAAACAGCTCAATTGCCTCCATCGCAGCCTGAACAAGACCACCGATGTGCTCTCTTTCCCCATATATGAGCGGAGAGTTGAAATTCCCGTTGACAGAGAGTCATTGTTGGGTGATATCGTCATTAATCTCGATGCGGCAAAGAGGCAATCATCCCTCTGCGGCGTTACCCTCTTTGGTGAGGTGAGGCGTCTCCTCATCCATGGGTTCCTGCATCTCTTGGGTTACGACCACGAGAGAAGTCTCTATCAGAAAAAAAAGATGAGACGACATGAAAATGAGCTAAGGAATGCCCTTGAAACGCTGGATTAAGAGTGCCAACTTTGCCATAGAGGGGATACTCCATGGAACAAAGACCCAGAGGCATCTCAGATATCACCTCTATTCTGCTGCAGGTGTCCTGATCCTGTGTTATATCCTTGGGATATCCAGAAATGACTTCCTCGTGATCGCTGTCATGGTGATTGTTGTCCTCGTTGCCGAACTCTTTAATACCGCCATTGAGACAATGGTTGACATCCTTTCCCCGAAACATAGCGAAAAGGCAAGAATTGCAAAAGATGTGGCTGCAGGAGCAGTGCTCACCACCGCCTTCGGTGCAGCGGTCATCGGCTACATTATTCTCTCCCCCTATATCCGCAAGGGATTTCAAACAGGCTTCAGTATCGCAAAACATTCAGGAGAAGATATCTCAGTTATGGCGGTCATCCTGGTACTTATCCTTGTGGTCATCACCAAGGCGTATCTCGGAAAGGGAACTCCCTTAAGAGGCGGCATCCCCAGTGGCCATTCAGCCCTCGCCTTTTCCCTATGGGTGGGAGTCAGCTACACCACGGGAAATGTACTTGCGTCCGCATTTTGCTTTACCCTCGCTGCAGTCATCGCTGCGGGCAGGGTCGCTTCAAAGATCCATACGGTATGGGAAGTAGTTCTCGGAGGGGCAATCGGCGCCTCGCTTACTTTTCTTCTCTTTCAGATATTCTCCTAAAACCATCCGAATCACCCTTCCCTCAGCCTTCACTGTTTGTCTAAATAAAATACAACGTTCACCGTTGCACTTACCGCAATATCTCCCGCCTCTATTGATATCTCAGGAGCTGCAACGGCCATTTTCGTCTCCATGACCGCCTGCCTGTAAATGGGATGTGGTTGTCTTCCGCAGGACGGAGAAATACTTTTTATTCCCGAAATTGTCGTGCCGAGTGTCCGGGCAACAAAAGCTGCCTCTCTTTTTGCCCCCTCTGCTGCCTTCCTTATCACACCATCGCAGTATTCCTTTTCTTCTGAGAGGGTGAAGCTAATACCCTGAGCCTGGTTTGCACCAATCTGCATAGCGTTGTCTATAATCTTTCCTGCCATCTCTATCTTTTTCGTTCTCACCGTCACCTGATTGAGTACCTTGTAACCAGTAAGAATACTTTTCTTTTTCACCTCATCGTATTCATACACAGGCTGGACTGTATAGGAAGAGGTCTTTATGGAATCCCCGGCGGCAGGGCTAATGAGGCGTTTCAATGCACTTACCATTCCTTCAGACTTTTTGCTGTTCTCAGCCACTGTCTCGGATACCGTTTTCCCTGCTGTCTCAACACCAAGGGTTATAAAGGCAGTATCAGGGGGGTAATATTCCCTTGCCTCACCCATAACAGAAATGGTTCCCTTCTCTTCTTTCAATTCCTGGGCATACGACATGCGAAGGATGGTGACTACAACAAGACATGCAAAAGCACCTGCCATCGTGACCTTACCTGTTCTGTGTCGCATTATGCGAACTCCTTTCTAAAGAAGTCTTCCTAACTGTTCCAGAAGTCTCTTACATTATACTGCCAGAAGCCAGGTTATTGTAGTCACCATAAATTGTATTGGCACTCGGGTTCCAGTGTATACTAAAAGAATGGGTCTGACATTCCTTATCCCCGCGCTTTGTGTCCTTATTGGCTATTCTTGTGCAGATGCGTTTCAGGCAGGCCCCCTCCCTTCCCGGATTAGCCCCGGCGATGCCTTTCTCATTAAGGTATCAGAGGCCAGGGCGTCAGAAATTCCTGCTGCCTCCCTAAACGGAAAGGAAATTCTCTTTAGCCGTTGCGGGGAAACATGTTTTATTGGTATTGGCGCCGCGGCATTGGAAACAAAACCAGGCCGCCACGTGATTTACCTTCGTATGGGAGAAAAGAGCACGCAGCTGTCCTTGCTGGTGAAACGTACGCGCTTCCCCACACTCTTTCTCACCCTGCCCAAAGAAAAGGTGTTCCTCAGCCCTGAAGACCTGGAAAGGGCTGAACGGGAAGAAGAGCGGTTACGATTATTATGGATGACCATAAGCGACCGGCTGTGGGAAGGAAGTTTTTTGCTCCCCCTGGAACATAGCATCTCATCCGTATTCGGCACAAAAAGAATGATGAACAGGCAAGTGGCGAGCATCCATAAGGGAGTGGATATCAGGGGCAAAGAAGGAGATGAAGTGAAGGCATCCAACAGGGGGAAAGTGGTTTTTGCAGAAGAACTCTTTTTCGGCGGCAATACCATTATCCTTGACCATGGTCAGGGAATATTCACTATGTATATGCACCTCTCTTCATTCAGGGTCAAACCTGAAGATGTTGTTTCAAAGGGTGACATCATTGGGTCTGTAGGCTCATCAGGGAGATCCAGCGGACCTCATCTTCACTTCGGGGTGAAAATCCAGGGAGTGAGCGTGAATCCTGTTTCCTTCGTGAAGCTCACGCTGTAAGCGGTATCAACTCTTCTCCATTGTCATTGCTTACTTAGAATTAAGCACACATACACATACCCGGCCATAATATGATGTATGTCATGGTGTTTACTACATGAAAGCTGTAATAATTCATCATGAATAAATACTGCGGTCTTTGTGCGATAGTGTGTGTAATGGCAGTGATTTTATGGTATTCCTGCTCCTTTGCCTGTAACGTCTGCCATAGCAAGAGTCCCCGAATGGTGAAGATGCACACAGAGCTTGGCTACAAGGATTGTTTTGCCTGCCATACGCCGGGCAACAGGAATCATCTGAGGAATGGAGACTGCAAAGGAAAAGCGACGAGAAGTGCATAAGGTGTCATAAGAAATAATATTCAAACAGGGAACCATGGTTCATGCTCTCTTTCTCCACTTTCGCGGCATCCAGCACTTTTCCCTCTTTTGTTCCTTTCTAAGGCTACAGCGTGTGACGTAATGCGGTGTTTATCATTTCTTGATTTCATCTATTTTGTCGAAACAATTTCTTAACGCAACAAGCATTTCGTGGGATAACCTCTGAATCATATCCATCCTTTCAATCGCCTTAAGCAAGAGCTCATGCAGATCGTCCTCGGTAACCGATGCATCCATAAGCTCTAATGTGCCCTTAACCGCTAATATGTTCTCGCCAAGCTGATTTGACAGTTCATCGAGTTTATTATTTCTTTCTCCCATAGGTTTTCTCCTTTTTTATAGTTTAAATTCGGTGAAATCAAAACCACTACTCCCTTAAGTCCTTTAACAACCTCTGGAATTCCCGGGATTCTGCAAGTATCCGATGGGCTGCGTCACGAAGTTTGTCCACCTCTTCAGGCGACAGCTTGAATGAGGTGGGAAGCCGCATAAAATACAAGCGTTCCTCCCCGTCCTTAAGGGCATCAAATTTTACCTCAATGACATAGAACTGGATGTCGCCGCAGGAACCTGGTCTTGTGGAAATCTTGCCCTTCGGACATCTTCCCGTACGAACCTGGTCTGCCCATCCTTTCACGCTTTCCTTCAATAACGCCAACGTCTCCACGTTATACCGTTCTATAGCTATGGATGAATAGGATTCGAGCATTGCGGCAAATGCAGGAGGGCTCTCAACCCTGTCCCAGAAGGAATCCGGCTGCGTTTCTGCATTCACCACAATAAAGATGACCTTATGAAGGTTCTCATGGTGAGTGCCCTTGATGGTCTTCCAGAAATCCCCCCGATAAATTATTCTGTCAAGGATCGCCCTCAGACCGAGATTGTCAGCAACTCCGCCGTCCAGGAGATGGAGAAACGGTTTCTTCTTGGAATCCAGGTAGGGAGCGATATTGTTCGCAAGATAAAACTGGCGCTCTGATATTTGGCTCTCTTTAAAGACCCTTTCGATGGGTCCCGGCATCCTGTAATTGCAGCTTCCCGCATAATTGCGCACGGTAATGGGTGTGAGCACGATGGGAACCGCGGATGACGCAGCCACAGCCCTTGCCACAGAAAATCGTGACACATCCGAGCAGATGGCGTCAAACATGTCCTGGGTAAACCCTACTCTTATGCCATAGGTCATGTCAGTGGCATTGATGATGACCATGGGCCCTTTCCTGGCTGCAATGTCGCCAAACGTACCGCCTTCAAAAATGTACTTGTCATAATATTCTGCTGCCAGATCGCTACGGTCAAAAGATGGAGAAAATAGCCTGACCCAGTTCACAGGGTTGAAGAATGTCCTCGATACGAGTTCTCCCTGAACATTCTTCTTCAGAAACCTTTGCTCAAAGTCCTCAAAAATACGTTCCCCAAAAAGGCCATAATACCCCGCGGTGAAACTTCCGCCCGATACGCTGGATATGGTGTCCACTTCATCAAGAAGCCTTCGCTTTCTCCCATTGATGCTAATCTCCCTGACTGCTAGTTCTTCAAGCACACCGTAAGAAAATGCAGCGGCACGGGTTCCTCCTCCCGAGAAGGTGACAAAAAAGAGTATATCATCGGATCGTTCGGGGTCCCTCACATTCTTGGCCCTGTAGCCGGCTTCGGGGGCATACTCTTTGAGGGGCTCATTGACAGGATAGTGTGCGCAGCCGCTTATAGAAAAGACAAGCAGTATACTTACTGACAGCAAATAACTTCTGTATGAATGCGTGGGTTGTTTCCTGCAGACAGGATTCAAATCGTTTATGACTTCTCCACTGGGTTCCATTTGTACACTCATCACCCCATGCAAGAAAAGAGATATCGTATTTTACCTTGCTCATTCACTTTTATCCATCTCGTTTGGGAGTGTTGAGCCATTATCCGAATATCAGTCTCCTGGCTATGCATTACCGAACCACGAGGAAAACTTAATTCTATTGCAAAAAAAAAGTATGCGAGGTAATTTATTAGCAATGAATAATAAGAAGTCTCCGACAAACATAATAACCCCTGAAGGTTTTTTCTTCTCCACTGTGGAGGCTGCCATAAAAAAGCCGGGGAAAAAAGACCTCCTCCTTATTTATTCACCGCGTGAGGCCATTATGTCAGGCATGTTCACCACGAATCAAGTAAAGGCAGCACCCGTGAAGTTGGATATGCAACGCATCAGAGCGGGTAAGGGGCAGGCAATTATCGTGAACAGCGGAAATGCCAACGCATGCACAGGGAAGCAGGGAATGCGCGACGCTCTGGCAATGACCAGGCTGATCGCAAAGGGACTGAACCTGGAACAAGACAAGGTCTACGTATGCTCAACAGGGGTCATTGGTACACCAATGCCAATGGAGAGGGTGAGGGCGAAGATTCCTGAACTTGTAACTGGTCTCGGAAAATCCACACCGGATGACGCAGCTGCCGCAATCATGACAACGGATACGTTCCCTAAGGTGGTGACGAGGAGGATAAGGATTGGCAGCAAAACTGGCACCCTCGTGGGAATATGTAAGGGTGCGGGGATGATTTGTCCGCATATGGCAACTATGCTTTGTTTTATCATGACCGACCTCAAGATTGGCAAAGGCGCCCTCGATAAGGCCCTGAAGGACACGGTGGAAACCTCTTTTAATAGCATAACCATTGACGGGGATATGTCCACAAACGATACGGTCCTTATCATGGCCAACGGCATGGCGGAAAATGAGCCGATCAAGAGGAATACCGCAGCGTTCATGAGATTCTCATCAGCTCTTTCTGATATCACTTATGAATTAGGCAGACTGATTGTCAAGGACGGTGAAGGGGCAACAAAGCTTGTAGAGGTTGTGGTGAAGAACGCTCGGAAACAATGGGACGCGAAGAAGGCTGCACTTTCAATCGCCAATTCCCCCCTTGTAAAGACAGCCCTTTACGGCAATGATGCTAACTGGGGGAGGATTATGGCAGCTATGGGCTCCTCGGGGATCGCCATTAGGGAGACGAGAACAGACATCTATTTCGGGAAGGTGAGAGTAGTAAAAAACGGGATCTCCCAGGGAAAGGACATGGAGGCTGCCCGCATAATCAGAGGGAAGGAGGTGACCATAACCGTGGACCTGCGCCTGGGGAGTTCGTCGTCCAGAGTGCTGACCTGCGACCTCACAGAAGACTATATCCGGATAAACGCGGAATACAGAACATAACGAGTTATCCTAGTCCTCTAATGTCCTTAAATCATTTAAAAAGTCAGGTTCCTCCTCAGCACTTCCACCCTAAACTTACCATTAACAGAATAACTAAATTTTTACTTGACAAACCGTTTCTTTTCTGTAATTATAAAAGTGCTAATATTTAGCGCCTCGTTACCTCCCCTAAGCTGCTGTTCAGTTCCCACGAACAGCAGCTACTTTTCTTTTTGGGGTATCTCAATGAGCTCATAAGTTCTTGACCCAAGCCCCAGCCTTTCAGCCTCATCTACTTGAATTAAATAGTTTTTTTTGTGCAGACCCAAAAGGATATCTCTGTCGGAGCCAAGTTTTTCTTTGCTGGCCGCAGATTCGGGCAGGGGTTCCGAATTGCGGAGCATGTCTATGCTGGCCTGTTCTACGGCTACCAAATCATCAGATACTAAAATCCCTTTGTCCTGGATTACAGGGACGTCCGCTATAGGCATACAGTCGCACTCAGGCTGGATTTCGCTAAGAAAATTGATATAGATGACCTTCTGGGGATCAAAGGTGCCCAGGACCGCCTTTGCCGCCTCTGCAAGGGAACGGAGAAACCTCTCGTCATCGGCAGGCAGATGGAGTGCCTCATTCTGGCAGACCCTCGTGCACCTGCCGCACCTCCAGCAGGTATCTCCATTCCAGACAAGCTCATCACCCTCTTCAAATACAATGGCATCCAGGGGGCACACCTCCGCGCACTGGTAACACAACTCGCATTGTTCACTGTTCCATACAAGGGCGCCCTCACCTATGGTATGCATGGCCCCTCTCCCGCACTTCCACCCGCAATGACGATGGGACGCACTTACTCCCCCCATGGCAAGATTCTTGATAGCACCCGCGTACCCTGCATTTATGTGTCCTTTCACATGACTGCAGACAACCATTGCGGGAATGTCGTGGATAAGAGACGCCACAGCTATCTCTCCCAGGATCTCCCCTGCCCTGACCATGATATTGTCATTCCCGTAGATGCCGTCAGCAAGTAGCACAGGCGCTCCCACAGAAAGGTGATTTATGCCGTTTTGGTTGGCGACCTCAAGATAATCAAGGCCCTTGATCCTTACTGTATCCACCACACACGGCCTTGCCCCCACATCCTTAAGACCCTCCACCACCTTTCTCAGAAAGACCGGCCTCACCACCCTGTGAGCGCCCTCGGAGCCAAAGTGGGTCTTGACCGCAACCCATTCCTTAGGGCTGAAATAACGGGAAAGACCTATCTCTCTGAGGAGCCTCTCAAGCTTACCCGGCATACTTTCATCGTATTTCCATTTCTGTACCCTTGCTGAGGAAAAATACACTTTTGACATAGAGTCCTCCCTTTATCCAAAGACCTCTAAATCGAGCCTGAATGCGAAAGTCTCAATCCCTTTCAAATCCCTTTCATAAACCATATGCCGAAGAAGACAAGAAACACGCCGCAGGCATACAGCAGAGACCTATATCCCCTGTCCCCCATCATTTCTTTCCCTCTTGCCACAGCAAAGGAGATAAGGCTGTACCATGCGATGTCAGCCATGATATGGCCGATAAAAAAAACGATTACCCCAAGGAAGCCAAACTTCAGGGAGCTTACGAGATAACCCAGCCCAATCGTGACCCACCATATACTCCAGTAAGGGTTTGAAACGCTCCCCACGATTCCTGTGAATACAGGATGTAAACCCTTCTTTTCCTCCCCCCCGGTCAGGAACAGCCTGGCAGCCCCTGCATCCTTTATCAATCGGTATCCCATGTAGATAAGCACCAGACCGCCCACGGCACAGATTATTGTCTTTGCAGACAGGGAAGAGAGGAAAGGCGTTATGCCCAAAATGATGAGAGTGATAAGGCTGATTTCCAATAGTCCGTGCCCGATGATTATCAAAGGCCCTGCTGATGCACCCCTTTTTGCGGATTCCGCCACGGTAATGCTAAAAAGCGGACCGGGGACCAGCGCCCCGGAAAGGGCGATAATGAATGATGAAAAACCTATCAACAAGAGACCCATCTCCGTAACGCCCTCTTTCTTCAAATTCTTAAGGCGCGAGGGACATCATCTTCCCCGGCGCAGCCAGCAGTAAAGTCCAGTAGATCCCTCCCTGGCCCCGGACATGGGCAGAGCCCGCCTCTTTAAAGGAAGGGTTCATGATGTTCTCGCAATGACCCTTGCTCTTTAACCAGCCCTTTACTACCTCTTCAGGAGAATGATAACCCTCTGCAACGTTCTCACCATATGCAGACCATACATATCCAAGCCTGGTGATTCTATCCCCGGGATCTCTCCTGTCAGAACCTGTATGGTATAAGAGACCCTTCTCCGCCATATCCAGGGAATGCATTAATGACGCCTTTCCAAGGGTATCATTCCACGCAACAGCAGAAGCAGCCCTGTAGTATGTGCTCCCACACTTTATGCCCTGTGCCCTTGCATGATTCACTAATTCCACAACCCGTTTCTCAACAGCCTGATCCCGTTCTTTGCGTTCCGTTGCCAGAACCCCGCCATTGTATAGAAAGTACTGCGCAATGCAGGTAATGAAGAAACAAAGCGTGCCCCAGAGCATTGGACCGCCCCTGCATGCCTTGAGATCAGGTCTCAAGCAAACTCTTTTCATACAGGTCATTCTTGCTTAACCCGTATTGTTCAGAGATTATTTTTACCGCCTCTTTTCTCCCCCTGCCCTTTTTCATAAGGGCCAGTACCTCATCAAGGGCATCCTCAAATGAGGCCTCTCCCTTTTGCCTTCCTTCAACCACGACCACGTATTCACCCGCAATTACCGTACCCTGGAGCAAACGAATAATATCCGTAAGACTCCCCCTAAGCACCTCTTCATGGACTTTAGTAATCTCCTTTACCACCGCAGCCTTTCTCTCCCCAAACACCTGTGCCATGTCCTCAATGGATTCCAAGATCCTATGGGGTGCCTCGTAAAAGATAAGTGCCCTCTTCTCCATACCAAGGTCCCTCAGCATTCTAAGACGTTCCCCTTTCTTTGGAGGCAAAAAACCGACAAACGTAAATTCCTTTATCAGAAGCCCTGAGAGGGAAATGGCAGCGATCAGGGCAGAAGGACCGGGAACAGACACCACAGAGATACCGTCTTTGATCGCCTTCTCTATGAGCACGTTTCCTGGGTCTGATATCCCGGGGGTCCCGGCATCAGAGACCAGGGCGACCGACTGTCCTGCCTGCAATCTTGCAAGTACCTCTTCGGACTTTACCTTTTCCTTTTCCCCCCAGTAGCTTATCAAAGGTTTTGAGATGCCGTAATGGCTGAGAAGTTTTGAGGAGTGCCTCGTATCCTCAGCAGCGACGAGATCAACTTCCTTAAGAATCCTCAATGCCCTTAGGGTGATATCCTCCAGATTGCCAATGGGGGTTGAAACAATATAAAGAATCCCTTTCATAGTGGTCCTATTGGTGAATCGGTTATGGCCGGGAGAAAAAACTTTAGCGACATCTTTATGTGTTGGCTCACTCTATCCAAGACTCGTGATGACCGGCAATCCTCAAGGGTGAATATTGGTTCACAGAGTCTCCATTCTTTATGGACAATCCATTACAGCTTATCGCAAAATCGCACCTAATGGTTTTGGACCCTGACACACCGTATCGCTATTTCTTTTTCCTAAAACTGTCCTTAAACCGGTGGAGCCACATAATATGGCTCCTCTCTTCGTTGATAATCTCCTCCACCACTTCCCTTTCTTTCACTGCATCCCGTATCCCGTAAAAATAGAGAAGTGTCTCTTTCTCAAATCCAAGGGCAAAGTTCACCGCATCCTCCACCGTCTTGACGTGTTTCAGGGAAGGAAGCGACTTGTTCTTGCCGAGGAAAAACTCAGACTCCACAATTGCCCTGAGATAGAGTTCCGCATCTTCCCAGCCCTGAGGCTCTTCATCCTTTATAATCTCCAGCAGTTCTTTGAACCGCTTTTCGTGCACCCGTTCCTTATCCGCAAGGGTTGAGAAGAGCTTCTGGAGATCCTTTTCTTTGTCGAATTTCTCCGCTGTTGTGGTGTAGAACTGAAATCCCAGCTTCTCGGTCTGTACTGCCTGTTCAATAACCTCTCTGATCGCAAATTTCTCCATGCACTCCCTCCTTTAAAAGAACCTCACTGAATCTCTTACTGAACCTTTAATAACTTTCTCAGTTTTTTGTCTGCGTTCACGATTTCATCAACATTATCGCCGTTGAGATCCCATGAATATTCACCCTTTGCATTCCTGTGCAATCTTATCTTCACCGGCTTTTGCGGTCTCACCTGCTGTATTTCCGGCTGTTTGGTAAACTGAATGTCGGATGGCTCAGCCGCAACGACTATGCCAGTACACCATAAAGTCAACAAGACAATTATTAATCCCTTTAAAAAGCCCATCCCTGCCTCCTCACAAATACAAAACATGAATATTCCTCCGCATGAAGCGGGAGAAGAACCATGCACATTCCAGGATGCATCTCCGTGTGCCTTTTCAATAACTTTTATAGCGGCTTGTAATGGGAAACCTCCGGTCCCTTCCAAAAGCCCTTTGGGTGATTTTTATCCCTGGGGGAGATTGCCTCCTCTTATACTCGCTTTTGTCGATCATGCTGATGATCTTCTCCACACACTCAGCCTCACACCCAAGCGAGGCCAGTTCCTCGAAACTCCTGTCGTCTTCCACATAGGCCTTCAGGACAGGGTCAAGCACCTGATAGGGAGGGAGTACATCTGTGTCCTTCTGATCAGGTTTAAGCTCAGCAGACGGCTCTTTCCACAATACCCTCTCAGGCATCAGTGCCTTATCTCCCTTCGTATTCCTCCATCTGCACAAATCATACACCATGGTTTTTGGAACATCCTTGATCACCGCGAAACCCCCTGCCATATCTCCATAGAGCGTCGCATATCCGACACTCATCTCTGACTTGTTCCCTGTGGTCAACACCAGCCAGCCAAATTTATTCGAGAATGCCATAAGAATGTTTCCCCTGATCCTCGCCTGGAGATTCTCTTCAGTGGCATCAGGGGGGAGACCTTTAAATTCTTTTTCCAGTGTCTCAAGATACGCGCTATAGATCCCTGTAATGGGAACTTCCATAAGTTCGATATCCAGGTTTTGGGCAAGTCCGGCCGCATCTTCTCTGCTTTCCATTGAGGTATATTTTGATGGCATGAACAGCCCTTTCACATTATTCTTCCCTAGGGCATCCACCGCAATAGTTGCCACAAGGCTTGAGTCAACTCCTCCGCTCATTCCGATGATCACAGACCCGAACCTGTTTTTGGTCACATAGTCAGCCGTTGCGAGCACAAGGGCATTATAGACCTCCTCAACAGGGTCCATAATCCGGCTCTCTCTCCTGGGTACTGGCTTCGCTGTTCTCTGAGGCCTCTCATGGGAAATCACGATCTTTTCCACCTTCGACCGTTCCGCAGCTGCGATCTCTTCCTGTCTTCTGCGTGGGTCATGGAGCCTCCGTATAAATACCGCATCGAGATTCAGGTCCACAATGATGAGGTCTTCTTCAAACTGTTTCCCCCGGCAGATAATCTCGCCTTTTTCATCGATCACAAGGCTGTGTCCGTCAAAGACAAGTTCATCCTGGCCCCCCACGGTATTCAGATATGCAATTGCTACCGCATTATCCGTTGCCCTTGTGGAGAGCATCTTCTCCCTGAACGCTGCCTTGCCGATATGGTAAGGAGATGCGTTGATATTGATGATTACCTCTGCCCCAAACAGGGACTGAATGTGCGCAGGCCCTTCGGGATACCATATATCCTCACATATGTTCACCCCAACGGTGACATCACCAATACCATAGAGAGGAAACCTGGTACCTGCCTGGAAATACCTGAATTCATCGAAGACACCGTAATTGGGAAGGTACATCTTGTGATAGGTATCTACCAAGGTCTTGTTATGAAGCAGGGCAGCGGCATTATAGATATCATTTTTCCTGTCCACAAAGCCCACGATTGCGGTGATATCCCAGACCTCTTCCTTGATTCTCCTAAGGGCATCCAGGTTGTCCTTTATGAACTGGGGCTTTAGCAGGAGGTCTTCGGGAGGGTAGCCGCTCACCGAAAGTTCAGGGAAAGCGACGATATCAGAGGAATTCTCTTCCGCCCTCCGGATGTAATGGATGATCTTCTCCGTATTGCCCTCCAGGTCCCCTACAATGGGGTTAATCTGGGCAAGGGCAATTCTCACGGTCTTCATCTTTAAATAATAATGAAACAGGGCCCTTTTGTAAAGGTAAAGCATCTACGCAAGAAATAAACGAAATACCTTCAATTCCATCCCCCGATATGTATTATAATGGGGTAAGGATATGACAATCAGTTATCGGGAGCAGAGATCTTTGCAGGAAGGCCCATCCACTGATGAGAATATTGCTAAGACCTTTTGAGGCTTTTGGTGAAGTAAAGGTGTTTCTCATCTCCCTGAGCCTCATCATCGCGCTCTTTCTTTCTCTCATTTTCCTCGGGGGGTATCTGAGGAGTAACACCCTTCTATTCGAGACCGTGAGGGATGAGGCCAGGTCATACTTTGCACTGATTGTCCAGACCAGGCTATGGAATGCGAGATACGGCGGGGTGTATGTGGAGAAACAAGGAGATGTTCAGTCAAATCAGTTCCTCAAGGACGTGGGGATCGAGCCTGACATCAAATGCGAGAACAATAAAGTCCTGACCATGAGGAATCCCGCCTTAATGACAAAGGAGATATCCCAGCTCACCGGCGCAGAGAATGGGGTGAAGTTTTACATCACAAGCTTGAAACCTATAAACCCTCAGAATACTCCCAATCTTTTTGAAGAGGAGTCCCTTAAGGAATTTGAGCACGGCATTAAGGAGGTCTGGAAAGTAGACAGGACGACCACTCCCCCCCTATTCCGCTATATGGCGCCGTTATATGTTGATGAATCATGCCTTGTCTGCCATAAAAGTCAGGGATATAAGATAGGGGGCATCAGGGGCGGGATCAGTGTCAATATCCCCCTGGGCGAATTAGACCGGAAGATGAAGACAAACAAGGTGATAATTACCGTGCTCCTCATCATAACCGTTGCGATTCTTCTCTTCATCTTATACTTTATGGTCTGGAAGTTGGTTTCACGCCTCCAGGAGTCCCGGGAACAGTTGAAACAGATATCCATCACAGATGAATTGACCGGACTCAGAAACAGGAGGTATATCATGGAGCGTTTGGAGGATGAGTTCCAGCGGGCGAGACGCTCCGGCAAGCCCATGGGGCTCATCATGCTCGATCTCGATTATTTCAAACAGATCAACGACATGCACGGCCACCAGTTCGGGGACCTTGTGCTCAAGGCAGTGGCATCTAGGATGAGGTCCAGCATCAGGGAGTACGACCTCCTCGGAAGGGTCGGGGGAGAAGAGTTCTTCATTGTTTCCCCCGAAGCAGAAGTTGAAGAGACCCTCAGGATTGCAGAGCGCATAAGGGAACTCATCAGGGGGGAAGCCATCAGCGATGGAAAGAGAGAGGTGACTGTCACCATCAGTGCAGGGGTCACCATGCTGAAAGAGCATGATCGTGATATCGACGTGCTCTTCTCCAGGGCAGATACCGCCCTGTACAGCGCAAAACAACAGGGACGGGACAGGGTAGTGGTTTTGTGATACTTTCGCTCTGAAAGTTGCACCCATGGCTGCTTCCTGAAGCCGACACCATTTGAGAGTGATATAGTTATTTGGAGTACAATTGGGAATGAAAATTGTTCCATGGCACTGTGAGCGCTGCAAAAGAGAAATCGCAGGAGTTTTTAGACTCCGTTGCTCACAATGTGGTCGCCTTGTATGTTTTTCGTGTATAGCTCCGGTTAAATCGATAAAAACAAAGAAAATGATCTGTCGGAGTTGTAGTATTGTGTAGATGAGTTCCTTCCTGCCCCCCTTCCGGTCGTTTCATTGGAGTGACATGTTCTAGCGGAAATAGTTGCCGTACAAAGTTTACGGGAACCGGATTCTGGGCGTGGACGAAAGGTCGGGGAGCTTGGAGGTTCAGCCTCAAAAATCCAGAGGGTTTTTGCCTCTTTCACCGTCCTGCTCGGCACGCAATGGGTGTAGATCATCGTGGCCCTTACATCGCTGTGTCCCAGCAGCCTTTGTATCGTGCTGATATCATAATTGGCCTGCAAAAGGTGAGTGACAAAGCTGTGGCGGAAGGTATTATTGAACGGATTAAAATTTTCTGCTATAGTGCTGTAGCTAGCTAATAACTGGTTGGCAGAAAGAGAATAAATGAAAATGGAATCGATTATAATTGCTTCAATCAGCTTATTAGCGTCCGTCATAACCGCGTCTCTGTCGTACTATTTCACCAAAAAACATCAACTCAAAATCGAGGGAAGACGGCGGAAAGAAGAATATTACAAATCATTTGTTAAAGCACTGAGCGATGTGGCAATTAGCAACAAGGACAGTGAAGCACAAAGAAGATTGTCTGAAGGGTTCAACTCGTTAATTGTCATAGGCAGTCCGACTGTAGTAAAGAAGTTAATGGAATTTCACGAATTTGTTAGGGCTGAAAATTTACAACAGCATCGTAATTCTAATGAATGGGCAATTCAACATGACATTTTACTAAGAGCCGCCATCAAGGAAATGAGACAAGATATCTTTGGCAAAGAAAAGAACATTGATGACTATCTGGCAAACGTTCATCTGGTGGGCAGAGAAAGAAAATAAATGAATTGCAAAGGAACCCGACGCAGAATAGCGTCGATCAGACTTGATGAATACTTTTAAATTGACATAATAAATACGATCCAACCTGCGGGTCCACGGTGACGCGCCAAAAGGCGGCGCGTGACCCGCGCGTTGGATACATATGACGATTGGGAAGCCCGCGAATAGACGGTGTGGCATCCTATATCCCTGCTGGTCAAGGAGGCAATACATGAAAACCACCCTGATATCAATTTCAATTCTTATGATTTTGCTCATTTCCATCCAAGCTGAGGCCTTTCAGGAGACTGAGTGGTATTGGATCTATCATGCTTCAGGATGTGTGCCTTTGTCGGAGATGTATAGAGACTTCCCATATTTCATAGGAGCAAGAACACCTCAAGATATGTTGGAAAAGGTACGTAACGCTCCACCTGGCGTGGATATGGGTTTTTCGCCTTCATTGCCACTAAACGCAGAACTACAATCATTTGTCGATGTTATAAAAAAGATTCCTGGCGCCTATCAGTTTTACAAAGACCCCCGGATTAACAAAGCAAATGCGGTCGCACTGGCTGTGAAAGAAGAACCACAAGATTTCATGCTTTTCTTCTTCCGAGGGGACCTGTGTAATGCGTTGTTCGGTTCTGGATCGAAATAATGTCTGCCGAAAACCAGAAGCTCAGCTCTCCATTTTCCATAGTTTGATAGGAGTACCTAACCAGGGTGCAAAAAAGGGATAGCGACTATTAACGTGGTTGTCGGATAGGTGCGATTTTCAACCAAACGCACAAGCCTGACGCGGCTTAGCTTGTCGTTCTAAGGAAATCAATTCAAAATAATTCTTTACAAATATGCATTAATGATACATACTAATACATACAGTACTGCATATACGCAAAGGAGAATGTTATGAGGACGACTTTAAATTTAGAAGACAACTTGCTTAACAAGGCTTCACAATTGACTG
>Ga0335070_10003639_pt1 | contig 18015 bp, 18 predicted proteins | sample Lox_Sample_13_FD_206722 | JGI IMG/M metagenome (GOLD analysis project Ga0335070, IMG submission 206722) | Soil microbial communities from Loxahatchee National Wildlife Refuge, Florida, United States - Lox_Sample_1.3 | ecosystem: Environmental > Terrestrial > Soil > Wetlands | place: USA...
AGCCGACTCTTTGATATTTGGATTCCATTTCGCCCATCACCTGATCTATGACTCCATCCACAGGAAAGACAAGGGGCTGATCGTAACCTGCGGCATTATACCAGGGTCCGTGAAGGAAAATCGTGATTGACCGTTTGCCTATTTTCCGGAAAACAAAGTTCCCCATTCTCTGATCTTCAAAGCGGATGAATTTTTCCCTATCGCAGACGGGCTGTTCATATTCTGAAAAGGCGTGGTGCATTCCGCTGTAAATCAGGGCTTTTTCCCCTTTAGCCACCACGCTATCGAGGATAGTCTGTGCCCAGAGGTTCTCACCTCCCCCTTTCCACACCTTCTGCATTATCATGCCATTGTCTCTGTCCTCTGGTTTTTTTACGAAACTCCAGTCCGGTGAATCGTTCAATCCCAGAATACGAAACTTTCGTTTCCCCGCTGGAAGGGTATGGTTGAGCTGCCAGGCGGCTTTATATATATCAACGTATTCCCTATATCCCCAGAGGACGAACTGGTTGAAAGTTATGAGCCGGGCTAAGCTTTCATCATAGGCTGGACTGTTGAGCAGACTGTCGATCAGGGGCTGATCCTCACGCCGTCCGAATTCCGTGCCTAAGGTAAATATCCCCTTCTGATAAAGCAAAGGTATGAGGTTTTGTATCAGCTCTGGATCGTGTTTGATATAATGAGTCTCTCCCACGAAAACGATGTCGTGGTCTTTGAACTTGCTCAGAATATAGTCCTCAGGAGTCAGGTAATTTTTAATTATATATTCTTTCAGCTCCGTTTTTAATTTTTCATTTACACCCGGCGGGCTTTGACTTGAGGCCCAGGAAGAAATCAAGAATAAGAGAATAAATAGATTCGCAACTGTTTTCATCATTTTTTCTCCTCCTTATCTAATTTTAACAGTGACTTTCTGCCTTTTCATTAAATTAATTACAGAAGAAACGGGGCGTAATATATATTCGGTTTACCCAAAATACCATTATTATTTCAGGGAAAAACAAAATATCCACGAGGACAGACCCTACCCTCAAACAAGTTAGAGGGTGCCATCTTAAGGAGTTTGTAGGGGCACTGAACTCTTCGACTTAACCCAGAGCATTGAGCCTGTCGAGCTGTGCCGTGCCACTGCTTGCTACTACTTACTTGGATCAAGCACGATTTTCCCCCGCACGCCTCTCTGCTCCAGGCGGCGGTGAGCCTCTGCTACCTGGCTTAAGGGCAGGATCGAGTCGATGACTGGTTTGATCTGTTTTCTCTCCAGTAGCGTGCGAAGAGCATCTAATTTAAAACGGTAGCGGGGCGACATCTCGAAATGGACGGTTAGATTTTTCATATATGCAGAATTGAGCGAATCCGTCGTGTTTACTATGCTCACCATCCTGCCATACGGTTTCATCAGACCTACGCATTTTGACATAGTGTCGCCGCCGACAGTGTCATACACCAAATCCACCCCTTTCCCCTTGGTCTCCTTTAAAATCACCTCGGTATAATCCTGAGAATGGTAATCAATAGCACAATCTGCTCCGAGACTTTTTACCAGATCGAAATTGGTGCTCCTGCAGGTCGTGAAAACATAGGCTCCGGCTGCCTTGGCGATTTGAATTGCCAGGGAGCCTACTCCACCTGCGCCTGCATGAATGAGGACCGATTCGCCAAGCTGAATTTTCCCCCTGGTAATCAGACCGTCCCAGGCAGTTCCTCCTGCCAGAGGTATGCTTGCCGCCTCAAAATGAGTAAGGTTTTCAGGCTTGAAGGAGACAATCTCCTCGCGTGTAACGTTATACTCTGCGTAGCTTCCTGGTCCGGCTCCAAGTCCCGGTGAATAGTAGACCTCATCACCCACTTTGAAATCTGTGACACCAGGACCAAGCTCTTCCACTACTCCTGAGACATCTCCTCCTAAAACCAATGGAAGTTTTACCGGGAACCTGCTGGTCCCCTGCCTTATTTTGTAATCAACCGGGTTTACAGAGGTAGCATGCACCTTGACCAGCACCTGTTTTGGTCCAGGTTTTGGTATAGGTATTTCCTGAAGTTCGAGAACCTCAGGTCCGCCAAATCTATTGATAGCCATAACCTTCATATTTCTGTAGCCTCCTTTTGAAATTTCTGATACTTTAATTATGCCTTCTGATTTTCCATGACCTCGATTACTCTGGTTTTCTCCCTTTTATCACATAAAAAAAACTTGGCCCGCAGGCAGAATACTTACCCTCCTCAATTTGCTGTTGAAGAATGGGTTTGAGTCTTTCGGATATTTCCCGGAAGCGCTCATATTCCCTTGGGTCACCACCTCCTGCGAAGAACTCTTCCCTGGTCCTTTCCATCCAGAATTCATGCTCGTCCAATTGTGTTTTTTTCATCATTTTCAAAAGGTGCTGCTGTCTTGCATCTTCATAGGGCGGAATCAGGAAATGAACTTTGTCGTTCATCCGTGTGTCAATCCCGATAAGTCCAAGCTTTTTCATCATCACGGGAACTTTTGAGCCTATACTATTGTCACCCCGTCCCAGCTTAAGGTGGCCCTGGTGACAGATCAAATGGACTTTCTTAACTAATAGTTCTTCTTCGATTTTCAGTTCCGGCATTGACCAGTAAGGTTTTATCAGCATCACCGACAGATTATCCGGCTCGTTGCACATAACCAGACCTCCAGGTTTAGCTACCCGGATCATTTCAGCCAGAGCAAGTTCAGGCTTTTCCAGGTGCATCAGGAGAGTCTGGCACATCACCCAGTCAGCGAAGTTATCTGAAAAGGGTAATTTATAGGCATCGCCCACGACGAATTTTGCCTCCCCTTCAGTAGCCCATTCTTTTACTGCCTCTTCTGCTTCCTGGATTAATTCTGCTGAAATATCTACCCCCAAATAATGTCCGCCTTTTCCGAAATAGGGACAGTAAGTATAACCTAAATTGCCCAGACCGCATCCGACGTCAACTGCAGTCATACCCGGTTTTAGTCCCAGCCAGACGGCCAGTTTATCAATCGTATCCTTATGCCACATAAACTTGCGCTGTTCAATGAGCATCTCTTTCCAGCGTCCTTTTGACCAGTCTATCTTCTTTGTGTCTTCACACATAGAACTATTCTCTTCCTGCATCCTCCACCCCTAAGGAGCAAAAAAAACGTTCAGAAATTCCATGATTTGAACAGATCTTTATATTTTTCCTTTTCTTTCATAATCTGATGAAACCAGTCTGGACGGGGGACCTCGAAATTTTCCTCCTGCTGATACATTTTAATCCAGTCAGCAGTCGCAGAAGTTATCTGATTAAGCCATTTCTGGGATGGTTCTAAAACCAATTCGAATCTTTCTACATCTTTGGCATAAACTTTCAATGGCTCGAGGGTGACGTTTTGTCCAGAATATAATTCCCTGGGGACTTCTGTGTAAACTGGAATATAGTCCAGCAGCTCATAAACGTTGTGGTTAACAATATCCCGCTTCAGAACTATTGAGGAATCCAGAGTATCTGCACTTATTTTGATCTCGGTTGCATTAGCGATCTGGTATTTTTGTGAAGTCACATCGTGAAGATAATAGATTTGGGGATTTTCAAACCATCCCTTCTTTTTAGCCGAAAGCCCCCATCCGGTTTTTTGGGTAGGTGAAAGCTCCACGATCCCCTTGTCCGGCTGAAATGCGTAAAAATCAGTATTGAATAATACGACCTTTTCGATTTTCTGATTCAGCTTAAGATAAAATCCATTAGTGTCATAATACCGATTATACCCTCCCTGAGCCACCCATACAACTCCTTCGATTGCTTTCCCGTCTTTTAGCTCTATTTTGCAGACTGCAAGAACATCTGACAGCCCATCAGCAAAAGAGATTGCTGAGGTGATCAATGTAAAAAGTAGGAGAAAAAACAGCCTTCTGAACATATTAACCTCTCTGATTTCGGTTTTACCTGCTCATTTCTGCGTTTCCATTATTTTATCTCTGCAATAAGCGTATAGGGCATCATAAACGATGAACTCTCTATCCAGAATCTCATGATCGTCTTTCAGACCTAGATGTCCGAACCCTTCGGCAATGGCTCTAAGCCCTGCAGCTTCAGGCTGTAGGTGAAGATCTTTGGAAACGTCTGCAGCATGAACGATTTTCGCCAAAAGTTTTATCGCGGGATCATCGATCTTATATTTTTCTATAATAGCCTCGAAACTGCATTTCCCATCCTGATGGCCTAATTCGACTCCTGTGGCGTCGAAGGGGATGGCTTTTTCTTCCTTGGCAACTCTTGCGATCCGCTCCGGTGAAACAAATAGAAATTCCGCCTGGGGATCAATAAATCTTTTTATCAGCCAGGGGCAGGACACCCGGTCTACTTTCACTTTTTCACGGGTGATCCATTTCATATTTTGCTTCCTTCTTGAGTTCTTATTGACAAGGTAGGGGCAATTCCCGGATGGATCAAGATAGATATGAATTGCCCCTTTTCAGATGTCACGGATTCTTGACTTCCAGGTCGTTGGTTACTCCAAAAGCCTCAGTATTGAAAAGGACTATGCGCTCTGCCGAGTTTTTCTCCAGTGGAGTTTCGACTGTCCCCATAAGCGTAACCTTGCCATTATCAACGATGATGTGTATGGGAGGATCAGTGTCATAGGCATAGTTTTCGAACATCGGGTCGCTATAAATGGCAAGAGCTATGCTCTGGCGCAGCCGATCATCATACGTCGATAAGGATAAAGCCACGATCCGATTGTCCACATCCCTGACTCCAGGGACAGTCTCTGCCAGGTGCTGAAAAACGGTCTTAGCCCAGGTGTAGGAGACATAACCGCTCAAGGTTACTTCACCGCTCTGGACTTGGACTACTATCCAGTCGAAAACCGTATAGAATAAATTGTTGTGAATCTGATCCCCTACTTCCTTTGCGAGCTGCTGATCCGATGAATTGGTCTGCACCAGCATCAGGTCGTTCTCGACCTTGTAAGACTCCGCGACTTTTTCTGCATCCTCTCCTGCTTTTTTCTTATCTGCTAAACTTGCAACGGTTCCGCTCAGCGTGACTGCTCCGTTATCCACTGTTACTTTGATGTTATCATCCTTCAAAAGCTTGTCTTTCCTCAGTTTTCGCTCAAGCAGTGTTTTCACCGCGTTGTCTGTGATCTTATTATCCTGGGCCTGCCCAGTCGCTGGCATGACAAGAACCCCTGAGCCTGCAATGATAAGCAGGATCATCGTGCAGATGAGAATTCTCCTTAACATTACTTCTCCTTTTTTAAAAGCCTGAAAACCTTCTATTTAAATCCGAACTTCACCTGGCATTTAGAAAAAATTTCCAGGTGGAAATAAACCGGTTTCTTAACCTGATGTTTCCTTCTGCTCTTTCTTTAAGCTTGCCCTCCTTTTTTGATCTGATATATTTGTCTTTGGTTGATTAATCCCTTATTAATTTTACGTTTGATTCTGAGAAAGTCAAGGATTTTTGTGAAAAATTCTCCGATTTCAAAGAGAATCACGATTTCTCTTGACTGGAGCTTGCTCTTATGTTTTAATTATTCAGATAAACTGTATCTTAATTTAATTTTTGATGAAATTTCAGACTGACAGTAAATATACCTGAAGGAGGGAAAGCAAATGCTACCGTTTAAAAAAATCCTCTGCCCTACCGATTTCAGCCAGCCCTCTTATGAGGCTCTGAAAGAAGCAAATGAACTGGCAGAACACTTCTCGGCTGAGCTTTTGCTGGTGCATGTCCTCGCTCCAATCCCGGTGATAACGGCTGCGACTACTCCCATGAGCGCCGGCGCACCTGCCATTAATTTTGACGTCGTCTTATATGAAAAAGAATTGAAAGCCTGGGCCGAGAAGAAACTGGGAGAGATAATAGACCAGAAACTATCAAAAGAGCTCAAAATCCAAATGTTTCTGGCATACGGAAAAGCAGCAGACGAAATCGTGAAGATTGCGGAGAAGGAGAAGGCAGATCTCATAGTGATATCGACACATGGCGAGACCGGATTCAGGCATCTTATCTTCGGGTCAGTAGCTGAGAAGGTAGTAAGGCACGCTCATTGCCCGGTGCTCACTGTCCGTGCATCCCATGCGTAAAGCATGTCTAATCTTATGCAAAAAGAACTGGAGATGATGTCATCGTCCTCTCCGAGCAAAGATGGTTTACTTTTTTTCTTTTGAGTAAGGATTTTCGAAAATGAATCTCTGGTTTATTCTAATTCCACTCGTAATTCTTGCCTCGTTGTGGATATCGTTTTTCTCACGAATATTTATACAACTAATTCTGAAGGATGACACAAAAAAAGCTTCATTCACCTGGTTAGGCTGTGGTTTCAATCTTGACTGGTCTGCTCAGAAGACCTGCTTCTACCTATTCGGTCAGAAGGTTCTGACCAACTCAATGAGAAAGAAACAGGTCAAGGTAAAAAAAGCTGGAAAAAAAAGAAAAGTAAATTATATTATCCTCTGGAAGAAAAAAGATGTCATCCTGAAGATTTTGAAAATTACCCTGAGAGCGCTTATCGATATGCTGAGAAAAACCAGGTTGGAGAGATTTGCTTTAAGTTTGAAGATAGCTACTCCTGAGCCTGCCTTTACCGGTATTGTTTACGGGACCCTGTCGAGTCTGAGTTATTCGCTACGACCTTTTCTGCCACTAAAGGAAGTTTATATTTATCCCGATTTCCAGGCTGAGACTCCGCGGGCGAATCTGGAAGTATCTTTGAAAACCAGATTTTTCCATGTAATCTGGATCGGATTAAAGACTTTTTTGCTTCTGCCAAAAATATCACTTTTAAAAACCGTAAAAAAAGCTTTTCACTAAAGGGAGGTGAAGTATATGGATAACCCGGCAAAAGAGCTTATCAAATCGATGCTGGATGAGCTGAAAACGATTGCCAAAACCGCAAGTATAGTCGGAGAGCCTATCACCATCGGCGACAAAACCATCGTTCCGGTCTGCAAGATAACCTTGGGGTTTGGTGCAGGTGGTGGGACCGGAGGAACCAAGGAAAAAGGCGAGGGAACTGGCAGCGGTGGCGGAGGTGGAGTAGTAATTTTCCCTGCTGCTTTTATCGTGATCAAGGGTAACGAGGTATCGGTCCTGGGGGTCAAGCCCGGAAAATGGGAATACATTTTGGAAGCTGTCCCTGGGCTCATCGACAAATTGAGTGAATTAAGAAAAGGTAAAAAAGAGAAGGAAAAAGAAGAGGAAGAATAACCAGAATAGACTTTCGCTGTTAATGTGAAAGCATTCAGCAGTGTAAAACGTCAGCTTGCCTCCCCGAAGTCACCCGCAAGGAAATCTGTCTTAGAAGGTCAACTGAAGTTTTACACTCCGCATATATTTTACGGAAGGATGAAGAGATGAAAATTGTTACCTATCGGGAGCTGGAGCCCAAGGACCGTTTCATGCTTTTGATGGATCAGGCTTTCTGGTGGCCCCTCTCCCCTGCTCAGCTGGAGAGACTTATCAGTCTGGACATCCGGCTGAAAAACAGCCCTGTGGGTTTCTGCGCTGTGGAGAATGGCAACCTGGCTGGATATGTCGGTGTTATGGATATTCCCACGAAAACAGTCTCTGGAAATGTGGAGACCGTAGGTGGAATCTGGTGCGTGGCAACCAATCCCCGTTTTGCCAAGAAGGGGATATGCAAGACCCTGATGGATAAAGCCCACCAGTATTTTCTGCAGAAAAAATATCCCTTCTCCTTTCTCTGTACCAGCCGGACCATAATCGCTTATGCAATTTATGTGAGAATGGGATACGTGGAGATAGAGAAGGTAAACGATTATCCGGAAGCTTACAAAGTATTAGGTGAATCAAGACCCGAAAGAAAATCCGAGACTGAGTTGGACCAGAACAAAATTACCAAACTTTATCAGGAATTCGTCAAAGATAAAACCGGGTTTTCAGTCAGGCAGAAGAATTTTATGGAGCTCCTGTCCGAGCGGAAGAAATTCGATGATAAAAGATCCATCTTAACGCAGAATGGCTATGCCCTGGTATCAGGTCCCAAGGAAGTTTCCAGAATAATGGAGATAATCAGCCCGGATGAAGAGACCTATCACGGACTGCTCGACCAGGTCGAATCCTTTTCCCCCAACGGAGTAATCGATCGGATGGTCACAGATGAAAAACTCCATCAGGTGTATAAAGACAGAGGATACTGTATCGAGGATGGGGACCACGGAGTGGTGATGGTCAAGAAATTAGCTCAAGCTGAATTTGAGGAGGAATACGGAGATTCCTTCCACATGGGAATGCTGGATATGTTTTAAAAGTGAGTATCCTCTCTCCTTTATAAAAAGAGGGTGAGGTTCCTCACCAGCAGTCTACCGATTTTTCATCCTTTCACCGGAGGTTTTTGTGTCAACTTTCAAAAATTTAAAACCGATAATTGTGTTTTTTCTCCTTCTTTTTTTACCTTTCCCCTGTTTTGCCCTACCCGGCTCACCCATCAAGGTTCATTTTTTGGACAACGGAATGCAGGTCATCACAAAGGAAGAGCACTCTAAGAATCTGATCGCCATTAATATTTATGTAAAAGTGGGAAGCAGGACTGAAACCCCGGAAATAAGCGGTTTAAGCCATTATTATGAGCATCTCATTTTCAGGGGAGGAACCGATAGACAAAAAGAACTGGACACCAGGAAGGCATTCCAGAGCCTGGGAGAGTTCTTCGGTTTTACCGGCGAGGACGTAACCTGTTATTATATGGTAGCTCCAAAGGAGAATCTGGATGAGGCCTTATGGAGATATGCAGATGTGGTGATGAATCTGAAGGTAACTCAGGAGAAGATCGAGTCCGAAAGGCAGGTGATCTTAGAAGAACTCAATATGGACGAGGATCAGCCAGGTTATGCTTCATGGCTTCTTCTGGAGAGGAATGCATATAAAGTCCATCCTTATGGACAAACGGTTTTAGGCTCCAGAGAAGTCATAAAAAACGCCGATTTGAACCGGTTCAAAACTTTTTACCAGGAAAGGTATGTCCCAAATCAGATGGTGATGGCAATAGTTGGTGATTTCGATACTGACCAGATGATGAAAAAAATCGATTCCCTTTTTGGAAAAAACCCCAGAGGAAAAGAATCGTTTGAATTGGGAAAATCTGAGCCGGAACAGACCAAGTTCTGGCAGGCTTTCAAAAGGATGAAATCCAGTTCAACCTATCTGAACATCGGCTTTCATATTCCTGAGGAATCCCACCAGGATATCCCGGTTTTAGACATGCTGAATATGATTCTGGGGCAGGGTGAAAGCTCCCGGCTTTACCAGGCATTGAAAAAGGAAGAGAATCTGGCCTATTCCGTGGGCTCGGCTGTTGACCAGAGAAAGGATCCAGGTCTTTTCGAAATCTACACCGAGTTAGACCCGAAAAATGAAAGAAAAGCCACTGAGATAATCTTTAGAGAACTCAGCAGATTATGGAGCCAGGAAGTATCGGCAGAGGAACTCGATAACGCCAAATCCAGGATAGAGAACTCTTATTATTTCGACAACCAGACCTATCTCAGCCAAGCATTGCGCTTATCCGGTTACGCAGCCAACAGCGACCTTTTGCTGGAGAGCTCCTATCTGGACAGAATCCGCAGCGCTACGCCAGCGGATATCAAAAGAGTGGCTCTGAAATATCTAAAACCCTCGAATGCAACCCTGGCTGTGGTCGAGCCTGAAGATGCACCGGAGAATTCGTTCATCGACATAGCGGAAAAATATGATTCCCTTGTTCCTGCCCAGGCAAAAGTTGAGCTAAGGCCCAAGCCTGAAAAGATTGTCCTGTCGAACGGTCTGACTTTACTCTTAAAAGAAGATCACTCCTCAAAAACCATTGCCCTTGAAGGGTATATCAAAGGCGGGTTATGGTTGGAAGAAGAGAAAAATGCCGGAATCTGTAATTTTGTAACCGAGATGCTGCTCAAGGGAACAAAAGAATATTCCTCGGACCAGATTGCCCGGAAGATCGACAGCCTGGGAATAGAGCTTTATACTCAGAGCGCTCTTGACTATGCACGTGTTTCTCTTTTGACTACACCGGAGACGTTTAAACCTGGACTGGACCTTTTCTCCCAAGCCCTATTTTATCCTGTATTTCCGCAAAAGGAAACTGAGAATACCAGAACTGATCTGATCTCTCAAATCCAGAAGGTCAAGGATTCGAGTTATGATTTGACCAACCAGGAGTTTGCCAATGAAATCTACTCCAAATCTCCTTATAAAAGACCGGTGTTAGGGTACGAGGAAACCGTTAGCACAATTTCTCCAGAAGAACTCAGGAGTTTTCATAAGAAGGTTTCCGTCCCTTCAAACATTATTTTGTCGGTAGTCGGAGATTTTAATTCAGAAGAGATAAAAAATCTTCTCCAGTCCGAGTTCGGGAAAGTCCCCTCCTCACCTGCTCCGAGATTTTCGATGATAGATGAACCAGCCCAGGCAAAGGAGAAATCGAGGATAATCCCCCAGGAAAAGCTCCAGACCACTTTCAATTTGGGAACAATGGGGGTGAAAGTGACCAGTCCTGATTATCTATCTTTGAAATTAGTAGAAAGAATTTTAAGTTCGCGTTTATTTTTTAAATACGTTTATGAGAAGAGTATGGCTTACCGGATGTGGACTTATATGCAGGCACGCCTGGGTTCAGCCCCTTTCACTTTCGAGATGGGGGTATCGCCTGAAAATTTCTCTAAAGCCAGAGCAGGGATTATGAGTGAGGTCCAGAATTTGCTGAAATCTCCCTTATCCGAAAATGAGGTGCAAACTGCAAAAGCCAACCTTCTCTCGGGATTTTACCTTTCCCAGCAGACCAATCCGGACCAGGCAAGAACCATGGCTTTTTACGAGATGGCAGGTTTGGGTTATCTGTTCGGTGATACCTATCCGGCCCTGGTCAAAAAAGTTAAAACCTCGGAGATAACCTCTGCGGCGAAAAAATATTTGAACCCGGAAAAATTCACTTTAGTGGCTGTGGGAAAAGTTGAGGAAAAGAAATAAAACTTTAAGCACAAGGAGGAGCAGATGAAAACCAATGAAAGCGGAGCCGACCGGCTGATCCGTATAATAGTCGGAATACTTCTGGTCATTTTGGGATTTCTGGTGATAAAAAATCGGGTTCTGGGAATAATTTTTGACATCCTTGGAATAATCCTTTTCATCACTGGCATAACCGGATTTTGCGCATTATATAAGCCCCTTGGTATCAATACCAAGAAAGAAGAGCCTCCGCAAAAACCAGTCTGAGAATTGAGGATTAATTTTTTCGCTCCTCGTGGATGTTATCATCCACGAGCGGAAATTTAGTGAGGACGATAACATCCTCACTGAGCAAAAATTTAAGTGACACTCCCCACTTTGAAGGCAAGGTGGGGCTACCTGATTTTTGATTTTTAAACCTTTTAGCTTTTAAACCGTTAAGGATTCGACCGCAATACCTTTCATATAGATCCAATCTGATGAATTCCTCTTCAATAAAAAAACACAATCTTTTCCCTTCTTTCTTATTCGCCATTTTATGCCTGATCTGGGGTTCTACCTGGCTGGGAATAAAAATAGGTCTGGAGGATTCTCCCCCATTTTTGTCTGCCGGTTTCAGGTTTCTTATTGCCACGCTTTTCCTTTTTTTCTGGGCAAAGAAAAAAGGGATAAGATTTTCAGATTATAAATCTCAGGCAGTCAAAATCCTAATCCCAGGTTTTTTTATGTATTATCTTTCTTATTCCCTGGTTTACTGGGGCGAGCAGTATATAAATTCGGGTTTGACCGCAGTTCTTTTTGCCACCCTTCCCTTTTTTGTGGCAATCTTTGCCACTCTCTTTTTAAAGGAAGAAAAACTGAACTGGTTCAGGCTTTTCGGGCTTATAATCGGATTCTCCGGAATCCTTTTGATCTTCCGGGACAGCCTGGGTCTTGAAGGAGAAAACCTTTTCCACGGAATGGTTGGGATTATATTGAGTGCCGGTTTCTCTGCTTATGCCTCGGTCAGGGTCAAAAGAGACCTGCATTCAGTCGAGCCGGTAGTCATCTCGGTCTTTCAGATGGGACTGGGAACCTTACTCCTGCTAGGTTCTGGATTTTTGACTGAGAGGATTATGGACTTTAAGCTGACCTATAAATCAGTAGGAGCATTGCTTTACCTGGCTTTTTTTGGCTCGGCTTTCGCTTTTATGTCTTATTACTGGTTGATGAAAAGAATTGAAGTAACCAAGCTGTCTTTGATAGCCTTCATCACGCCGATTGTGGCTTTGCTTTTAGGCTGGCTGGTCCTGGGAGAGAGCATCAGCGGATACTTGATTTCCGGAACGGTTCTAGTTATAATTGGTATTTGGCTGGTTACAAGATATGACCTTGCTGGACAGAAGAATTGAGCAGATCCAGTGTAGGTTTTAAAGTATGATACCATCAACTTCTGCAGGAAATTTACTCTAAGCAAATTTCTTTAAGTCTAAATCCGTAATTAAATTACCTTATGACGCTGCAACATACTTCACATTTTGCTGACCAGATCCCCACGCTAAACAGTTTGATTCGCATTGACTTTTCACTTGAATCATTCAATAGGAGGAAATAGTTCTATGTCTCAACTCGAGGTCAACGGCAGAAAACTTGAACTGAATGAAGAAGGATTTCTCGCCGATTCCAGTCAGTGGGATAAGCAGATTGCGGAGGCTTTAGCTAAAGCAGAAGAAGGTATCTCTAACCTGACCCCTGAACACTGGGCAGTGATTGAATTCATTCGGAATCATTATATAGAAACCAACTTGGCACCAATGGTTCGTTCCATTTGTAAGACTACTGGCCTGCCCCTGCGCCGTATATACGAACTATTCCCCTCAGGTCCAGCCAAGGGGGCCTGTAAAATTGCCGGATTGCCAAAACCAGACGGTTGCGTATAGGTTTCCCCAATGTCTTCATTTACGATACTGCAAATTGGTGTGATCGCCTCGGGATTATTCTGCATCGTCATGCTGATAGCGATGGTTCTGCGAACTTTTGCCTTTGGCCGGAAACGGACTTATGCAAATCCGCAGGGTAGCAGTTTTGCGGGCATTATATATGCTTTCGGACAAGGTATGTTTCCATGGGAAAAGGAAAGTGCCTCCAAACATATTTGGACTTATATTGGAGGCACACTATATCACCTGGGCATCTTGACCACAATGTTTTTTTTAGCAACTGTATTATTTCATATCTTGCTTCCTTCGACTCTATTGCAGATAGTACGAATATTATTGGTCATTGGCGGACTCAGCGGAGTGGCATTGCTCATTAAGAGAATGCTCAAACCGCATATGAGATTCCTAAGTGGCGGTGATGACTATCTGGCTAATATTCTCATCGACTTTTTCCTGTTTCTGGCTCTGGCATCGACTTTCGCACAAACCGTAATAGTACCATTTACCATCATGGCGATCATTATTTTCATTTATATTCCGTTAGGGAAGATTCGCCACTGCGTTTTTTTCTTTTACAGCCGCATTCTCTTTGGCATCTTTTTTGGACGCAGAGGTGTGCTTCCTCATCCTTCAAGGGAAGTTTAGAATATGTCATCTGAAAAAGAATCAGAAGATTCTTATCTGAAGCGTATTAAACAGCTGCGGCCAGAACAACTTAAGCAAGCTGAGGAATCATTCAAGCGGCTGCTCGACTACAAGACCGTTGCCTACCTAAAGTCTTGCGTCAACTGCGGTCTCTGTGCTGACTCCTGCCACTATTATCTGGCTAGTAAAGAGTTTGAGGCCATCCCGGCCTACAAACTGAAACTGCTTTCCTCTGTGTTTAGGAGCTTTCTGAAGCGGCCAGGCAGATCAGCAAAAAGACCTAAAGATGATAATACATTTGATACCCGGATGGTTGAGCGCTGGGTCGATTCGCTTTTCGGGCGATGTTCTCTATGTGGACGCTGTACTTTAAACTGCCCGCTCGGGATTAATCTGACAAGTATGATTCGTCTGTCCAGGACCATTCTGGCTTCCATTGATCTTGTTCCACCTGATTTGCAGTCAACTGTGATCACGGCTGTCGAAAAAGGCAACAATATGGGCATTCCCCGTGTAGACTGGCTCTCTACCCTCCAGTGGTTAAGCGAAGAGCTACAAATAGAGGTCGGCGATCCAGATGCTCATCTACCGGTTGATAAAATGAATGCAAAACTTCTATATACAGTCAATCCGCGAGAACCAAAATTCTTCCCGCTATCTCTTCTGGCAACTGCCAAGATATTTTATGCAGCCAAGGAGAACTGGACTGTAGCCAGCGATTATTATGACGTGACCAATTATGGCTTTTTCAGTGGTGATGATGTCGTGGCGGGTTTGATTTCATCACGTCTGCGCGAATCGATGGCAAGATTAAGAGCAAAAACACTTATTTTAGGCGAGTGTGGTCATGGCTACAACTCTAATCGCTGGGAAGCTCCTGAGTGGTTGACTTCAGTGGATAAGTTCGAGGTCAGGAGCATTATTCAGGTTATGGCTGATTATATCCGCCAGGGACGCATCAAGTTAGACCGCTCGCTTAATCAGAAGCTGGTTACGCTTCATGATCCCTGTAACCTCGTGCGCCTGGGTGGCATTATTGAAGAGCAGCGTTATGTTCTCAGAAATGCAGTCTCCAACTTCATTGAAATGTCTCCTAATCGTGTGCAGAATTTCTGCTGTGGCGGAGGTGGAGGGCAGCTATCAATGACCCGATTCGCAAAGAGACGATTAGAGGCAGGTAAGATCAAAGCAGAACAGATCAGTAAAACTGGTGCACAGATCGTAGTTGCCCCTTGTCATAATTGTATCGACCAGATAAGCGAACTTAACCGCGAATATAAGTTGGGAGTAGAGGTCAAGACCATCTCCGAGATCGTTGCCGACGCCTTAGTAATTGAAAAGAAGAAATGACACTACAAAGTCGATCTGGAAATTTTATATAATCAGTTAAGAGGATTTCTTTTTTTGATGGAGGCGAGCTATATCCTCGACAGCTCTAATCGCAGATTCGATCTCTTCGACCGTATTGAAGGGGCCTATCCCGAATCGGACTGATCCGTGAATCTTGTCGGTTCCAAGCTGTTCATGCACCAGCGGCGCGCAGTGCAAACCTGTACGACTGGCGATATTGTAATCGACATCCAGCATGGTTCCGGTATCGTGTGCCTCCAGCCCATCCACATTGAAGGTGAGAATACCGATATGATTAGCCAGATCGTCATGGCAGTAAAGGGTCACACCTTCGATCTTTTGGAGTCCCTCTTTTAACCTGCGGAGTAGCTTCATTTCGTGATCGTGGATGTTCGACATCCCTTGCTTAAGCACCCATTTAACGCCGGCATTCAAGCCTGCTATCCCTGGCAAATTTGGGGTTCCATACTCGAGTCGATACGGGTATTCGTCCAAGTGAGTGCGAACGGCTGAGCGCACTCCCGTACCCCCAGCGCGGGTATGCCTGATCTCGACACCCTCGCGAACATAAAGCCCACCAATTCCCATCGGTCCCATAAGAGACTTATGGCCCGTGAAGGCTATGATGTCGATATTCATCTCTGCCATATTTACAGGGATTTTACCGGCGGACTGGGCAGTATCCACCAAGAGAATAACCCCTTGTTGCCGACAGAGACGGCCAATCTCCTGCACGGGTTGCACTGTTCCTATGACATTTGAACTGTGATTTATTACAGTCAATCTGGTATTCTTTTTAAAGCACCGAGCAAACTCAGCTGGGTCTACAAAACCGTTATCGTCAAACGGAACATAATCGACTTCAACACCGCTGTACTTGCAAAGGTGGAAGAGCGGCCGAAGAACGGAATTATGTTCTAAGTTTGTGGTTATGGCATGATCTCCTTCCTGGAGCAGACCGAAGATAGCCAGGTTAAGGGCGTCTGTAGCGTTCAATGCAAAGATAAGACGATTCGGATCAGTTCCATTGAAGAACTCAGTAAGAAGTTTGCGCGTTTCTTCGATTATAGCTCCAGCAACCATACAAAGGTCGTATCCTGACCGACCCGGGTTAACTCCGTAGTTGCGATAGAATTGATCCATCGCCACATATACCTCTTCTGGTTTTGGGAAAGTCGTTGCTCCACTATCTAAATAAATTAATTTCTCCATAGACACCTTCGGGACTCGATTTTCAGGTAATTTTACAACATTTGACGGATAAAGTCAATATCAGATTTCGGATCTGATGCTTGATGTAGCTTATCTGCACAAAATGGTGGGAATCAGTGAAAGATCTATCCCTGTCCTTGTAAATTTAATGTCGCAATGAACGAGGAATTCGATGTTCTAATTTTTTCCTTGACAATTCTTACAAATTCTTCAATAATTTTGTTAATTGATGTTATCATCCATCAGAAAAGAGTCAGCGGTGTTCACTCTCCTTTTAGGAGAGGGTTAGAATGAGGTCGCTCTTCTGATTAAGCGATAAAAATATATTTAGTCGGGCAGCCTTCGGCAGCCCGACCTACCTATTAACAGGTCAGATCTGAAAAAGGAAGTGCAGATGACCACCTTAGAAAACATAATCGACCGCCAGATCAAAAGATGGGAATTAGAAAAAAAGAAAAGAGAAGAAGAGCAAAAAGCTCAGGCTAAGGATATTTTCCCTGGACCGGTGATAACCGTGTCAAGGGAAAGAGGGAGTCGGGGAAGTTATCTGGCTAAGAAGCTGTCTGAGAAACTCAACTATCAGCTCGTCCACCGGGAGATAATAGATTACATGGTGAAGGACACTGGGGTCCAGCGCAGGCTGATAGAATCCCTGGATGAAAAGGTCGAATCCGACATAGAACTGTGGGTGGAAGGTCTTTTGAAAGGAAAATATTTGGGCAAAAGCGATTACCTTTATCACCTGGTGAAATTGATTTTAACCATAGCCCAGTACGGGGAAACCGTAATCGTCGGCAGAGGCGCAAATTTCATCCTGGGTCTGAACAGGGGTTTTCACGTTCGGGTGGTAGCTCCTCTGGACAAAAGAATAGAAAACCTGATTGCCTATAAGCATTTCAGTGCAGCCGAAGCCAAAATAGCAATCGAGCATGGGGATAAAGAAAAAAAAGAATTTGTTCGCACCTTTTTTGGTAAAAATATCGACGAACCATCTTCATATGACCTCATCCTGAACACGGCCAATTTCGAGATCGAAGAAGCTTTGGACCTGATACTAAAAGCTTTTCAATCCAAATTCAGAAAGTCGCATGGTTCCTAAATCTCAAACCTGCAAATATTAATTTGTCATTGCGAGTTCCGATTTATCGGAACAAAGCAATCCTTTCACATTTCTACTCGATGCAGATTGCTTCGTCGTACAAATGACCTCCTCGCAATGACGGACTTATAGAATTTATAGGTTTTTTTTCTTCTTTTCTCTCCTTTTTCGTTTTTGCATTTTACGTCTTCCATCTTCCTTCTTGCGTTTATCCCATTTTCCCCTTGACAACTCTTGCAAATACTTTAATATTACTCAATAATTTTAAGACAGGAATTAAGCTAAAAATATGGAAAAATATCAAAAGACTATCAAAAAGCCGGTTACTTATACCGGCACTGGGTTACACACCGGTAACAAAACCACAGTAACCTTTAAGCCTGCTCCGGTCAATCACTGGATAAGCTTTGTCCGCAAGGACCTGCCGGACTCTCCTGAAATACCGGCTGACATTGAACACGTGGTGGATATGACCAGGGGAACCACCCTGGGCAAAGGTAAGGTAAAGGTTTATACAGTGGAGCATGTCCTTGCCGCGGTAGTAGGACTGGAAATAGACAATCTGATAATCGAGCTGGATAACGACGAGCCGCCAGTCGGGGATGGCAGCTCGCTTCCGTTCGTCCAGGCACTTAGCTCAGCCGGAATTGATGAACAGGATGCCCCGAAAAATTTCATCCAGGTCGACACACCCCTGATCCATTCGGATAAGGAAAGAGGAGTCGATATTGCTGCTTTTCCCTCGGATGATTTACGAATTACTTTTATGATCGATTACCGTAATCCTGCTCTGGGAACCCAGTATACTTCACTGATCTCCCTGAAAGACGAGTTCGTAAAGGATTT
>Ga0335070_10003640_pt1 | contig 18013 bp, 15 predicted proteins | sample Lox_Sample_13_FD_206722 | JGI IMG/M metagenome (GOLD analysis project Ga0335070, IMG submission 206722) | Soil microbial communities from Loxahatchee National Wildlife Refuge, Florida, United States - Lox_Sample_1.3 | ecosystem: Environmental > Terrestrial > Soil > Wetlands | place: USA...
TCCTCCGCAACGACTCTTCCCAGAGCTTCATCTAATCTGACACGCACGCTCCTCCTTGCCGGAAGAGGAAACGATTTGATAATCCCGAGCGCTTCGCCGGGCGTCACTGCGGTCAAGAATTCCATGCGGTAATAACACCGATATGAGGCGGGTTAATCTATATGTAATTATACTGATTTGCCCGCGAATTGTCAATCGCCGCGGCGCTCGGCAGCGGGCGTTTGATTTATTGTTGATCTCAACCTCAACCTTCGCCTTAGTCTTTACCTCAATCTGTTTTTACTATCCTCCGTCCGTTTGAGGGAAGGCTGCGTTGGTATACAGGTACTCTACCTTTTCCTTATGCTTCAGTTCCTCGTTTGCCATCCGATCGAGCATTTGTTTTATGGTTCCCTCAGGGTGTATGGCAGCAAGGGCTTTATAAAAATTGTAGGCTCTCAATTCGCGATGGGCGGCAAGGAGATAGGCATCTTTCGCTTCTAACGTTGGCTTTAATTCAGGTGGCTCCAGGTGCTCTGCTATGCTGTAGTCCACGACATGGCTCATGCGTAGCGTGTCCGCTCCCAGTTTGCCCTGCCGGTATCGCACCAGAAACTCTTTGTGTTTTATCTCTTCTTTTGCCAGAAATCCCAGTGTGTCCCGTGCTCCCTGGTCATTTACCTTTGTCTGGAGTTCGGTGTAAAAATTGAATGACTCTTCCTCTTTGGTTATTGCCAGATCGATGATTGCCTCGAGATTCTTTTCATCCATACGTTCCTCCGGTATTGTCAAATTCTTCCATTCTTGTTTTCTTTCGCCGGAGCCGCCAGAATTAGGGTTTGCGTCTTTCTTCGTTGCTTCGTCGTCAGGTTTCCTCGGCGTACATCAAGTACAGCCTGCGGTCCCTGACTTCCTCGCGCCTCCAAATCCATCAAACCCATCCTGGCATCTCCGAGCGAAGCTTGCGCCGCGAGCGCGAAAAAAGCTAAAGCGCTTAGTCTCCTCGCCTCACTGAAATGTTTCTTTTGCGCTTTGCTCACTTATGAGGTTCTTTTTCAACTAATTTTTGACATTACCTAAAGAGCTTTCAGCCTTATATCTTATAATTTCATGCATCCAGGGGTTGTTTTCAATGGTACTGGCCGGTTGTGGTCGAGGCGGTTGAATTCAGAGGGTTTTTGTTCTACATTTAGACTAGCGAAACGCTTGCGGAATCGTTCATCAATCCGTCAGCCATCCTTGATGTGAAAAAGTGGAGATTGGCTCATGCCAAAGAGGCGCCAGCATATCCTGATTGGCCTGATGCTGATCTCGTTCCTGCTCCTGGGCCTCGGTCTCTTCGTCTTTCTGGTCACCGAGGTCCCTTCGGTCGTTGCTCTGAAGAACCTGACCAACAAACCCACGAGCTCGATTTACGGGGTGAATGACGGGCTCGTCTACGTGGTTGTTCCGGATAACAAAATTTTTGTTTCATATGAAAAGATCCCCAAGTATGTCAAGGATGCTTTTCTGGCAGCAGAGGACGCAGAGTTTTTCTCACACGGTGCCTTGAGCCCCGTAAGCATCGGCAGGGCCTTGGTGAAGAACATAGTCCATGGCAAGGTTGTGCAGGGAGGGAGCACTATAACCCAACAGGTTGTTAAATCGCTTATCCTTGGGCCTGAGAGGAGCATGTTGAGAAAGATACGCGAGGGCATACTCGCCTATCGGCTCGAAAGATATCTGACTAAGCAGGAGATCCTGAATCTCTACCTTAATAACATTTACATGGGACAAGGGGTGTATGGTGTCGAAGCAGCATCCCAGGTTTATTTTGGCAAGCACATCTGGCAAGTGTCCAGGGCAGAGGCGGCACTTTTGGCGGGTCTCGTGCAGGGACCTGCGCGTTACACACCCAAGAACCATCCAGGACTTGCGCGGCAGCGGCAGGAGTATGTCATAGACCAGATGGAGAAGAAGGGATTTATTAACAAGAAGAGCGCTGTATCCCTGCTTAAAGAAAAGATCTACATACGGGAGGATGACGGGATTTTTGCTGACAGCTATTTCAAGAACACGGTTGTACGGTACGTGGAGGACAAGTACGGAAAAGGCATCTTTAACAGGAGGCAGCTGAAAGTCTACGCCACAGTCGACCCGTCGCTGCAGAAACAGGCAGAAGAGTCAGTCAAGCGGGGCGTTGCGAACTACGACGAACGAAAGGGTGCTCCGGTTATTATTGCGCGGCTCGACCAAAAACGTTGGGAGAGCTTTGGTGCTGACCAGAAGAAGGACATACAGTTTGCCGGGCTCAAAACGGGTAAGATTTATAACGTGCTTGTGACTGAAAAAATGGCGGACGGCTTTGCGGTCTCCCTGGGTAAGCAGAAGGGGCTACTCAAGGCACCTGGCGGTGCTTTTCGACCTGGTGACGTGGTACGGGGGATGTACAGGGGTGTTGACAAGAAGAAGCTGCTCCAGTTTGTACCATCCAGAGCGTCGGGTGTGGAAGCGGCTCTGCTTTGTATGGATGTGAACACAGGCTACGTTTGGGCTGTGGTGGGAGGAAGAAGCGCTGAAAAGAGCCCTTACAACAGGGCCCTGCAGGCGAAGATTCAGCCCGGCAGTGCTTTTAAGCCTTTCATCTATCTTGCCGCTTTGGAAAAGGGCTACACCCCTGATTCGATGATTCTTGACGAGCCCAAGGCTTACGCAGGCGCCGGAGGGAAAGCATGGACCCCGAGAAACTATGATGGTGTCTACATGGGGCCCATCAGTCTGAAGGACGCCATCGCGTATTCGAAGAACGCCGCAACAGTCAGGCTTCTCGAAGACGTAGGCGTCGACTCATTGCGACGGGTCATAGAGAGTCTCGGCATTTCTGCGGACTTGGAGAATGATCTTTCCATAGCGCTTGGAACATCCAATCTGACCTTACTGGACCTGGTGAAAGGCTTTTCCGCGTTTGCCAATGGTGGTTACCGTATTCAGCCTCTTTTCATCCGCAGAATTGAAGATGAGAAAGGGGAAGTCCTGGAGAGCAACGAGGCGCAAAAGAGCCGGGCCATTCCCGCTGAGATAGCCTATGAGATGAACACGCTCTTGAGAGGCGTTACGACCTACGGCACAGCCAAGGAGGCGAGCCGCCTCGGTTATGTTGTCGCGGGCAAGACCGGCACCACGAGCAGCTTCTACGATGCCTTGTTTGTCGGGTATTCGCCCCACATATGCACCGGGGTCTGGGTCGGGTTTGACTCGCGCACCTCTCTTGGAAGGGCGGAAAGCGGCGGCAGAGTCTCTCTGCCTATTTGGATGAATTTCATGGCGGGAGCGCTCACGCGCTATCCTCCTGAGGATTTTGTGGCTCCTGCCCCGCCTACGCCACCAGCGCCTCCCGAGCCTGAGAACCCGATGCAGCCGGGGAGCCGCTGGTTTTAAGGCGGCCAAACCCGATGCAGCCGGGGAGCCGCTGGTTTTGAGGCCCCCTTGACCACCTGGAGAAAGGAGATTACGTTATTAAGTGAGAATTTTTCTCGTAATCTATAATGCTGATCGGAACGACGAAGTGCTGCAGGCGTTCGATAAGGCGCAGATTGAACTTTACCCGCTGCCCGAGAAGGGCAGGGGGCGGGCCAGGAACACGCGCGCACAGCACGAAAGACAAGTCTGGACAGGGACAAAGGCGATGGTGGTCCTGGCTGTGACTCGTGAAAAAGAGAGTAGCTTCTTCAAAGCGCTGCAGGAGATAAACTCGAGCTTCAAGGACGCGCAGGTCCGTGCCTTTGCTTTTGAAGCGGAAGAGCTCTTGTGATTTTATTCTTTAAGCAGCGGGACTTGCATTTTGTTCTTGACATAGATTCTCGTTGCTTGTATACACTTTGTTCTGCCTGTTTCGATTTCGTTACAAAACGAAGGCGTGATCCATGTTTGAGTACGTATCAATACTGATCATGATGCTGTTCGCCGGTGGGATCGCGGCATTTATGGTGGGTGCATCTTACATCATCGGTCCACGGCGCGCCAAGAAAGTTAAGGCAGCTCCGTACGAGTGCGGCATGACGACCTCCGGCCCCACGCGCCGGCGAATGAATATCAGGTATTACATCGTTGCGATGCTTTTTCTCGTGTTCGATCTCGAGGTCTTGTTTCTTTATCCCTGGGCGGTCATCACGAGGAGAATGGGCCTCTTCGGTTTCATCGAGATGCTCGTTTTTGTGATTATCCTTTTTATAGGTTATCTGTACGTCTGGAAGAGAGGGGCGCTGGAATGGGAGTGACAGAGGCTGACAAGAATGTGCTTGTCACGTCCGTTGACTTTGTTGTGAACTGGGCTCGAAAGAACTCTGTGTGGCCGGTCACGTTCGGTCTTGCCTGCTGCGCCCTGGAGATGATGGTCGCCAGCTCGGCGACGTATGATATCGCCAGGTTCGGCGCGGAAGTGTTCAGGCCGTCCCCGCGTCAGTCAGACCTCATGATCGTGGCAGGGACTGTGACCAAGAAAATGGCGCCAATCCTCAAACGGATCTACGAGCAGATGCCTGAACCAAAGTGGGTCATTGCCATGGGTGCCTGCGCATGCAGCGGGGGCATCTTCAGGACGTACAGCGTGGTACAGGGGGTTGATCAGATTATTCCCGTGGACGTTTATGTGCCGGGTTGTCCGCCGAGGCCTGAAAGCCTTCTTGCAGGGCTGATCAAGCTTCAGGAAAAAATTCAGAAAGAGACGATACTGGAAAGAGAACTGATTTCGCTGCCCAAAATGAAAGGTTGATTAAGGGTTGAGCGAAGACGTGATGAAGGGTAGATGAAAGAATGACAGGCGAGAGCAAAGATGTTCAGAAGGTAAGTGCAAAACTCCTCCGGCAGTTCGGTGAGAAAATCATCACCATCGAGGATAGGGGCGGCAGCGCGATACCGAGCGTCGTCGTTGACAAAGCCAAAATTTTGGAAGTGCTCTTTTTCCTGAAGGCTGATCCGGACTGCGCTTTCGACATGCTGACCGATCTTTTCGGTGTTGACAACAACAAAGAAAAACCACGCTTCGAACTGATCTATTTTCTCAACTCTCTCAAGAACAAGACCAGGCTCGCGGTGAAAGTGGGTCTCGAGGATGGCGAAAGCGTCCCCACTGCATCCGGTATCTGGAAAGCAGCCGAGTGGTTCGAGAGGGAGATTTATGACATGTTCGGGATCCGGTTTGAGGGCCATCCGGACCTGCGGCGGATTCTCCTAGACGAAGAGTTCGAAGGACATCCGCTGAGAAAGGATTTTCCAGTAGAAGGTCCTGACTTTGACAAGCCTTTCGTTGTTGAGTTGGGTGAGGATAAATAGCTTGCGCTTCAATCTAGCGAGCACCGCTCGCCGGATACCGCTAGCGGGTGTGGGGGTTCTATGGGCTCCGTCGCGGGAAGGCGCGATGCGATGCGAGCCCCCAGAAATACCTAGTGATAGAGGGTAAGTAAGAGTGGCCGAAACAAGGTTCATGACCATCAACATGGGACCGCAACACCCCGCTACGCACGGAGTGCTGAGGATGGTGCTTGAGCTGGACGGCGAAGTCATAAAGAAATCTGTGCCCTTCATTGGCTATCTGCACCGGGGCGTGGAAAAGCTTGCTGAAGCCAGAACCTACCATCAGGCCCTGACCCTCACCGACAGGCTCGATTACACGAACGGTCTATCAAACAACCTGGCTTATTGCCTGGCCTGTGAGAAGCTCGTGGGCCTGGAGATACCCAAGCGTGCCCAATACCTGCGAGTGATTCTCTGTGAGTTGCAGCGTCTCGCTGCGCACCTGCTCTGGCTCGCGACCCATGCCCTCGACATAGGTGCCATGACCGTGCTCTTTTACGCATTCCGGGAGAGGGAGACGATCCTGACCATCGTCGAGAACGTTACCGGAGCGCGTCTTACTCCGAGCTACATCAGGATCGGCGGATTGGCGAAAGATGTCACTCCCGAATTTGAGACCATGGTAAGGGATTTCATCAAGGAGTTTCCCACGAGAATCGATGAATATGAGACGCTCCTTACGGAGAATATCATCTGGAAGAAGCGCACCCAGAATATTGCCGCGCTTTCGGCTGAAGACGCCATAAATTATGGTGTCACCGGTCCTGTGCTCCGAGCAAGCGGCGTGAACTACGACGTACGCAAGGCCTATCCCTATTCATCGTATGATGAGTTTGATTTCATCATACCGCTGGGCACGAGGGGCGATGTGTATGATCGGTACGTTGTAAGATTGCAGGAAATGAGGCAGTCGGTAAGGATTATTGAGCAGGGCATTGAAAGACTTCCCGAGGGTCCGGTCATGGCGCATGCGCCCGATTTAGCACCGCCTGATAAAGAAGACGTGCAGCATGACATGGCAGCCCTCATTCGCCATTTCAAAATTATGGAGGAAGGGTTCAAACCCCCTGTGGGTGAGGCGTACGGCGCTGTTGAGTCACCGAAGGGTGAACTCGGGTTTTATTTGGTGAGCGACGGGTCAAATAAACCCTTCCGCATGAGGATCAGACCACCCTCCTTTCTCAACCTCGGAGCGGTTCCCAAGATGATCGAAGGACACATGGTAGCTGACGTAGTTGCTGCTATCGGGAGTGTCGACATAGTTCTCGGCGAGATCGACAGGTGACAGATGGCAGGTCTGCTCTTTAGCTCCTGGCAAGGAGAACTGATCGACAACAGGGGAAAGAGTAAAGAAGAATCTGCCGTGCCCAAACGGTTGAAGCTCCCTGAAGAATTTGCCGCAGGTGAGCACGTACGCGCCTTCATGGGCTGGGACGGTATCGCGCTCTTCGATGACAATGTGGATATCGTCGACATGTGCGCGAAGTATGTGGAGGCCGTGCAGAAAGAATCCTGCGGCCGCTGCGTGCCATGCAGGATCGGCACCAAGGTGATCCTCGACAGGCTGAATGCGATCTGCGCAGGAGAGGGCAGCAAAGAGGATCTTACGCTCATTAAGTCGCTTGCGTCGGAGATCAAAGAGGGCTCCAAGTGCCAGATCGGCCAGACCGGGCTCGTGCCGTTGCTTCACGCCATCGAGCATTTCCGGGACAGGTTTGACCGGTGCATCGCAGGACAGAAGGCGAGGGCCGGCATCTACCGTTCGTCCGTAACAGCACCCTGTTTCAGTGCCTGTCCCACAAAACTGAAGATTCCCAAATATGTGGAAGAGATCGCCGAAGGAAGGTTCACCGACTCGCTCGCCACGATCCGGGAGGATACCTGCCTTGCCGGCATCCTTGGCAGGGTCTGTGTGAGGCCCTGTGAGTCCAACTGCAGAAGGGCCAACATCGATGAATCGATCTCTATTAAATATCTGAAGCGTTTCGTAGCCGACTACGAGTTAGATAAAGAGAAGCAGGCCAACATCAAAAAAGGACCGGTTGACGGCAACAAGAAAATAGCAGTCTTAGGCGCGGGTCCCGCAGGGCTCTCTGCTGCCTACTATCTCGGCCAGATGGGTTATAAGGTGACAATCCTCGAGCGCCTCGGCGAGCCGGGCGGCATGGCTGCTGTGGGTATACCCGATTACCGGCTGCCGCGCTCCATCATTGGCTTCGAGGCGAGCCTGCTTTCCGGCCTCGCCGTGGAAATCAAGTATGGTGTCAGCGTAGGCAAAGACATCACCCTGGCCCAGTTGCAGAAGGAGTATGATGCGATCTTCATCGGTGTGGGTGCGCACGGAAGCTCTCCCATGGGCGTTGAGGGTGAAGACAAGGGCTACAGCGGCTTTATACCGGGGGTCAAGTACCTGCTCGACGTAAATAATGGCAAGGATCCGTATCCCGAAGGAAAGAAGGTGGTTGTGGTCGGCGGCGGGAATGTTGCCATGGACTGTGTGCGTTCGTCCTTCCGCGTGGGCAAGCCCGACGTAAACCTCGTTTACCGCAGAACCAAGAAGGAGATGCCGGCTGATCCCGTCGAGATCCACGATGCGGAAGAGGAAGGCGTCAAGTTCCATTATCTGTGTAATCCGACGCGCATCATCGAGAAGAACGGAAAGGTAGTAGCGGTAGAGCTGATCCGCATGGAACTGGGAGAACCCGATGCGAGCGGCCGGCGTAGACCCGTTCCCGTGCCCAAATCCGAATTTATCATCGAGACCGATATCCTGATCCCTGCCATCGGCCAGGTGATTGACTTCGACTTCCTCAAGGGTCTGGAGGGCATACAGCTGACCAAGTGGAAGACGGTGCAGGTGAATCAGGAGACGTTTGAAACCTCGACGAAAGGTATCTTCTCAGCCGGCGACTGCGAGACCGGGCCGGACGTGCTGGTGCGTGCGTGCGGTAACGGAAAGCGCGCTGCGTGGAAGATCGATCAGTACTTGCGCGGCCAGGAGGTAGCGCCGCGCGTCGAGGAGAGGTTCAATAACTTTTTCTCAACGGTGAAGGTATACCAGAAAGATGAAAACCTCGGCATCGTGGGTGGAGACAAGAGGCTTCACGTAAGGATGCTCGATCCTGAGACCAGGAAATGGACCTTTGACGAAGTCGAAGAAGGATTCAAGGTTAACGAAGCTATGAAAGAAGCCAGCCGGTGCCTGCGCTGCTTCCGCATCGGCATGGTTGCTCTGTAACATGGACCGAACATGGATCCGAATGTGGAACCGAACATGGAACGGATAAGACTGACTATCAACGGCCGCGCGATAGAAACCGAGGCAGGAAAGACGATCCTGCAGGTTGCGCGGGAGAATAATATTTACGTACCCACCCTCTGCTTTCATGAGAACCTTTTTTCCATAGGTTCCTGCAGGCTTTGCATCGTGGAGGTGGATGGGTATGCCAACCCTGTTGCCTCGTGCGTCACGACCGCGGTCGACGGTCTTTCCGTCACCACCCACTCTGAAAAGCTCTTCAGAATGAGGCAGGATTACCTGAAATTCCTGTTGATCCATCACCCACTGGATTGCCCCGTCTGTGATGCGGGTGGTGAGTGCCGGCTCCAGGACCTCGTATTCGAGCATAGGCTTGAAAAGGTCGATATCCGCGCAACGCGGGGGCCAAAAAAACAGCTCTTCTTTTCTACGCCGCTGATACGCTACTTTCAGGACAGGTGCGTGCTCTGCCTGCGATGCGTACACGCCTGCAGGGAAGTCTCCGGGAGGGGCGTGCTCGACCTCGCGGACAACGGCATCGAAGCGAAGATGATGGTCACCCACCCCGAAGACTGCATATCGTGCGGTGAGTGTCTAGGCGCCTGCCCTGTGGGCTCGCTCACTGAGAATCTCAGCCCGGTGAAGTCGAGGTTCTGGCAGGTTCAGCGAACAGGCACCACGTGCCCGCATTGCGGCTTCGGCTGCTCTTATGACCTGGACGTTTTTGAGAACCGGTATGTCACAAATGTTGTAACCGACACGCAGCACCTGCCCAATCATGGCTCCCTCTGCATCATGGGCCGCTTCGGCTACGATTTCGTAAACCATGAGGCCAGGGTGAGAACAGCGTCGGTCCGGACGAACGGGACTTCAAGGGCCTGCTCGTTTGACGAATCGGTCGAGCTGGCGGCCGACAGTCTAAAGAGGCTTGACGACGCTCAAAAGGGCGTTGGTTTCCTCGTGTCCACGCGGGCGACCAATGAGGAGATCTACCTCATCAAGGAGGTAGCCGGGCTTCTCAAAAAAGGCTTCGTTGCATCGCCCGCTTACTACCACACTGCCGAGGTCCTTAAGCTCTATAAAGATATGGGCATAGCCTACCCATATGAATATGATGACCTGAGAAAGTGCGATCTCATCGTTGTTGCAGGCGCAAACCTTCTGTCGAATAATCATGTACTGGCGAACAAGGTGCGCGAGGCATTCAAGCTGAACGGGGCGCGCATCATTGTGGTCGACCCCAGTCCAACGGCCTTAACGAAGATAGCTGATGCACATCTGGCGCTGCTGCCCGGCATGGATAGCACCCTCTTCAAGGCTCTTTCGGTCCGTCTTCTCGAAGAAAGGAAGTATGCTCCCGAAGCCGGGCTTTTCGAAGGCTTCGCAGGACTTACCGCGATGCTCGAACGCTGGAAGCTGGAATTTCGAGGAGCGGACAGTGGGGTTTCTGAGAAGGCGTTCGACAAAGCATATCGCCTCATCCGGGACGCCACCACTACCGCGGTCATATTCGGCTCCGGCGTTACCGCGTCGGCGGACGGATTTCCTGCGCTTCTCAACTTCAGCCTGCTCAAGGGCATACCGATACGGGGCCCGATAATGGCAATAGCGCGTGAGTCGAATGCGGTAGGCGCCAGCGCAATTCTCGATGGGAGTCTTCTTGCACCTGAAGCACTCCTTGGTATTGAGGAGATCAAAGGTCTCTTTGTGTACCAGGATGATCCCTTTCATTACCTGAACCACGCGCTCGTGAAAGAGAAGCTTTCAAGCAAGGAGTTTCTGCTTGCTGCAGACGCGATGACGACCTCCCTCATGGACATTGCCCATCTGGCGGTACCCACAGGCACCTTCGCGGAAAAGTCAGGGACCTTCGTTGCCCAGGATGGGTACGTACGGACCCTGCAGAAGGCTATGGAAACAGGGTCCGGAGGATTTGAATTTCTGCGGGCGCTGCTTGAGAAACTCGGAGGTACCGTATACAGAGAGATTCAAGATGTGACGAAAGGCATGAGAGCGAGTAAGCTTTTCGAATTCGCGGGCGGAGGCAGGGAGCGACTCTCCGCTGACGGATCGGGCCCGAGATTCAACACTCACGAATTCAAGAGGGGGCTCACCTCTGAGCGCGGTCACAAGCTGATCCTGAGGGATATCTTCTCCAATCACCATCTGCTCGGCAAAGATGTCTACTCCAAAGGGGTCAGCATGGTCTACACCGCCCCTGGCTATCCTGTTTCCGAGGACAAACTTTACATTGCGCCTGAGGATGCACAAAAGCTTGGTGTTGAAGAGCAGGGTCAGGTCTTGATCGAGTCCAGCGAGGGCTCGCTCAAAAAGGCGGTCTCTGTGAGGAAAGGCTTGAGACAGGGTGTGCTCGAATACGTCCTTTTCAAGGAGAGAGAAGACGCGCTCGGGCTTTCCAAAGGAATGCAAAAAGTTCTGGACGTGACGGTCAAAAAAGGTTAAGGCATGGAAACGCTCTTTTACGTACTCGTGGCCGCTGTCAAGAATATCCTTGTGATATCTCTCCTCCTGCTTTTTGTGGCTTACATGACGCTTGTGGAGAGAAAGGTGCTGGGCCGCGTGCAGGTTCGGTTCGGACCCAACAGGGTAGGGCCCTTCGGCCTTTTGCAACCGATCGCCGATGGCATCAAGTCTTTCACCAAAGAAGATCTTGTGCCGGCGCAGGCGGACAAGCCTGTCTTCATCATTGCACCGGCCATTTGCATATTTACGGCCCTCTGTATGTTCGCCGTGGTGCCTTTCGGTCCGCCCATCACGCTTTTGGGCCGGGAGATAAAGCTCGTAGTGGCTGATATCGATATCGGCCTGCTTTACGTGTTTGCCATGGCAACGCTGGGAGAATATGGCGTTGTGCTCGGGGGTTGGTCATCGGGGAACAAATACGGTGTGCTCGGGTCCCTGCGCGCTGCAGCGCAGATGATTAGCTATGAAGTATCGCTGGGGCTCATCGTAATTGGTACCTTGATCCTGGCGGGATCCTTGCGCCTGACAGACATAGTCGAGGCCCAGCGGAACGTATGGTATATCTGCTACCAGCCTTTCGCATTCATCCTTTACCTGATCGCGGGCCTGGCGGAGATCAACAGGACACCCTTCGACATGCCCGAGGCTGAGAGCGAACTGGCATGCGGTTTCAACATTGAATACTCGAGCATCAAGTTTGCGCTCTTCTTCATGGCGGAATATGCCCACATGATTACGGTGGCGGGCGTGGCGACAACGCTTTTCCTCGGGGGTTGGCTTGGCCCGGGTCCTTCTTTTCTTGGGCCGATCTGGTTCCTCATAAAGGTATTCGCTATCCTTTTCTTTTTCGTCTGGGAGCGGGGTACTTTCCCGCGCATGCGTTATGACCACATCATGAAGTTCGGCTGGAAGATACTCTTCCCGCTCGCGTTGGCGAACGTTGTTCTGACCGCGCTCGTGGTTGCATTGAGGTGACGGGGATGGCGTATATTCTTCCATTGATTAAAGGTCTCAGGCTGACGCTCCGAAGGTTTTTTTCACGACCGATCACCATTCAGTATCCCGAGGAGAAGAAGCCGATGCCACCCCGGTGGAGGGGCATGCACTATTTTGACAGGGATGAGAAAGGGGAAACCACCTGTGTGGCGTGCGGCCTCTGTGTGGCTATCTGTCCTTCGCGCTGCATCAGCCTGGAGATCGGTGAGAGAAAGGACGGAACGAGGTACCCTCTGCGGTATGAGATCGATTCTTTGCGCTGCATATTCTGCGGCTATTGCCAGGAAGCCTGCCCGGTGAACGCAATCAGACTGGGCGAAGGTTACGAATACGTCCACTTCCGCAGGGAGGATTTCATTCTGGACAAGGCGGGGCTCCTCTCCATGTACGCAGCTAAACAGAGCAGCGCTTCCGAGGCGAAGAAATGATCGCTACCACATTCAGCTGGCTCGTCTTCATCGGCGCAGGGCTCGTGGCGATTGTGGCCTCACTCCTCATGGTGACGCGCCGGAATCCCGTGCACAGCGCCCTCTGGCTCATCGTCGCCTTTTTTTCGATCGCCATTATCTATATCAGCCTCAATGCGCAGTTTATAGCGGTTGCTCAGGTGATTGTCTACGCAGGGGCTATCATGATGCTGATCCTGTTCGTGATCATGCTGATTCACCTGGAAAGGGAGCAGGAGCTTACCGGCAAGATAACGGGCGCGAAGATCGTAGCTTCTTTCATCACGATCATCCTTTTTCTTGAAATCGTTGCTGCGGTTCTCTCGTTCAGGGTCACAGGGATGAAGGGTCCGTTCACGCCTGAAATGGTCAACGGATTCGGAAACGTGAGGGCGGTGGGTATGGTCTTATACGGGAAGTATATGTTTCCCTTCGAGATTGCATCCATCCTGCTTCTGATCGGCATAGTCGGTGCCGTAGTCTTGTCAAAGCGGAGGAAAGAGTAGGATGCCCACCCTGCCACAAATACCGCAGAGCCTCTATTTTGCGCTCAGCGCGATCCTGTTTACGATCGGGGCTGTTGGCGTTATCACGAGAAGGAACGCCATCATTATCTTTATGTGCCTTGAATTGATGTTGAACGGTGTCAACCTTGCCTTTATCGCGGCGGGCAGTGCGCTCAACTCCCTTGACGGCGTGATCTTTGTCTTTTTCGTCATGACTGTTGCCGCAGCTGAAGCTGCAGTGGGCCTCGCCATATTTGTGATGATTTTCCGTCTCAAAGGCAGCGTCAACGTCGATCAGATCAACCTGCTGAAAGGATAGACATTGAAAGCAAGTTACAGGTTACAGGTTACAGGTTACAGGTTACTAGCTACGAGCTCAAAGGACTGGTCAGGTTGTCCCCGCTCTTTCTCGACACTCGACACTCGACACTCGGCCTTGGAGCTTGGAGTTAGACATGGTTGATTACATCTGGCTGATACCTGCATTCCCGGCGGTCGGCTTTCTTATCAATGGCTTCCTCGGCAAGAAGCTGCCGAAAGCAGTTGTCTCGTGGGTCGCCTGCCTCGCGCTTTTCGCGTCGCTCGTCGTTTCGGTAACGATCCTTTTTCAGTTCTTCCAGCTGCCTCCCGAAGAGCGCATCTTTGAACGGGACATCTTCAACTGGATCACGGCCGGAGAATTCAACGCCACGGTAGGCTTCAGGATCGATCCGCTTTCCATCATCATGTGCCTGGTTGTGACCGGTGTAGGCTTCCTCATCCACGTCTATTCAGTGGGATACATGCACGACGACGAAGGCTACCCGCGCTATTTCACGTACCTCAACCTTTTTGTTTTCATGATGCTGATCCTTGTCACCGCGAACAATATCCTGCTTATGTTCGTGGGCTGGGAGGGCGTTGGCCTCTGTTCCTATCTGCTCATAGGTTTCTGGTTCCGGAAAGATTCCGCGTCGAACGCAGGCAAAAAAGCTTTCATCGTCAACAGGATCGGCGATTACGGCTTCCTCCTGGGGATCTTTACGCTCTTTGTGGCGCTGGGAGCCCAGGGTGTCTGGACCCTCAATTATGGCGAGATACAGAAGAACGCTCACTTACTGGGTGCCTCCGCTGCCACACTGATCACGCTGCTTTTCTTTATCGGCGCCACGGGCAAGTCTGCACAGCTGCCTCTCTATGTCTGGTTGCCCGATGCCATGGAAGGTCCCACACCGGTCAGCTCTCTCATCCATGCTGCCACCATGGTCACAGCCGGCGTCTACATGGTGGCGCGCTTGAACTTCCTTTACAGCATGGCGCCGCAGATCATGTTCATCGTCGCCCTGGTCGGCGTATTGACCGCGATCTTTTCCGCTTCCATCGGTTTTGCGCAGAACGACATAAAGAGAGTGCTCGCCTATTCAACCGTGAGCCAGCTTGGCTACATGTTCGTGGGTGTGGGCGTGGGGGCATACGCCGCAGGTATCTTTCATTTGATGACCCATGCCTTCTTCAAAGGGCTTCTCTTCCTCGGCGCAGGGAGCGTGATACACGCGATGAGCGGCGAGCAGGATATGCGTAAGATGGGGGGCTTGAGGAAGAAGATCCCCATAACCTATTGGACATTCGTCTTTGCCTGCATTGCCATTGCGGGCGTGCCTGGATTTTCAGGCTTCTTCAGCAAAGATGAGATACTATGGAGGGCATTCAGCGCAGGCGGTGCTTATCGGATTGTCTGGGTGATCGCCGCAGTCGCTGCGGGCATGACAGCCTTCTACATGTTCAGACTTCTCTTCGGCACCTTTCACGGAGAGTGCAGGGCATCCGAAGAAGTGAAGCACCATATTCACGAGTCTCCGAAGGTGATGACCATACCGCTTATGATCCTGGCCGTGCTCTCCGTGATAGGCGGCTATGTGGGCGTGCCCCACATCCTGGGTGGCGCGAACCGCATAGAGCAGTTTCTTGAACCGGTATTTGGCGGAGCCGGGGAGCACGCGGTGCACACCGAACAGGCCGGGAGCCTTAACCTGATCAGCCAGGCGTTTGCTTCCGCAGGGGGCGGAGAAGAGGCGTCGGCTGAGATGACGCTGATGATCCTCTCTGTGATCATTGCATTCATCGGCATTTATATCGCGTACAGGCTCTACATCAAGAACCCGGAATTACCAAAGCGATTTGTGACGAGGTTCTCGGGTCTCCATCGCGCTGTCTATAACAAGTATTTTGTGGATGAGATCTATGGAGCGATCTTCGTGCGCGGTCTCCTGGGGCTGGGCACGGTGATGAAGAATTTCTTTGATGAGATAGTCATAGATGGCTCGATCAATGGCGTGGCAGCCATACTCCGCTGGTGCGGAAGCCTGTTGCGGCTGCTGCAGGCAGGCTATGTGCAGGGTTATGCCTTCGCGATGATCGTGGGCGCCATCATTGTGATCGGTTACCTCGTTGTGCGAGTGATGATGTAAGGGAGTGTCCATGGGCGCGTTTTGCTTTCCCATTCTGAGCGTTCTTATCTATGTTCCCTTGCTGGGTGCGGTCACCCTGCTCTTCGTGCGCAGGGAGCACGCGACGTACATAAAGGGTTTCACGCTCGTAATCTCCTTGATTGAGTTTGCCCTCTCGATACCCCTTTACTTCTATTTCAACGAAAAGACTGTCGGCATGCAGTTTGTCGAAAGAGCTGCCTGGTTCCCGGAATGGGGCATTACTTATTTTCTCGGGATTGACGGCATCAGCCTTCTTTTGATTCTGCTCACCACCTTCCTCACCGTGCTCTGTGTGCTCTGCTCCTGGCGGGCGATAGAGACCAAGGTCAAGGAGTATTACATCACCTTCCTCTTTCTCGAAACAGCTATGATCGGGACTCTCTGCGCCCTTGACCTCGTGCTCTTCTACATTTTCTGGGAGCTGATGCTCATCCCCATGTACCTGCTGATCGGCGTGTGGGGAGGCCCGAAGCGGGTCTATGCAGCGATAAAGTTCTTCCTCTTTACTATGGCCGGCAGCGTGCTCATGCTGCTTGCCATATTCATCCTCTACTATCAGTTTTACAATGCAACGGGCAAATACACCTTTGATGTGCTCCAGCTTTACAATGCGCACATCCCCGTGGAGAAGCAGTACTGGCTCTTTGCAGCGTTTGCCCTATCCTTCGCCATAAAGGTCCCCATGTTCCCTGTCCACACGTGGCTGCCTGATGCACACACAGAGGCCCCTACGGCAGGCAGCGTGATCCTGGCCGGAGTTCTCCTGAAGATGGGAACCTATGGCTTCCTACGGTTCGCCATCCCTCTCTTTCCCGCGGCTGCGCACGCGGCAATACCGATTATCTCGATTCTCGCCCTGGTGGGCATCATTTACGGTGCCATCGTGAGCATGATGCAACCCGACCTTAAACGGCTCATCGCCTTCTCGAGCGTAAGCCATTTGGGCTACGTGATGCTCGGGATGTTCGCGTTCAACATGCAGGGGCTGGAGGGGAGCATCTATCAGATGCTCAACCACGGGGTTAGCACGGGCGGCCTGTTCCTCATCGTCGGCATGCTGTACGAGAGAAGGCATACGAGAATGATTTCTGATTTTGGTGGTCTGTCGACGCCCATGCCAATCCTGGCAACCTTCTTCATGATCGTCACGCTCTCGTCTGTGGCGCTGCCCGGCACGAACGGGTTTGTTGGGGAGTTCCTTATTCTTCTGGGCGCGTTCAGGGCGAACATGCTCTTTGGGATACTTGGCACAACCGGCGTGGTTCTGGGTGCTGTCTACATGTTCTGGATGTTCCAGAGGGTGATGTTCGGGGAAGTAAAGAAAGAGGAGAACAGGAAGCTTACCGACCTTGGTAAGAGAGAGGTACTGATCCTCTGCTCAATCGTCTTCTTCGTGGTTCTCATGGGCGTATACCCGAAGATGTTCTTTAAGAAGATGGACACGTCCGTGGAAGGTTTTTTGAAGTTTGTAAAGGAGAGAAACGCATACTACATGGCTTCCGAGGGCACCCCCGTAAAAGTTGTCCTCGACGCATCCAGGACATCTAACGGCACATTCAAGAAGCCTGTGGAGTAGGGGCCTTACTTATGGACTTTACGCAGTTAGCCGCAAACTTTCGATGGATCATCCCGGAAGCCGTCATTACGGCCTGTGCCCTTCTGGTGCTCATCGTGGAAGCCTTTCGCAGGGGGAAGGGGGCAAGCCTGGCATCCGGAATCATCTGTCTCGCCGGTTCCCTTGTAGCCCTCTATTACACGCGCTGCCTCTGGAACAACAACGTCAACGCATTTTACGGACTCTACGTTATAGATAATTTTGGCACCTTCTTTAAATTCATATTTCTCATAATTCTTATACTCATTTCGATTGTCTCGCTGCGGTATGCGGCTCGAGAGGAGATCGGCTTCGGAGAGTATTACGCGCTGCTCTTGCTCGGGGTGCTCGGCATGATGGTGATGGTCTCCTCGAACAACTTTATCACGATCTTCATAGGGCTTGAGGTGATGTCTCTGGCAATCTATATCCTGTGCGGGCTCCTGGGCGGAAACCTGAAATCGGCCGAAGCCTCCCTCAAGTACTTCCTGCTCGGTGCTTTTGCAACCGCGTTCCTGCTTTACGGCATTGCACTGACCTATGCGTCTTCCGGCGTTATTGACGTCAGAGAACTGGCCTATTTTATTTACCAGCAGAAAGAGCTGTGCTTGGATTTCACGCCCGCCTTCTTCTGTGGAATGGCCCTGCTCATAGTCGGGTTCGGTTTCAAGACCGCCTCAGTTCCCTTCCACATGTGGACCCCGGACGTGTACGAGGGGGCGCCCACATCGATCACTGCGTATATGGCCACGGGTGTTAAGGCGGCAGCCTTTGGGGCTTTCGTGCGGGTCTTTTATACAGGCTTTTTCCCCTTCACAGAGGACTGGTCCGCGATCCTCTGGTTCATAGCCGTATTAACCATGATCGTGGGGAACATCATTGCGCTTGTCCAGAACAACATAAAGAGATTGCTCGCGTACTCCAGTATTGCTCACGCAGGCTACATCCTC
>Ga0335070_10003641_pt1 | contig 18013 bp, 19 predicted proteins | sample Lox_Sample_13_FD_206722 | JGI IMG/M metagenome (GOLD analysis project Ga0335070, IMG submission 206722) | Soil microbial communities from Loxahatchee National Wildlife Refuge, Florida, United States - Lox_Sample_1.3 | ecosystem: Environmental > Terrestrial > Soil > Wetlands | place: USA...
GCGTGGTCGAACCTCATCACCGGCCTGAACGCCGGCGGCCATGGCATTTTTGACTTCATCCACCGCGATCCCAAGACTTTTCAACCGTATTTCTCAACCTCAAAGGTCGAGGGCCCGGCGCACAGTTTCAATATTGGTAAATGGGTGGTTCCTCTCGGAAGCGGCTCGGCCGAGCAGTTGCGCCATGGCGATGCCTTCTGGGAAATTCTCGACCGGAATCACATTCACAACTACATTTATCGCATTCCGGCGAACTTTCCGCCGATCGATGCTAAGGGCAAAACGCTCTCCGGCATGGGAACCCCTGACCTGCGCGGCACTTACGGCACCTTCACTTTTTATACCGACGACGCGACTGCCGCGGTGGGAGCCGTTGAAGGCGGAGAGATTATTCAGGTTGAGGTAAAGAACAATCGGGTAACGTCCAACCTGCTCGGGCCGAATAATACTTTCTTGAAAGATGCGCCACCGGCGACGGAGCCCTTTACCGTCGATATCGATCCGCTGGAGCCGGTTGCGCGCATTAGCTATCAGGGACAGAAGTTCGTGCTTAAAGAGGGTGAATGGACCGGATGGCTTCCGGTCGAGTTTCAACTCATGCCGATCATTGGCGACGTCAAAGGCATCTGCCGTTTTTATCTGAAGCAGACGCATCCGCGTTTCCAGCTTTACGTCTCGCCGATCAATATCGATCCGGAAAATCCGGCGTTGCCGATCTCGACGCCGTCAAGTTATTCACGCGACCTCGCGCACGAGATCGGCGAGTATCACACGCAGGGCATCGCCGAGGACACTAAAGCCCGCATGGTCTCGGTGCTCGATGACAAGGAATATCTCGAGCAGGCGCACACGGTTCTTGCCGAGCATCGCCGCGCCTTTGACGCCGAATTTCCCAAGTTTCACGACGGGCTGTTCTTCTTCTATTTCTCCAGCCTCGATCTCAACGGCCACATGATGTGGCGGCTCACCGATCCGCGGAGTCCGCTCTACGATGCGGCGGCTGCGGCCCAATACGGCGGCGCACTCGAAGAATTCTATGAGCAGATTGATCAGGTTATCGGCGAGATCCTGCCCAAGCTCGACGACAACACCACGCTCCTCGTGCTCTCCGACCACGGCTTCGCGCCCTATCGGAGATCGTTCAATCTCAATACCTGGCTTGTAGACAATGGCTACATTGTTCGCAATCCCGGAGCAGGCGACGAGCCCTTCGCCGGAGTCGACTGGAGTAAGACTCGCGCCTATGGCATGGGCCTCAACGGTCTTTACGTCAACATGAAGGGGCGTGAGAAAAACGGCATTGTCGATCCGTCGCAAGGCGACGCGCTGATGCGCGAGATTCGCGATAAACTGCTGCAGATTCGCGATCCGCAGGTGAAGGATCCGAAGATCGATTCGCAAGTTATCTCGCGTGTCGATCTGGCGAGCGAGGTTTATCAAGGTCCCTACGCACATAGCGGGCCGGATGCGCTTGTGGGCTACAATCGCGGCTACCGCGCGGGATGGACCACGATTCTCGGCCAGTTTCCCGTGGACGAGCTCGAAGACAATATGAATCCGTGGAGCGGCGACCACTGCATGGATTACACCAAGGTTCCGGGAGTGCTGCTTAGTAATCGGAAGATTCCCATGGACGCGCCGGCGCTGACCGATATTGCGCCGACAATCCTGGCGCAATACGGCATTGCGAAGCCGAAAGAAATGCAAGGGCAGTCGGTGTTTCAGGCAAGATAGTTTGAACGGCCATTAAACAGGGGAAATCATGTTCGGTTCACACAAGGTAAAGATCGAAGGCGAGCTGCTCGACAAAGTGAAGCAGTGCTCCGATGCAGCCGGATACGAATCGCTCGATGAATTCGTCATCCACGTGCTCGAAAAAGAGACCAACAAAATCATTCCGCCGGACGAGAGCAACACCTCGAAGGAAGATATTCAGAAGCGACTGCGCGGATTGGGGTATATCGAGTAACTTGGGCGCCCTCGCACAACTCTCATCGAACGCCGCGCCGGGAGCGGCGTTTGCGCCGATCCATCTCGGCGCTTTTGTTGCCTCGTGGATGATGAGCCCGCTGCTGATTGTGGTCGTATTGTCGATCGTCATTGGTCTGCTGATGATCGTTCTCTTCGGGTATACCTCCGATCAGAAGGCCATCGGCATCGCGAAGGACCGGCTTAAAGCGCACTTACTTGCGGTGCGTCTGTATCGCGATCAACTTCACGTTGTGATGGGATCGTACGGCAAAGTGCTGGGCGGGACCGGGCGTTACCTTAAGCTCGCGTTTAAGCCGCTCCTCTACGTCATTATTCCCATCACGATCATGATTGTCTGGCTAGATCGCTCGCTTGGTCTGACGGCGATCCAGACGAACACGCCGTTTTTGATGACGGCGCACGTAAACGATCCTGCCGCGCTCGATAGCGTGGCGATTGACCTGCCGCCCGGAATCGAGGCCAGCGCGCCGGCCGTTCACATCTCCGCCGATAACGAAGTTGTCTGGCGGCTGGTGGCCACGCAGGAAGGCGCATACGATGTGAAGATTGCTGCTGGCGGCCAGACAGTAACCAAGAGCGTTCGCGTTACGCCGGAGCTGTCGCAGGTTTCGCCCGAGCGATGGCGCGACCATTTCTGGCAGAGAATGTTTTCTTCGGGTGAGTCCGCGCTGCCGCAGAATAGCGCTGTCGAATCGATTGTCGTTGACTATCCAGCGCGCAACATTCCGCTGGGCATTGCCGGGTACGAGATGAACTGGATCTGGCTCTTCTTTATTCTCTCGATGATCGCCGGATTTATTTTCAAGGAGCTGTTGGGAATCAAGATTTAAGTTCGTGTGGCGCGGGCATTCCTGCCCGCGAGTGTAGGGCGGGTGCCCTCGCCCGCCAGTGGGGAGCGAATCAGATGTATCGGTCGAACAATTTCGTTGGACGCAAGGGAATCCGAAGCGCAAGCGTTTTTCTGTTGCTGGCGGTGTTGCTGGCGCCATCGGCGGCACACGCCTACGCCGGGCCGGGCGCGGGTTTTGCGGTGCTTTCTTCTTTTTGGGCGATCTTTGTCGCCTTTCTCTATTCGTTTTACGCGCTTGCTACGTGGCCCGTGCGTCAGCTCTTCCGGTTCTTTCGTCGTCGCAATGCCTACGGCAAAGCCGTTTTCAATCGAGCTGTCATTCTGGGCTTCGATGGCATGGACCCCGATCTGGCCGACCGCTTCATGAACGAGGGCCGCCTGCCGAATCTCGCCAAGCTCCGCGACCGTGGGACCTTCAATAAACTTCGCACCACGTTCCCCGCAATTTCGCCAGTCGCATGGTCTACTTTCATGACCGGCGTCAATCCCGGCAAGCACAACATCTACGACTTTCTTGCCTGCGACCGGAATCACTATCTGCCGTTCCTCTCATCGGCGGAGATCAAAGGCCCCAAGCGGCAGATCAAGATCGGCAAGTATTCCATTCCCTTCGGTAAAACCGAAATCAAGGCGATGCGCAAAGGCACGCCGTTCTGGCACTGGCTTGGCAAGGCCGGCATCTTCAGCTCTGTCATCCGCGTTCCCGTAACTTTTCCGCCGGAAAAATTTCAGGGCGTGCTGCTTTCGGGCATGTGCGTGCCCGACCTTAAGGGCAGTCAGGGGACATTCTGTCTGTGCACCACGCGACCGCAAGGTGACAAATTCCGTGAAGGCGGAGTGCGCGCGCCCATCGAGCGGAAGAATGGCGTCTATCACGCCTACGTGCCGGGCCCAGACAATCCGCTCGCTGAAACTGCGGGACACGAGATGCGGGTTGACTACGAAATTCGACCGAACGTTGCCGAGAAGACCGCGAAGCTGAAGGTCGGCTCCGAAGAGTTCACGATTAAGGTCGGCGAGTATTCCGAGTGGATTCCGATCGAGTTCAAAGCCGGACTCGGCTTCAATGCGCACGGCATTTGCCGCTTCTACCTTAAGGAAGTTTCGCCTGAGATGGAAGTTTACGTCACGCCGGTTAATATCGACCCGGGCCATCCCGACCTGCCGATCTCGCACCCCGTTACTTATTCGATTTATCTGGCGAAGCTCTACGGCGCTTATGCCACGCTCGGGCTTGCCGAGGACACTTGGGCGCTCAACGAGCACGTGCTCGATGATGACGCTTTCCTCGCGCAGGCCTACGGCAATCACGAAGACCGCGAAAAGATGCTCTTTGACGCGCTCGACAAAACGCGGCAGGGCCTGTGCACCTGCGTCTTTGACACGACCGACCGCATTCAGCACATGTTCTGGCGCTATCTCGAAGAGGATCATCCGGCCGCGCGCGAGGTTCCTAAAAGTGAGCGTAAGGAAGTCATCCAGGATCTCTACCAGCGCATGGACAAATTGATTGGCCGCGTGATGGAGAAGATCGACGACGACACGCTGCTGATGGTCATCTCCGACCATGGCTTTAAATCGTTCGCGAGGTGCATGAATCTGAATGCGTGGCTGCACCAAAACGGCTACCTTGCGCTCAAGGAGGGCAAGACCGAGAGCGGCGACTGGTTCGAAGATGTCGACTGGTCGAAAACACGCGCCTACACGATGGGGCTGAACGGTCTTTATTTGAATCTGAAGGGCCGCGAGAAGCAGGGAACTGTCGCTCCCGCCGAAGCCGAGGCGTTGAAGGCGGAAATTAAAGAGAAGCTCACGGGCCTCAAAGATCCAGACTCGGGAGCGGTGGGTATTACGGGCGTGTTTATTACTGGCAACGTCTACCGTGGGCCGTATTCCGAAAACGCGCCGGACATTCTGGTCGGCTACGGCGCAGGATATCGCGCTTCATGGGATTCGGTGATGGGCAAGGTGACCGAAAAGATTTTCGAAGACAACTTGAAGGCTTGGAGTGGCGATCACTGCATCGATCCGCGGCTTGTTCCGGGCGTGCTCTTCTCCAGCCACAAATTCACGGAAGAGAAGCCGGCGATTGTCGATGTCGCGCCGACCATGCTGAAGCTCTTCGGGCTGCCACTGCCTTCGCACTTCGACGGGAAGCCGTGGGATCTGGCAACAGCGGCCGGCAAGACGCCGGCCGTCAGTCCTGCGACGTAACTTTGAGGCGCATGGCTAGCCAAGCCACGCAGGCGATCATTCCACACCAGCCAATCGTCCGCACCACGGCCGCAATCGTGGTGTCGTAATTCAACACGCCCAGGCTGGTAAAGATCGTGTTCCAGTCGTGCTCCACGTGATCGGGGTCGCCCGTCGTCACTAGCGGCAGAACCATTGCCCGCGCATCTGCCATGTAGGTCGCGGTATAAAGCCAGTTCTCAAAAAAGAAAAAGAGACAAAAAACAAACCCGGGCACCTGGCGCTCATGAAAGAAATAGGCCGCCAGCAGGAACGGCACTGCCCACTGAAGAATTGTTCCTCCCCAAAGCCCCAGAGTAGGCCCAAACCAGCTGAAAAGCGGATGCCCGCCCTCGTGCACGACTAAATTCGCCGAGTCGATGAAGAGATATCCGCCGTGCGCATTGAAAGCATAGATCAGAAATAGAACAAAGAAGAGAAGCCATGCGGACACAGCCCAGCGGGACATGGGCCGCCACTCTTCACGTGCACCAGACAGCTCGGCGAGGGATTCCACCAGTTCGGACATGCTCCAATTCTAGGGGGAGCTCAGAGGCTAGGCGAGATTACGACCGTGCGCGTATGGTGCAGACACACGGCCATCCACGCCCAGAAAAGCCAATCAAAAACATGTGCAGATGAGGCTGCTCAGCCCAACGCTACTTCTTCGCGCTCGCCGCTTCTTCTTTCACATACGACGGTGAAAGAGTTCCCTTCTTCGTCGCAATCCCCAATAGCGTCGGATAGAACTGCACAAATGTCGTGTCGACTGCTGCGTGCTGCGCGTGGCACGAATAGCAGACCGCCTGCTTCGGGAACGTCTTTCCAGTGTTGCTGTCCCCGAATCCCACGAACGCCCAGCCGCCGGGGAAGTGCGCCGAGTCCTTAATGTGGATCGAGCGGGCCATGATGTCGCTAGTCTGGTAGTGGCCCTTCTGGTTAATTGAACCTTTGCTACCGGCCATGCGCCCCTCAAGCACCAGAATTGTCTTGTCCGGCCAAGTCCCGGTCGCGACAAATGCCTCGTAGGCTTCCGGATTGACGAAGATATTGTCGAACATGGAGTGATCCATGGTCTGGAGCTCCGGGTTGTAGTCCATGTCGATGCCAGTCGTCAGATAGATCCATTCGCGATAGTTTTCCGGGAAGATCAGCTGGCCATCGGCGGTGTATCGAGGTTCGTTCGACGCGGCCGCGCCTCCAGCGGCGTTCGACGACACGGGGAAGATCAACAGCGCGCACACGCACAACAGGCAGAGAATACGCATAACTATCCTTTCCCCACAGAAACTTGGACGAGCGCACCGGGAAGAAGTTAGCCCGGCGTTGCCAGAGAATACGAAACTAGTGTCGGGAAAGTTCAGGCCGTCAACTTCTTCACTTCCCAAACATCGGATAGTGGCTCGCCGCTCCCATCAGGAAGAGCAGCGGCAACGACATCCATGCGTTCGCGCGCGACACCAAGAACGCCTGCCGCGCCATGCCCTTGGCCTTGTCCGGCATCGGCGTGCCGTTCTTCGCATTGTCAGCGGTCCACTGGATAAGCCGCTTCTGGATGCGCCAAATTACGCCCCACACGTTCAGCATCATCATCCAGCCGATGCCGCCGCCAATCCCAATCGCCAGTAGTTGATTGCTCTCCCAATCGTGATTATTGAAGTGGAGGAAGGTTGCCGCCGCGGCGCCGACCAATACTATGTAGATGACCGCCAGCACCGGGCCCTTGTCGAGCAGACCTTTTCCCGGGACTATGCAGGCGTACATCAGAGCCCACGTCACTGTCCAAATGAGGAAGAACGAACCGAAAACTGCGCCCGCCGTGCCGCCCCCATTGCGCGCGTCCGTGCCGACGATCTTTCCCCAATAGGCCAGTCCCATCAGGACCGTCACTACCGACGCCCAGCGGAACCACCACAAGGCGCGCGACATCAGGTCCGGCAAGACTTTGCCTTTCGTCGCCGTGTCCAACCCCTTCATAAAGGGCACATTTACCAGATTAAAGAAGTACAGCAGCCCGATCCAGGTGATGCCGGCCACGAAATGCACCCAACGAAACACCATGAGGAGGTTTGTATTCGCATCGCTTGGCAGATTGATATCCAAGGCCGGCTCCTGTTCTGGCCACTCTCTCTGGAATCCGCAATTCCAGAAAAACCAACGATTTTAGAAAACCGTGAGCAAAATGATAGCCGATTCCCGGCCTTGTTCGCTTTTCGTAAACGGTTTTAATTTAGTTGCGGCTCATGTTGAAAAGCGTGCCCTTAGGCCGTATTGTAGGAGCCAACAAAACGGACGCCGCCGTAATTCGCCCTTCCCTGGCTCAACATGCGGCGGCGTCACATAAAGGAGATCGGCAATGGAAGCTAAGCCGGCGCAACAAAATATTCAAGATTCCTTCCTCAACACAGCACGTAAGGAGCGGCACAACATCACGATCTATCTGGTCAGCGGGGTGAAACTGACTGGCCGGATTCGGTCGTTCGACAAGTATTCGGTTGTCCTCGAAACCAGCAACCAAGAGCAGTTGATTTTTAAGCATGCCATCTCGACCGTAGTCATTGCGCGTGGGGCGCACGTTCACGGCGAGGCAAAACCCGCTTCGGTTGCGACGATCGGAGAAGCTGTACCAGTCCAGGGCTCCGGCACGCAAGGATAAGTGAAGATAGAATAAGTATGCTTGCCGGAAGAGACTTCCAGACTTCGCAACCGGGGCCGTGCTGAAACCAAGGCTGTCCTGAACCCATCGGAGCGCCGTGAACGCGCCTTCCTGGTCGGGGTGGAATTCCGCACGCGTGGACGTGCCGGGAAATCCGGCGGCGCCGTGCTCACGGCGGGGGCGCAAGCCGCCCGCGATCACGCCACCAGCATCGCCCTCGCCCGCCGCGCCGACTCCACCGATTTCAGCTCCGACGAATCGCTCGACGAGCTGCGCTCTCTTGCCACCAGCGCCGGAGCAGAGATTGCCGGCGACTTCATGCAGCGCCGCGACCGTCCCGATCCTGCCACACTCATCGGCAAAGGCAAGTTGGAAGAAATTGCCGGCGCGTCGGCCTCCGTCTCCGCTGACGTCATTCTGTTCGATCACGACCTCTCGCCCTCGCAGCAGCGCAACATCGAGCGCGTCGTCGACACGCGCGTCATCGACCGCACCCAGCTCATCCTCGACATCTTCGCCAAACATGCGCGAACGCGAGAAGGCCAGTTGCAGGTCGAACTCGCCCAACTCGAATACCTGTTGCCGCGCCTCGCCGGACGCGGCATCGAGATGTCCCAACTCGGAGGCGGCATTGGAACCCGCGGCCCTGGCGAAACTCAGCTCGAGACAGACCGCCGCAAAATTTACCGCCGCATTCGCCATGTCAAGCAACAGATCGAGAACGTGCGGCGCATCCGTGCCCAGCAGCGCCAGCGCCGCGAATCCATTCCCGTCGCCACGGTCGCGCTGGTGGGATATACGAATGCGGGCAAATCGACTCTGTTCAATGCACTCACCAACGCCAACGTTCTTTCCTCGCCGCGTATGTTCGCCACGCTCGACCCGACGCTGCGCAGCGCCGAACTTCCCTCGAAGCGGAAAATCGTTTTGTCAGACACGGTGGGCTTCATTCGCCACCTGCCGCACACGCTAGTCTCAGCTTTTCGAGCGACGCTGGAAGAAGTGCAGCGTGCCACGCTCGTCTTGCAGGTCTCGGATGCCAGCAGTCTGATCTCTGCCGAGCAGGACGCGCAGGTGGAGAGCGTCCTCAAGGGACTCGAAGCCGACAAGAAACCGCGCCTGCGCGTGATGAATAAGATCGATCTGCTGCCTCCTGAGCAGCGCGAATCGCTTCGCGACGATGTTCAAACGATCCATGTCTCTGCTGCCAAGGGCATCGGCCTGACCACTCTCCTCGACCGCATCGATGCCGTCCTTGAAGAGGACCGCCCCAACCGGGTTCGTCTGCGCATTCCACAGAAAGAAGGAAAAGCCCTTGCGATGCTGGAAGCCCGCGCCCGCATTTACTCGCGCAAATACAACGGCGGACTGGTGGAACTCGAAGCCGACGCCCCGGAATCGCTGCTCCGGCGGATGCGGCAGTGGGTGGTGGAATAGAGCCGGGTGGATCGCCAACAGCGATTCTGAGTGTAATTAGGATGCTACAACAGCCAGATTATTCCTCTTCCTCTAAGCCGAGTTCAATCAACCGCCCTGCCTTGAACGAGACACTCAGGTAGGTCGGCGATTCGCACGCACATGTTGACTCGTATAGCCATTCATCCACGTTGATTTTCTCTTGCGGATCGCCCAAATTCGATAGAACATCCTCCTTGGTCGAACCCAAACGCAGAGCGTGCCAATTTCCGAAGGTCTCGCGCCGGTCAAACCACTTGCTGGTCGCGGCGAGCCGCTCGGACGCTTTAATTTCATGCGAGATGCCCTCGGCGACCGTCACTTCGTCAACCACTCGATCGACACCCTCGACTATATGAAGTGTCGCCGAGCCATGGACATCAATGAAGTAACGCCCGCCCGAATGCCCTTCGTCCTTTCTGAACACACCCTTGCCAAGAAGCCTCTGGACGTGAGAATCCGTGTTCACTCCAATGGTGATTCCCGCGAAATTCAGGGGCCAGCAAATCCCTTTCGGAGAGGCAGATGATGATGGGGAATTTGATTGAGCTGGGGCGAGAGCACCAGCAAGGCAACCAGAAGTGTACGCATGGACTCACTGTAGTTGCTGAAAATATGGATGTCGATAACAACGCAACAGCGTTCATTGAGCGTTCTTCTTCATGCTTAAGTGCTACCAGGAGATCGGCTTCCAACCGCCCGGTCAGGTCACATCCCCAGGGTGACCGCAGTCACAGCTCACCGTCTTCGCATCACCGCGCAACCTTCGCCCTCCCATGTACACTCAATTAACGGGAGCACAGAGGAGCCCATCCATGTCCACACCTTGGAGTTCTCGTTACGCGCAGCGCGTCAAAGGCGTTCACAGCTCGGCCATCCGCGAACTTCTTAAGATCACTCAGAAACCCGAAATCATCTCCTTCGCCGGAGGCCTGCCTGCACCCGACGTTTTCCCGGTTGATCGCTTCCGCGAGGCATGCACCAAGGTCCTGGACAAAAACCCACGCACGGCCCTGCAATATGGCGCTACCGAGGGCTATGAGCCCCTCCGCGAAATGATCGCCCGCCATACCGAGCGCTATGGCGTGAAAGCCAAGCCCGAGAATGTGCTCATCACCTCCGGCTCGCAGCAGGCGCTCGACCTGATCGGTAAACTGCTCATCAATCCCGGCGACCGCGTGCTGGTCGAGGCCCCGACTTATCTCGGCGCTCTCCAAGCGTTTAACGTTTATGGCGCTGAGTATCTCTGCGTGCCGAGCGACAACGATGGCGTTTGCACCAACCTGCTCGAAGAACCACTGCGCCAGGGGCCGAAGTTCATGTATATCCTTCCGAACTTCCAGAATCCAGCCGGGACAACGCTGTCGGAAGGGCGCCGTCACGAACTGGTGCTCCTTGCCGAGCGCTATGGAATTCCTATCGTTGAAGATGATCCTTACGGGCAGCTTCGTTATGAAGGGGAGCATCTGCCGTCTCTGGTCGTTCTCGACCGCGAAAATCTCCGCCGCGACCGCGGTTACTCTATCGGCAACGTGATTTATCTCAGCACGTTTTCAAAAACGCTCGCTCCCGGCCTGCGTATGGCCTGGATCGTCGCTCCGCCTGAGGTGATTGCGAAACTTGTTCACCTCAAGCAAGGCGCGGACCTGCACACCTCCACTTTTGGGCAGATGGTCGCCTATGAGGTTGCCCGCGACAACTTCCTCTACGAGCACATCAAGCTCATCCGCCGCGTTTATGGCGAGCGTCGCGATGTTATGCTTCAGGCGCTCAAGGAGCATTTCCCACCAGAGACGAGTTGGACTCATCCCATGGGCGGACTGTTCCTGTGGGTGACGCTGCCAGAGGGTATGGATTCGCACCGGCTCTTCGAAGCTGCGCTGAAAGAGAACGTAGCGTTTGTTCCGGGCGATTCGTTCTATTCCGGCAACGGATTCGCTGCGGAGGGCTTGCGCCACTTCCGACTGAACTTCTCGAATGCGCAGCCCGATCAGATCCGCGAGGGCATTCGCCGGCTGTCGGTAGCAATCAAGAGCCAACTAGCAGGCTTGCATCCGGAGCCGGTAGCTGGTTAACGCTGCATCATTTGTGAGCGATCTCGACCCGTCCGATGTCCATGACGTCAGCCTGTTGCTGAGGTCGGCGAAATAGCAATGTCAGAGATTCCGAAGAGCTAACTACGATTGGCCGAAAGGGTCTTCGAGCGATGGACTTTGCGGCGTAAATAGTTCCGCTCCGTTCGCCAGAATGTGCATGTCGTCTTCGATGCGAATTCCGAACTCGCCTCGAATGTAGATTCCGGGCTCGTCGCTGAAGGTCATGTTGGGCTGCAGTTTTGTCGGGTTGCCGCGCACGAGATAAGGCCATTCGTGGCCGTCCATGCCCATGCCGTGGCCGACACGATGCGTGAAGTATTTGTAGTCAGGCCCATACCCCGCGTCAGAAATCAACTTGCGAGCCGCGGCATCGACCGCGCCGGCTTCGACTCCGGGCTTTGCCGTCGCAAGCGCCGCGCTCTGCGCGCGATGCACGATTTCAAAAACCTGTTTCATCTTATCGCTGGCCTTGCCCAGCACAAACGTCCGTGAGATGTCGGAAGCGTAGCCTTCCACTGAACATCCACCATCCATCAGCACAATGGTTCCTTCACGAATCTCCTGCGGAGCGATTGAGCCGTGCGGAAACGCCGAATATTCTCCGACTTGGACGTCGGCGCCGCCTTCGAAACCGAGCTGTTGATGCGCGGTTTCAACCATTCTTGCGACGTCTTTTTGCGTCATGCCGGGTTTCAGAGATCGAAAGGTCGCTTCATAGGCGGCGAGCGTTACCTTTGCGGCTAAGCGCATGAGATCGATCTCGTGCGCGCTCTTGATCATCCGGCATCCTGCCGTAACCGGTGTTGCACTCGTGAACGCCGCGCTGGCTGCGGCTCTTTGAATGTTGTCAGTGAAGACGAACTTCGTGGTCTCCTCGAAGCCAATTGTTCCGCCGGCGATTCCTCGATCTTTCAGTCCCTGGGCCAGTCGCTCGTAGGGACTCTCATCTTCCTGCCAGACGCGCACATCGGCATTCTTGCCGTTCGGGCCGAGCGCGATCTGCTCGCGGGCCCTTCCTTCTTCAAATGCGGGCGCGACGTAGAAGGCATCGCCCTTGGCGGGAAGGACCATGGCAAACAGGCGCTCTCCGCCCCACCACTGAATGCCGGTGAAATAGACGAGCGACGTCCCTTGAGTGAGCATAATGGCCGAGAGGTTGTTTCCCCGCATCAGCTGGCGGGCTTTTTCCAGGCGCTGGGCGCGCTCTTCCGCGGTGATCGGTTTGGCTTCGTCGTGCATGGACTTTAGCGCGGCGATCGCGGAAGGGGCAGGTTCAGCGGTTTCGGCATGAACGGCGTGAAGGATCAGTGCACTGGAAGCGGTGGCTACAACTCCGGTCTTCAGGAACCGGCGGCGAGAAAACAAGTGCGTCCTCCTTGCAATTGCGAGGGATCATTATAGTGAAATTTGCCGGATGTAAGCGGGCTCTTGCAATTGAGCATTCTATGGAAAAAGAGTAGAAAGAAAGGTTCGCAGCGCTGGATTATCCAGGCGAAAGAGGGGGAATATGGGTGCTTACACGACACCGACCGGACGCATGGTTCCGCACAACATGGTTACAACGCAGTTTGAACTGGATGGATATCGCGTGGTTCGCACGCTCGGCGTTGTGCGCGGAATTACCGTGCGTTCGCGTTCCATTTTCGGCACGATCGGCGCCGGGTTGCAAACGCTTGTCGGTGGCAACATCACCTTGCTCACGAATCTTTGCGAGAAGACACGCATTGAAGCCTTCGACCTGATGCTCCAGCACGCTGCGGAGCTGGGAGGGAATGCCGTCGTCGGCGCGCGCTATGACGCGACCGAGGTGATGCAGGGCGTCACTGAAGTCCTGGCTTACGGAACCGCGGTCTACGTTGAGCCGGCGCGCTAGCTGGGCGTGTAGGGAATGCTTCGACTTCGCCTTTGACTTGCGCTTTGCGCGAGTCTCGCTACGCTCAGAATGACATCAATAACCTGACGGCACCAGTAAGGAGTCACATATTCCCAGGATGACGGGCGGAGCGTTTCGGCGGATTACTTCTTCTTCAATTCCATGCGGGCAAACGGATTCAGTTTGCCCTTCTCTTCTCCATCCAGAATCCATTGCCAAGTGTCGGTGCCGGAGTTGTAGGCGAACGTGTTGTGGAAGACGGTGCCGTTGCTCATCTTGAATAGAAACGGGATCTTGTCGCCGTCGCGCTGGCCGCGCCCGATCACTTGCGTGAAGAGCGCGGCTCCGCTGGTCGTGTCGAGCCATTGGCAGGCATACTCCCCTGATTTTGGATTCCACTCGATCAGGACCACAGCCTCATATTGAGGCTGTCCCTTCTCGTCTTTTTCGCGAGAGACTTCGTGGATCTGAACATACTCGTGACGCAGGATCCATTCCGCGGTGACATCGTGGGTCGTCTCTTTTCCTTCTACTGTGCCATGCAAAATCCATGTACCAATCATATGATCGAGCAATGGTTCGGATGATGGTTGCTGCGCACGCCCCAGCGAGAGAGCCAAGGCGACGAAGGAGATCTCGAGACAAAGTCTTCTAACCCTGGAGACACTTGCGCAGCTGCGCATGATCGTGGGCCTTTCTCGTGCTAGATCGCGTTTATTCCTTATACAGGAAGCCCGCAGTCAGCGAAGCCAGAATCGCGCCCATCCACAATTCAAGCATCCATCCCAGCGGCATGATGCGTGGAATCGGCGACCAAGTAGCCTGCGCGAAGTTGCTTGGGAAGCCCGCACAGAATCCGACAAGGATGCCGACCCTGAGCGCCGCCTTCGGACCGGGGCCAGACGTGGCCCGGGTCCACGCGTACAAGTAAGCGATGACAATCGACATTACGAAGATCAGCGCGATCCACTGTTCTAAAAAAAAGGGATAACGTGGTTGCTTGAGAAATAGGCCCTGCCTCTGGATGAAGTCGTAGAGCGGCGCCTGCCGCATATAGATCAGGAAACTCCACACATTCCACACCACACCGCCGGCGATGCCGCCCAGCCACACACGTCCTGTGTTGGTTTTCATTTTGGCTCCTGAATTGTGCTTGGAATGCGGCATAAGTTTACGCCGCTTGTGCAGGCCGGGGAAGAAACTATCGTGGCACCTCAGGCAACGCTCAGGAGCTTTTCAATGGCGCGCTGGCGGTAGGCAAACGTGCGGCGCATCTGGGGAGCGATGAAGAGGGCGTTTACGATGACACCGAGAGGCTCGAAACCGAGTTCGTATTCCACGCGGTCCCGTAGGCGTGTGCCCGAGACGCCTCCGCGATCTTCCGCCACAAATTCGTGGCGATGATGCCAGCTGCGGAACGGGCCCTTGGTCTGCATGTCGGCAAAAAACTCGTTCATCGCGAAGCCGACAATTTCTGCCTCGGACCGAATTCGCATCGGCAGAAAGGGAACGGCCCGGTAGGACGCAATGAACTTAGTTCCCACGCCGGCGAAGTTCGGTGCGGCGGGCGAAGCGGGAACCGTGGCCAGGTCTTCAAATCGGATTTGGAGCCATGCCGGCATGACCCGCGGCAGGTTCCACGGGTCGGCGAAGAACGCGAAGACCTTCTCCAGAGGAGCCGCGACCCAGTGCTCGAACTGCGCGTGATAGGGCACGAGAAAGGCTCTCACATAATACAATCGGCTGGGTTTTCCACAACGACCCTTGCAAGTGAAATTCCGCTATGGCGAAAATTAAGCGAAAGGTTCGCCGTCGCACCACTTCTCTAAACACGATTAGTTGTGGTCATCAATTTCGTTAACCACAACATTTCGCGTTTTGCACCTTGAGTCCCTGCGGCTTGTCTCAACCTGAAACTTTGTTATTGACAATAAACCACTTAGGCGTAAGATGTGGTCAAAAGTGGTTGAAAGTGGAGTAAACGAGAGAGTTCGGGGCGGAAATTGCTTTTCCGAGAGGCGCCAGTGGTATTAGAGACTGACACCCCCAAAACGAGCCCAAACGAACCCGATTCCACCTGTTTTGCGGCCGCTTCTACCTCCCTCGTGCTGTTGGCTGTGGTAGCAGCCAGAAGTAAACGGACCCCCGGAAGCAGCAGGGCACATGTTTCGCGGCAATCACCCAACTCGCGTCGACGAAAAGGGACGGCTCAAGGTCCCCGCCGAATACAAGCGGGTGATCGACGAGAAATACGCCCAGAGATTTTACATAACCAGCGTGGATGGCGTAAGTGCCCAGATTTATCCCTTCGAGGAGTGGGAGCGGATCGAGCAGAAGCTGGCTTCGCTTTCGACGTTCAACCCTACGAAGAAGAAGTTCTTAACGCGCACGAACTATTACGGACAGGTCGTGGAGATGGACGGGCAGGGGCGTCTGCTGGTACCGCAGACACTGCGCGAGGCGGCGCAGATCCGCGGGGATGTGGCAGTGCTCGGCAATCTGACCTGGCTGGAGGTCCGGAACATGGAAGCGCTCGACAAGGAGATCAAAGAGCCTTTCACGGATGAAGACACAAAGACGCTCGACGACTTGGGCATCTAGTGGTGGCGGCGGATTTTGGACAAAACATCCCCGAGTGGGATGGGCGTGGTTCAACGGAAAAAGCGGTGGTTGGACACGTTCCGGTTCTTTTAAAAGAAGCGATCGATTTCTTAGCCGTAACGCGTGGCGGAACTTATCTGGATGCCACGGTGGGCCTGGGCGGGCACAGTTCAGAAATAGCAAAACGCCTCGGCGCACCGGGACATTTGATTGGCTTCGATAAGGATCCGGCGGCGCTGCGAATCGCGCGGGAAGCGCTCGTTGTTGGTCCTCCGTCCTTGGTCCTTAGCGAAGGACAAAGGACGAATGACGAAGGACGCGTTCCCGACTGGCCGACTGTGACGCTAATGCACGGCTCGTTTGCCGAGATAGGCGAGCGAGTGGCGGCTGCAAGTCTGGACGGACTGCTGGCCGACTTGGGCGTTAGCAGTTTGCAGCTTGGCGACCCGGCGCGGGGATTTAGTTTTCAGGCGGATGGGCCCCTGGATATGCGGATGAATCCGCAATCGGGGCGAACCGCCGAACAAGTGGTAAACCACCTCGACGAGCGTGAGCTTGCCGATGTGATTTACGAATTCGGTGAGGAAAGGAGGTCGCGGAGAATCGCCAGAGCCTTGGTTCGGGCGCGGCCGATTTTGACGACTAAGCAATTGGTGGACGTCATATCAGCCGCGGCCCGGCCCATGAATAAGGCTGAGCGGCGAATTCATCCGGCGACCAGGACCTTTCAAGCTCTCCGAATCTTCGTAAACCGTGAACTGGACGATCTGAAAGCACTGCTGGAGGCGGCGCCTCGCGTGCTGAAGCCGGGCGGAAGGCTGGTGGTGATCAGCTTTCACTCGCTCGAAGACAGAATCGTCAAGGATGCGATGCGCGATGGTGCGAAGCAAGGGCTGTACCGGTTGCTGACGAAAAAGCCGGTGACGGCGGCGGAAGAAGAGATCGAAGCGAATCCGCGGTCGCGAAGCGCGAAGATGCGCGCAGCGGAAAGAGTTTGAGTTGCTCCGGAGAAACTGCCGGGCTCCCCGGTGCGGTGATAGTAAGGCGTGCCGGGTAAAAGTTTAGGTAGGGAAAGATGGTTTGTCCCAGGTTCTGTGGTGGAGTTCTTTCGGAACGGCCAACAGAAGTACAAACAAGGCCGGATCCGAAAACGAAGGCGGAAATAAGAATTATGTTCACAGGCACCATGATCGAAGATTTGTTCGCGGCCGTCGAACGCGTGGAACAGACGATTGACGCGCACGAATTTGTCATCGCCGAATCGCTGATGGAGGATTCCTGGTTTGCATCCGTCCGGGAAAAGGCCGACTACGATTCGAAGCTGGAAGTGGCATAGAAGTACCCAGTTAAAAGACAGAGAAAAGAGAGTACTCATGAGCGCCGCCGTCGCAATGCACGCAATCTCCCCGAGCGGACGAAAGTCCTGCTGGCTGGGCACGCCGGAAATTTATTTCCGCAAGACAATCGATAATTCACGCCTCGTGAAGGTCGAAGACCCGCGCCGCGAACGTGAGATGCGCCTTTTCGGCGTTGTGCTCTGCTGCCTGTTCCTGCTCGTGATGGCATACGCGCTGCAACATTTCCGAGCCATCGAGTACGGGTACAAGATTGAAGCTCTGCGCGCTCAGCGTGACGGACTTGCCGGAATGAACCAGGCGCTGCGTCTCGAAGAGGCTTCGCTGCGCGATCCCGACCGCATCGACGCCGTGGCGCGAAAGATGGGTCTGCAATCGCCCGACCCGGGCCAGGTCATCCGCATGGATGCTGGCAGCGATGTCGGCTCGCCGGTCATGGCCAGCGTCGCGCCGGTCTCGGTGATCTCGGCGAGATAGCTCTTCGGTATCCATAAATCAGGGCTCAGTCCCCTGAGGTTTTCGGCGGCTCTTCGGGGCCGCCGAATGTTTCTGAGGTTGGCAATGTCGGCAACCAACTCTTCTTCGAGCGCGCGCTTCCGTCTCTACGCACTTACCGCATTTCTTTGCTTTTGGCTCGTGGTCATCTGCGGTCGGCTCGTTTACTTGCAAATCTTCTGCTATGGCGACTTCGAGCGCCGGGCGCAGCATCAGCAACAGCGCAGCTTCGATCTTTCTGCAAAACGGGGAGTTATCTACGATCGTGCGGGACATGAACTGGCCATGTCGATCAACGTCGAATCGGCATTCCTTGTGCCCAGCGAAACGCCCGATCTGCCCAACGTTATCAGCCTGATTACGCGCATTACGGGAGACGATCCGCGAGTCTTGCTTGCCGATTGCCAG
>Ga0335070_10003643_pt1 | contig 18009 bp, 14 predicted proteins | sample Lox_Sample_13_FD_206722 | JGI IMG/M metagenome (GOLD analysis project Ga0335070, IMG submission 206722) | Soil microbial communities from Loxahatchee National Wildlife Refuge, Florida, United States - Lox_Sample_1.3 | ecosystem: Environmental > Terrestrial > Soil > Wetlands | place: USA...
CACGGCTTGATTGAAAGGTACGGGGATCCCTAAGAGTTGCGCTTCTTTCACCACGGCCCCGTTGATGGCGTCGATTTCAGTCTTTTGTTTGTGATCAAAATCCTGGCCCATGGACGAGCGGTTCTCCCTCGTCGCTTCTGCCACCCGTTTTACTTTTTCAAAGGGATCTTCTTCAACCTGAATCGCTTTTCTTCTAGCGACCTCTGCCGCTTCAGAAACCAGTTTCTGCATCAAGCTCACGGTCTCCGTGTAATCCAGGAGCTGGCCGTTTTTAAAGCCGGTCAGAGCGGTCAAGGCATTGATCCCGACATTGACAATGAGTTTTCCCCACACCTGGTCGTGGATATTCGAGGAAACTTCTGTGTCGATTCCTGCCTCACAAAACATCTGAGCAATTCGAAGGGCGCGGTCGGTGATTCGATGATCGCGTTCTCCGATCAACGTTTTTCCCCATCCAGCATGGCGAATATGGCCAGGCTCAAGAAGCGTGGCCCCATGACCCGTGGTTCCCAGCATCACCTTCTTGGGATTGACCTGATCACAAATGGCTTCTTCATTGCCCAGACCATTCTGGAGGGTAAGAAATATCGTGTCTTCCTTTTCAAGGACGAGAGAATCGGATACCGCCTCCTCGATATCATAGGTTTTGACAAAGAAAATCACTAGGTCCGCCTTTCCAATGGAGGTCACATCCGGAGTGGCCTTCACCGGGACGATCTGGGTCTTTCCTTTCTCTTCAAGCGTGAGACCAACTGAGCAGATTCGATCGACCTGCTCCCGTCGGTTGCCCACCAGCCAGACCTCTTTCCCCGCGCGGGTGAGGAGCGAGCCGAAAAGGCCTCCCATTGCGCCCGGTCCAATAATCGCTGTCTTCATATCGTTCCTCAACCTGAGGTAAATGAAAGGTTAACCGAGGCCGGTTGAAAAATCAAGCACTTGAAGTCCCCTGCCACGGGCTCAAAACATCATGACGATGAGGAGAAGGGTGAGCACAATCAATGCGATCGAGGTCACCCAGGCGATGGTATTGAAAATCGGGCCATTGGTATGGTCCGCCATGAGCTTCTTGTCGTTGATGAGAAGAAGCATAAAGATGAGAATAAAAGGAAGAACCATTCCGTTGAGGACCTGGGAGAAGTACATGATTGGAATCAAAGGAAAATTAGGATAGAGGATGACTCCCGCTCCTAAAAGGATGATGATGGAATAGAACCCGTAGAACTGAGGGGCTTCCACAAACTTTTTGTCAATCCCGACCTCCCAACCCAGTCCCTCGCAGATGAGATAGGCGGTGGAGAGCGGAAGGATGGACGCGGCGAACAGGGAGGCGTTGACCAGTCCGAAGGCGAAAAGGTAGGTGCAGTATCTCCCCGCCAGGGGAGCGAGGGAAAGGGCTGCATCCTTGGCGGTCTCGATCCGGACTCCGTGTTTGAAGAGGGTCTCTGCACAAACGAGAATGATGAAGAAAGCAACCACTTGGACCACCACTGCTCCCATCACCACGTCAAAACGTGCAAACTTATAATCCGAAAATTTAATGCCTTTCTCCACAATCGAGGCCTGGAGGTAAAATTGCATCCAGGGTGCAATCGTGGTTCCCACCACTCCAATGAGCATAGTCACTTCAGAGGGTTGAAGACTCAACTGGGGGTGTGTAAAGTGCTCCAAGACATTTCCCCAATCCGGCTTCACGATGACACCGGTGATAATGTAAGAGACATAGAACACGCAGGCGACCAGAAATGCCTTCTCCACGGACTTATAAGTTCCCTTGACGACCATCCACCAGACCAGAAAGGCGCTCGCGGGAACGGAGATGAATTTATTCACTCCGAAGACTTCCATGCCAGCAGCCACCCCTGCAAATTCGGAAAGGACGTTCCCCATGTTGGTCAAAAAGACACCGATCATGAGATAAAAGGTAATTTTGGCTCCGAATTTCTCACGAATCAGATCAGAGAGCCCCTTACCCGTCACCACCCCCATGCGAGCACACATCTCCTGGATCACAATTAGGGCGATCATAATTGGAACCAGGGACCAGATCAATTTGAGTCCGTATTCCGCTCCGGCTAAAGAGTAGGTCGTGATCCCACCCGCATCGTTATCCACATTGGAAGTGATGATGCCAGGCCCCATCAGAATAAAGAAAAGCCCGATGGTTCTCCACAGGGAGCGCCTTGAACTGGAAACCCATCTCTTATAATCGGCCATGACTTTAAACCATCACTCCAAAATTCCCTGCCTACCGGCAGGCCCTGAACCTAACATGGAACAGAGCAGGTAGGCAATCGCCCCAATAACGAAGTCGCTGTAGCATCATGGGAATCCGTTATCGGTTATTGAATGACTGAGTTACCCAGTGACTGGGAGAAGAGTTAGAAAATTTGAAATTTGGTAATGGACACCAAAACCATTACCCTGCCTCAGGGGCTAGCACGTCCAGAACGCTACGGAAACCGATGACTCCTTCGAGATGGCCTTTTTCATCCACAACGGGCAAAGCCCTGAACCCGTATTTTGCAAAGGCCTCAACGACCTCCTTCTGATCCTCATCCGGCTTCACACTCACCAGTCTCGTGGGTTGAATTTCGGCAAGCGTCTGATGGGAATGAGCGGTCAGAAGGTCGCGGATGCTCACCACCCCATGGAGAAACTCCTCTTCATCCACAACAAAGACGTAGTCCATGATGTCTAAATTCGGGGCTTCCGCCTTCAATCGTGCAAGGGCTGTCTCTACGGTCACTCCGGGGGGGAGAGCGAGGTAAGCGGTGGTCATCAAACCACCTGCTGTCTCATCGGAATGGACCAGCAGTTCTCTCAGATCCTCCGCCTTCTCTTGTTCCATTCCTTCGAGGATCTCTTCAGCCCTGTCTTCAGGAAGGTCGCCCAGAAGGTCGGCGGCATCGCTGGGGGACATCTCTTCGAAAATGTCAGAGGCCTTCTCCACCGGAATGGTCTCGATCAAGGCCTTTTGAATCTTTGGATCGATCTCCTCGAGGGCTTCCGCGGCCGTCTCGGTGTCGAGGGCATGGAAGATAGCGGATCGTTCACGACCGCTGAGATCCTCGATGATATCGGCCAAATCAGCAGGATGAAGATGAGAAAGTTTCTTCTGAGACACGCTGAGCTGGAGGAGGTCTGAACCCGAAAGGAGTTGGACATATTTCCAGGAGATGAATTGATTTGGAAGGACATAGGAAAAAAACCAGCGGAGGGCCTGATCGACGATGCTCTCCCATCCCACCCTCCTCATGAGTCCGCGGAACCCTACATCCACATGAACAAGCCTGAGGCGTGAATCGACTCGAAGGAAATGGAGGTCGTTGACCCTTACCACCTTCGCCCCAAAGGTATCGACAATTTGTTTGTCCATCACCTCTTCTCGGAGGAGGATAATATCCTTTCCTGGAAGAGGGGTCTTCAGGTCGATGAGTTCTTTCTCAGAATGGGTGAGCTGAGGCTCGATTTGAACGATCTTCTCCCAGGGGAGATACATCTTTTTTCCCCTTGTTCGGACCATCATCCCAACGATCATTGGATAAGGCTCTGCCTTCTCGGCCACTAAGTCCGTTATTTTGCCGACCTTTTCCATGGAAAGGTTGTAAACCTTTCGGTTCAAAAAATCGCTGAAGAAGTAAAATTCTTTTAGGTTCGGGGTCATCCTTCATTTCCGAAGAAATTCGTCAAACAGCACATAAATTCTTAAACTTCTTTATAACGACTTCAAAGGAAGGTGTCAAATTGAAACTGTTCTCAATTCCCCTTCAGGCATCTCTTCCAGAGTAGTGTTGATCAATTTTAATAGATCCCCTTCGAGATCTTTTGGGGAATGGATCGGCAGGAGGAGGCATTTAAGTTTGGTCAGACCGAGGCTTTCCATCAATTGTTGAAACTTCTTTTCGATTTGAAAAGGATCAACCTTTCTCAGATGGGTCAACACGCCACGAATCTCCTCAGGGCCATAGCGTTCCATAAGGTCGTGTTCCCGAAATTGAACCCGCGATTGAAGGTGGTCAAGGGAGGGGGCGTCACCCCTGAACAGGAAGAAAGTAAGAGTTCGACTTCCAATCATATCTCGTCGTTCCTCTCCCATTTCTTGAGGGATGGATTCGTAATCCAATTCTTTTAACATTCTCAGATTTTTGATCAAGGTGATCTTGTTTTCTTCAGAGCGAAACCATGGCATGGAGTCGCTGGGATGCTCCACCTTGGGAGCCTGTTCTTTCAGCCTCTTCATCGCCCCGATCTGCATCATCGTATATTCGAATTTGGAGTAGCAATTTTTAGCGACGAAGCCAAATTCCATAATCTCCTTATCACGCAGAGAGTCCCTTCGGTAGTACTGCCGATATTTGCCGTGAAGGAGTTGTTCAATCGCCTTGATCTCTGCCAGGCGATTGCGAATCTCCTTATACATTTCCCGGATGTCAATCAAGATTCCTGCGGGAACATTCCTTTCGGGGGTGACCATTCGGCACAAATCCTGGAATTCATCCATCGTTTCTTTCAAGTAATGATGGTCGTTTTGAATGGTCCTTTCCAAACTTTTTACATACCTTTGAACTCGGTCTTCCATCGTTTATCCCAAACCCATTCTACTCCAATTCGCCTTTTTATCCAACATGAAATAAAGGATGAAAATGGTCTGGGGGTTAAGGTCACGAAGCCGGTTTCGTTTGTCGGCAATGGGTTACGGTTGAAAGACTTTCGAAACCCACTCCATAACCCGTTGACGAAGCGGGCATCTTAACCCTGACCTTTTGACGAAAGATCTTTAAAGGGAGCCTAAATGTTTTCGGATGGGGTCATCCGCGGGTGGCATGGGTAATTCTCCCAACTCCTTGAGGGTCACCCAGCGAAGGTCATGACATCCAAGCGGTTTGAGAGAACCCTTATCAATTCGACAACGATAGACCAGAAGGAGGATAGGATATTCTGGATAGGAATAGAAGACTGCGTCAAAAATCATCCCCACCTCCGCCTCCACATCCAATTCCTCCTTTAACTCTCTTCTCAGTGCCTCCCTCGGATCTTCTGCTTCCTTCACCTTCCCTCCAGGAAATTCCCAGAGGAGTCCGTGGGAGGCCCCCTTTTTTCTCTGGGTGACGAGAGTTTTGCCTCGTTCGATGATCAATGCGGCGGTGACGATGACGGTCCTCATCTCATCCCTCGGTGCGATTCCTGCCGGCCTTCTTTGCCCGGTAGAGAGCATGATCTGCCTCACGGATCAAATCCGTGAGCGTGGAGATAGAGGAGGAAATGGTCGCCATCCCTACACTGACCGTTAAATCCTTATTGGGTTGAGACCTCTCATTGGGGAAGCGGGTATCCGCCACATTTCTTCTCACCCTCTCCGCAATATCGAAAGCCCCTTTCGTTCCCGTGTTGGTTAAGATTGCAGCAAATTCCTCCCCTCCGTAACGGGCGACAATATCGGTCTGCCGGACACCCCGTTCGATGAGACGGGCGATGGCCCTTAACACCTGATCTCCCGCCAAATGACCATTGCCGTCATTGTAATGCTTAAAATAGTCGATATCGATCATGAGCAGGGAAAGGGGGGTGGAGTACCGCCTATGACGCTCCACCTCACGGGTGAGTTGTTCGACGAAAAAACGGTGGTTATAAATGCCAGTCAGGTCATCGGTATAAGAGAGACGTAGGGCTTCCTCTTTCATGATCTCGATCTCCTTCAATTTTTCTTTATAAAGGTCCCGGATGACCTGAAGTTCCCGAGCATAGAGGTCTCTTTCTCGAATCTTTTCTGCGAACTCCTTCCTTGAGCGTTCAAGCTCCTCTTCAATCCCCATCCTCTCTCTCATGTCTCTCAGCATGACGTAAAAGGCACCTTCCCTGAGGACTCCGAAAAACTCGACCGGAATCCGTTCTCCAAACCGACTGATCATCTGTGCCCCGAATCGAGCCTCTTTCCCTTGTGCCATCTCTTCCAGCCCCTCTCTGACCCGATTGAGGTCTTCGAGCGAGACCACATCCATCAAGACCTTCTCCGGAAGTTCTTCCAGAGGATATCCCAGGAGTTCGCCCCCCCTTGGGTTGGCCTTCAGAAAATCTCCTTCCCGGTCAAGAATGAAGAACGGTTCTGGAATGACCTCGAGGATGACTTTCTGGAGACGGATTTCTTTCTCCAATGCCTCTATCTCTGTTCGAATTTCTTTAAGAGAAAGGGATTTCATGGGGTCAGTATAGCAGATTCATTCCCAGGATACAAAGGCAATCACGTCATTTCTTGAACTTCTCTTTCGATCTTCCTCAATGCCTTTGGATCATAAGGAACGATGCTTTTCAATGAAGGGTCCAATGGATTTTCTGGATTGAAGTTCTGAAGGATGAATCTTTGGCCCACCCTCAACTGATTCGCAAGGGTCTTCATATCTTCTTCCTGATGGAGCCCCGGGACGACAGTCATCCGGAATTGATACTCCACGTTTCCTCTCTTCAAGATTTCGATTGACTCCAAAATCGGTTTGAGGTTGATGGCAATGCCGGTGGAGCGCGAATAACGGAATGGGTCCAAGGGTGCCTTCACATCCATGGAGACAAAGTCGACCGCTCCTCCCTCGATCAAATCTTCCAACATCTGAGGATTCGAACCGTTGGTATCCAGTTTGACCAAAAATCTCTTCCGTTTCACTTCTCGAATGAGAAGAGGGAGGCCGGCATGAAGCGTGGGCTCTCCCCCTGTGAAACAAACCCCGTCGATCCAGTTCCTCAATGAATGGAGGCGCGGGAGAATAACCTCCAATGGAATGGCAGCATATTGCTCAGGATGGAAAACGAGGGGATGATTATGGCAGTATGGACAGCGGAAATTGCAGCGGGGGAGAAAAACAACGGAGCAGAGTTTTCCTGGCCAATCCAGGAAGGAAGTCTCTAAAAATCCCTTGATCTCGATCATTATCTTGAATCTTAAAAGTGACAGTGATTGTGAGAACTGGGTAGGGGCGACTTTAGTCGCCCCTAGTGGGAGGCTAAAGCCTCCCCTACCCAGAAACAAATTCAAATCTTCAAAATTCTAATTCTCTAAACTCTTTTGTTTGAAACATTTGAAATTTGGACATTTGAGATTGTTTCGAATTTCGGATTTCGTGCTTCGGATTTGCTCCCACTTGATCATAAATAACTTTGTCGCCATTTTCCGCACAATCTTATTTGTATGAGAGGCTAAGGTGGTCCTTCACCTCCTGAAGCGTTGGGACAACTCCTCTCCAACTGATCACCTCCCTCTCCTCCTCATCCTCGATGACAAGGGAGGGCGTGGAGAGAATACTATAGAAGGAAGCCTCGGCCAGGCCATCGGTCGTATCCAGGTCGTAATGCAAAACAGGCACGCCTTCTTTCTTCAACTTCGTTCCGATCTCTTTGACAGCAGGACATTTTGGACATTTCGCTTTCGTAAAGATTTTTATTGATCCCATTATTCCTCCATGCAGTGAGTAAAGAACATTTCATTTAAGGAGCACTTCGTTTGAGGACCACTACGCTTGAGGCCGTTCTGAGGTTATCCCCTCAAGGCCGAAGGCCGCTCCTCGAGTGAAGCGCTCCCGCAGTTTTCGTCAGTTTCTCCTTGCAAAAAGGCTTGGTTCCGATACCGGTTCCGGAGTTCGCCGATCTTTCCTTTATTCCAGCTGGAGATCTTCGTAAAATAGCCTGTGATCCGCGTGATGCCATCCACATCTTCAGATCCACAATAGACACAAGATGAACGAAGCCCCCGGCTTGTCTGATTGCAACGACTACAGGTGGTAAACTCCGGAGAGAAAGCAATCTGGTCGTTTTGCGTCAGCTGAAACGTTTTGATCACAAAGTTGGCCAGGGACGATTTCGAAGGCCTTGCCTCGCCCAGCCAGATATGGGTTAATGCACCCGCCTCAATCAGAGGATGGAAGAGGCCTTCTTGTCTGACCCGCTCGATAGGGTTTAACACGGCAGAATTGTTCAAGTAGGTAGAGTTGGTATAGTAGACCTCTCCTTTTGAAAGATCGCCCTTAACAATGTGCCCTGACTTCGGAGAATGAAATCTAAGGTCTAACTTAGCAAACCGGTAAGCGGTGGATTCTGCAGGTGTCTGTTCCAGGACGAAACGCATTCCATGACGCCGGCTGAACTTGTCCACGAGTAATTTCATATGGGCAATCACCCTTAGGCCGAATTTGAAAGCCTGTTTGGATTGATGCATCTCCTGGCCTGTATGGATTTGAACCAGTTCATTAAGCCCCACCATTCCCACCAAAAAACTGGCGCGGTGCATCCTCAAATAAGGAGATCCGTCCCGATCCATGGCGAGTAGCGCCAGAGGGCCTTTTTCCCCCAGAGAAAGAAGCTTTTCAATGAAGCTTTTCTTTTCAAGATGGGCCTTCACCGCCAATTCGACAAACTCAGCAATTTTGGAAAAGAGTTTGGAGTCCTCCCCGCGCGCTAAGTAAGCGATCCTTGGAAGATTGAGCGTCACATTCTGAAGGGCACAGTAACGCATCTTCCAGGGTTGCTTAGCATCCTCGAGGTCTGTTTGATCCAGTTTGAAACTGAGGCGGCAGCATTCAGAAATTTTAGCGGTCTCCCCGCGATCGAAGACAAAATAGGTATTCCCCTTCTCCGAGGAGACATCGCAGATGTGGTAAAGAAAATCCATATGACCGGGGGTTTGAAAAAATTTCTCTGTGACATGAACGAGTGGCTTCGGAAAGAAGAAGGGCCTTCCCGATCCGTCACCTTCCTGGTACACATCAAAGAGCGCTTCGGCAAAACGTTGGGATTCTTTTAGATAGTCACGGTAGGTTTTTCCTGTAAACTCCCCGCCCGGCCCGATGGCAGGAACATTTTCAAAGTGCTTTGGGATTTCCCAATAAAGATTGAGATCAGTGAAGATGGCCTGCCCACCCCTGGCAACGGCCTGCTGGGAGAATTCGAAGATCATCATCTGAGCCAGTTGTTCTAGCTCTTGGTCCGACATCCCCTTCAGATAGGGTGCGAAAAAAAGATTGATGGAATCCCAGCCAATCGCTCCGGCGAAATGGCTCTGGAGGGCTGCCGCAAACTTCACCATGTGGGCGAGCAATACTTCAGGGTGCTTGGCAGGTTTGGCCATGGCGATCGAATTGGGAAGGCTCAGGCCAAAGCGTTTGATATATTCGAGAGATTGGCCGCTGCAGTAAGGCCGATCAATAAAACCCAGATCGTGGAGATGAATATCCCCGCGCATATGGGCATCGGCAATTTCCTGGGAGAAGACAGAAAGCAGAGCATATTCCTTCTTAATCGTTTCGGCTAACGTGAGGTTAGTCGCCTCGGGCCCATGAGGAACATTTGCGTTTTCTTTATTGGGATGAAGGATGAGTTGATCGACATCATAGAGAGGCATTCCCAAACGGGTATGCATCCTGCGTGCCTGCTCGAGTCCCCTCTCGACTAGCTTGGTGTCCACCAGTTCACGGACGAGTGGGGCGGTGATCATTCTGATCTGAGAGGTGGCAATCAGATCCTCTACCTCCCGGGCGATCTCCTTGGCTGTATCGAAATCGACATAGGTCTCGCGGGTGAGGGCGTCGACAATTCTCTGTCGGTCCCAACCCAACATGGCTTCGTCCGAGGTGCGGACGAAAAGCGCCATATCAGTCGTCTCAACTTCCTGCCCAAATAATTCCTGCTGGGTCCCTTTCATATCGATTATGGTTGCCATTTTATCTCACCTTGTTTTGTGCAAGACGGATTCGAAAGATTTTTGGTAGGCCTATATTTGGTATAACGGAGAGTGTGTACAACAATATATTGTAGTTTGTCAAGGGAAAACTCAATTTGTGAAAAGAATTATTTAGACGTTCTATTTTCATTTCGCCATTCTAACCGTACAACTATTTTTTCTCTTTATCGGAGGAAGAATTATTCTGAAAAGGTCTCAGAGGCGTTAGGAGTAAGCGCTTGATAATACCCCACGTAGGTTCTTCGATACTTTTTAGAGGGATAGCTTCAATCTTCGGATCATCCAGATTTCCCTTCACGTCATAGAAAAAGGAGATGAAACCTTTATCTTTGCCAGTGAGAATATACCCCGCAATGGGGACATTACCCAATATCTTATCGATCGTGACTAAGGGATGAACGCCAACTCTCGCATTAATGAAGTTCTTACCCAGGTCGATTTTGCCCCTGAGGGTGATCTTCATGGCATCACTGTCCACCAAAAAATCTCCCGTGGAGGCGATGCCATCCTTGATTTGAAGCGTCGCCATTATATTGTGGTAAGGAAGTCCTTTCGTTCTTAAATCGGGGAGCCTTCCCATGAACAGCTGGGAGACATTCAATATGGAGAAGATTCTTGACAAGGTTTTCCACCTCTCAATCATTCCCTTCTCGATCTCAAATCTTAAACTGCCGTTGAGGGATTCTCTTATTTTTTGGAAATCCTCTCCCTCACCGGTTAACGCCACCTTGTCGACGTGGACCCTTCCGGTGATGATGACCCTTTCCTCCTCCCCCTTTCCAAAAAGGGTTCGTATAAAGGCCTTGGATTCCATATTCGAGATGCGCGGTTTGATTTCAAATCTTAATCCCCTTTCCGTGGGCTTGATCCATCCCTCTCCCCAGAAATCCCCTCCATCTGATTTGAATTGAAATGGGCGGATGAATAAGATACCATCGGCGGTCTTCATCTCTCCTTTCAGGTGTTCATAATGAAGACTGCGGTATTTCCCCTTCTCGACCTCCACTTTCCCATCGACCGTCCAATTTGAAAGCCAATCCCTCAGTTTTCCAAAAGACATCGGAGAGCTACCTTCTCGCTGCGGAAAGAGCGGGTCGAGATCCAATCGGGGAGAAATGATTTGGAAGGAAAGTCTTCTGACCGATTCCGTTGATTCTGAGCTTTTCCCAACCCTTGCTGAAGCGATAGGAGAAGAAGGCGAGCCACGGGAGAGGATGCCGGAAAGGGTGATGGGAGAATCTCCCACCCACCCATTCAACTCATCAAATCGAATCTGCTCAGGGGTCGCAAAAAAGCGGCCTTCCGTGAGCGAAAGAGGAACGGGAATCTCTCGATGTCGCATATGCACTTCTCTCAATCGGACTTCCCCTTCGTTCAAAGCGTCGATCCATTTTTCCATCTTCCCCACCCATCTCAGGCGAACCTCTGCCCTTCCATTGAGTTCTTCAATTCCTTCGACCTGCCTCCGGACCGGATCTGGGGAAAGGGATGACTTCATCAGGGAGGACAGCTGCTTGAGATCAATCGTTCCCCATGTCGAGAGATTGACATTTCCCTCTCTGATCCATCCATCCAATGTTAGAGAGGAACCTCCCGTTTGGATCTTGGTCTTTGAAAAACCCATTCCCGTATCGGAAAACGAGATCCCTCCCTCCTTGATCACGAGAGGGAGAGGATTTTGCTTCTGAAGCAGCGAAGCCTCTCTTGGAAAAAACTCTCCTTCGTAGGAGAAACGGGAAGTTCCCGGAAGGGTCTTGCCTTTGAGTGCAATTTGAGTTGTTCCTGAATTGGCTTCGAAGCCTTCCGTTTTCGACCGCACCTCTTCAGGGAAGAGAGGAGTTCGAAAGAGGGCAAAAAGATTTTTGAGATCCATTCTTCCCTTGGCCATCAACTCGAGAGGAGGATCTTTCTCCCCATGCTTCCAAAGGCCGCTCATGGTCAGGGAGGAATAACCAAACTCCACCTTCGCCTCTGACCACTGGAGGTCTTTTTGGGAAAGTTCTACCCGTCCCTCTCCAATTCGGATTGGAAATGGGATTTGTTCGTGGGTGAATCGGACTCTTGAAAGGTGATAGGTTTCATGGTGCTGGAAACGGATCGGAGGCTTCAGAAGTCCTCTGGCAGCAAGGGAGTATTGCGCTGTTCCCGAGAGGATGTGGATGAATGAAAGGGCGCGGCTGAATTCTTCGGGGATCCCTTCGGCCTTGGACAAAGAGGGGAGATCCATTAGATCGAGTTTGCCTTGGCACTCAATTTGAAGAGTAGGGACTTGCAGAAGGTCATAGAACGTCCCTTTGACATTCTCCAGGGACGAATGAAAGACTCTTCCTTCTATCCCCTCGAGATGGAGATGCCCTTTTCGAAAGAAAAACCGGCCCTTAAGATCTTCGAAGGAGGGAAGATTCCAGGGGAGTTTCAACGAGGCTCCGTCGAGCTTTCCTTCGATCGAGAGGACATGGGCATTTGCCGGTAGATCGCAGTGATCGATCTCGGGCATCATTCCCGAGAGCCTGACCGACAGGATCTGGACGGAACCCTTTCCTTCTGCCCGGAAAAGGTGCTCCGAGACATCTGGGGTGATGACTCGGAAGGGGATGAATTTCTTTCCTTCTGCGACATCGAAGGGGCTACTGCTGGCCTCGGCTTCCATTCCCATTTCTTTCGTTCCGATGGCATAAATTCTTCCCTTCGCTTTTACCGATAGCTCCGGCAATTCGATGAGAAAGCGCGGGATCTCCAAATTTTTTGAATCATAGTTGGCGCCGAAGTCGATGTTGACCCACTTCGGTCTTAGGACGGATGAGAAAACTTGCGGATAGTCAAACAATAGTTCCTTCATCTTGATCTTTGCAGAAGTCTTAAAAGTTCCTCGGAAGTCTCCTTGACAATGAGCGTTCAGGTCGAGGACTCCTGAAATCGTTTTCATGGGAAGCAGCGTTTTGAGATAGGGCCAGAAATGGAATGTTTCGATCCCCCTCATCGTTACCTCCGCTTCCATCCTTCCTTTTGAAAAGTCAAGATCTTCAGGGATATTCTGAATGTTTCCATGGATGGAAAACTCGCCCTCTTTTTGGGGACCGATCACGCCGCTGATTCGAAATGGGAAGGCTCCATGATACGAGACCTTTGAGAGTTGAAAATTGAAAGATCGTATTTGAGTTTTTAGGGGTGAAAGACCCAGGCCCTCGTCCGAAAAGAGGATTTCTCCATCTCGGAGGGCTAAGGAGCCTCCGAAAAGAGAGGTGAGGGTCTCCAAAATCTTTTTTTGCGTTTCCTTCAATTTTTCATCGGTCAAAGGACCGCCGGAGAAGATATTGAATTGACCGCTTTTATCCCGGATGAGATGAAGCCTCGGCTGATCGATGATCATTCGTTTGCATCGAATTTCCTTTTTGAGGAGAGGGAGAACCTTCAACCTTAAGATCACCCTTTTGGACTGGAGGAGATCGAAAGCGAGAGAGCGATCTTTTATTCGGAAGTCTTCAAAGGCAATGCCCACTCCACCCCATAATTTTATTTTTGCCTTCCCGATGGAAACTTCTCTATCCAGGCTGGTCGTCAAGGACTTCTGAAGGATGTTCTGATAAAGATTGGGGTCGAGCAGAAAATTGATCGACAAAAGTACGAAAGCGACGACAACGAGGATCGGAATCAGTATCCAGAGAAAAGGCAACTTTCTACGCCGACTCATCCTTTTTGAACCTCAAATTCCTATCTCTTATCTCCGAACTCTGAACTCCCGCTTACGAACTCTTGATGGCATGGGCCAACGTCAGGACATCCACCCCTTTGGCTCCCCCGCTCCGCAGCATCTTTGAGCATTCGTTCACCGTCGCTCCCGTGGTGTAAACATCGTCAACCAAAAGAACTGACTTTCCCACCAGCTCTTCCCCGCCGATCACATGAAAAGCCCCCCTTAATCCTCTTTCCCTTTCCAGGCCGCTGAGAGTGACTTGAGGAATGGTTGGTTTTTTCTTTTGAAGGATCGTTTTTCGGTAAGGAATCCCCGTCCGAAAACTGATCTCCCTCACGAGAAGGAGAACTTGATTGAACCCTCTTTCTATTAATCGTTGGCGATGAAGGGGCACGGGAATCAGGAGGTCGAAAGAGTGGGGCTCCCAATACCGATTCAACCCTTCCGCCATCCATTTCGCAAAAAGAGGGGTGAGGTAAGTCTTTCCCTCATATTTCCAGCGGTGGATTGCCTCCTGAAGGGAACCTTCGTAAGCCCCTAAGGCTCTCGCCATTGTAAAATATCTTCTGTGAGTCAAACAACCACCACAAGGATGGTTTTCAGCCTCTCTGGAGATAAAGGGGACTCCACAAACGGAGCAAAATGGAGGCTCAATCCAGTGTATCTCCGAGAGACAATTCGAACAGAACCCTTGTTGACCTTCTTCTAAGAATTTTTCACAGCAGGGGCATTGGGGAGGGAGAAGAAACTGAATGAGGACTGATCGAAATTTCATGATCCCGGGTTACGCCTGCCTATCAGGGCAGAGGGCTGGCAGGCCAAGAATAGTGGTCCGATGGACTAGAAAGTTACAACGGCAGGTGAGCCCTTTCGGAAAAAGAGGGGGAAGACACGGAGATCGCTTTCTCTGCTTCCTGGATCGAATAGGTGCTCCACTGATGACATTGAGGACAATAAGCCGTCCATTCTTTCGATTCCCTTTCGCAGGCCGTGCAGAAAAAGGAAAGGTAGGACGTTCCGCTCAATTCGAACGTCCTTTCAAATTCTTGCGCCGCGCGACCAAAATCTTTTTTATGGAGGTAGATTTCTGCGAGAAGCCTGTGAAGGGCTGGAAACTCCTTCACCCTTAAACTGATTTCATTAATCTCCTCAAGGGCTTCATCCAACATTTCCAATCTTAAACAAAGCTTCGCATAGAAGAACGCGAGCACCCAATTTTCGGGATCGTATTTCAGCGCCCGCTGGTAGATGCGGAGGAGAGTGCTCGGATCTTCTCGGCCGAGATAGAGCTCTTCCAAACGAAGGATGAAAACAATCGATTTGAACCGAGTGAAGCTCTTCCCCCACACATTCCCGGCCGCGGTCCACTTTCCTATTTGGAGATAGATATCACCCAGCAATACAAATCCGGGCTGAAAGGTCTTTCTTTCTCGAATAATCTCTTTGGCCTCTTTGAGGGCATTCTCCAGATTCTTTTCACCCTCACGGCTCAAGAGATCTCTGGCACGCTCGTATTTCAATCCGAGAAGGAAGAGATTCTCCTCCTCTTCGGCTTGTTTCCCCTTGATAGATTTGAGAATGGATCTTTGAATGCGGATGGCCTCCTCCCACCTTCTGCTGTCGAGATAGATCTGTCTTATACTTTTCAGAGCATTGAGATTGGTCTCGTCCAAACCGATGGCCCGGTTCAGCACCCGGACGGCTTCATCCAGTCGCTTCATGCGCCGGTACACCGCCGACTGACGGATGAGTATGTCTATGTTCTTCATATCGATCAACTCTGCTCTTCCCAACCAATGAAGGGCCTCCTGATCGTTGCCTTCCTGGACGGCGATCTCCGAAAGCCGGAGATAGAGATCAATCTGTGTCGGATCTCTTTTTAACACCTCAGCGAAGTGGGTTCTTGCCTTTGCCAGATTCCCACGAAGGAAGAGATCCATCCCCTTACTCAGTTCCTCCTTGAGGGATTCTTCTTGTCTTTTTTGGCGAGAATTGAGGTATTCTCTGATCGCGTGCCTGGCGTCCCGGGTTAAGGTGCCGATGAAAACCAGGATCGCACCGAACAGGAAGGAGGAGATCATGAGAAGAGAGAGCTCCGTTTCAAAGGTTCTTCCAAAAAAGTGGAACTCCACATCCAGAGGATTTTGGACCGAGAGCCAGAGAAAGAAACCGATCACAATAAAAAAGAAGCTGAGCAAAAGTTTAACCAGCATATCTATAACTTTCCCTTTTCCAGTTTGGTTAAACACGGAACACAATACTTCGCCACCGGTCGAACTTCGAGCCGTTTTAAACTAATCGGCCCCCCGCACTCTTCGCAGATTCCGTACGTCCCGCTTTCAATACGGTCTAACGATTCATCCACCTCTTGGAGTCTCATTCGTTCATTCTCATTTAAGCTGAGCAAGACTTGCTTGTTATAAATATTGGCGGCCTCATCCCCAATGTCCTGAATCCCATCTTGGCCCATTTCCTTTGAGGACTCAACCATCTGCTTGACCTCACCGACGATCTCCTCCCGTTGTTTGAGGAGAAGTTTCTTAAACTTCGCAATCGTCTTCTTATCCAGCTTATCCTTATCCGGTTCCTTTTTCTGAACCTCTCGAGCTTTCATCTGGGGTTTGACTTTTCCTTTAACCAACACTTCCTCCTTTTTGAAGATCAATTTGAGGGGCGTCGATCCAGAGCCCCTCCAAATCATAAAATTTCCTTACGGGTTCGAGAAAAATATGAATGACCACATCGCCATAATCAATGAGAATCCATCGTCCTTCCGTCATTCCCTCCTCACCGAGAGGTCGAATCCCGTTCTTTCTGAGGGCCTCTTCAATCCCTTGGGCAATGGCCTGGACCTGGCGATCCGACTTGCCGCTGCAGAGGAGAAAATAATCGGTAACAGAGGCAGCTCCCTTCAGTTCCAGAAGAACTGGGTCGAGAGCCTTCTTTTCAAGCGCTGCGTTCAAGCAGAGCAAGGATTTTGTTTTCGAGTCGGTGACCATACCCTCCTTGGCTATAATTTTGAGTTAAGCATTATACCAGAAAAAATCTTGATTACAACAAAAAATAACGAAAATAGATATAATTTTCAAGGGATCACTATGCGAAAAAGGGCTCCCCGACTCAAGAGGTCCTCCGATAGAGCGAATGTTCCTGGATATAAGTCTCAACTTCTGGAGAAATGAGATATCTGACAGACCTCCCTTTTTCGATCAATTCCCTGACCTTTGTGGATGAGATGTCGAGAAACGAAATCTCTTTTAAATAGAGCATGTAGCCTGAGACATGGACCCAGGCCTTCTCTTGGGAGGCGTACCGGAAATTTGGGACCAGTGCCCGTGGCAAGGAATGCTCCTTTTGAGATCCTGGCCGGGTCATCACGATAAAGTGGCAAAGAAGAAAGAGATTTTGAAACTCCTTCCACGTTTCTATGTCTGAAAAGGCATCACTTCCCAGGATGAAGAAAAAGGCATCCTGGCGTTTTTCCAGAAAATATTTAATGGTTTCAATAGAGTAGGATTTTCCAGGTCGCGAAATCTCCACGTCACTGACAGAGAAATAGGGATTGCCTGAGACAGCCAGTCTTACCATTTCCAGTCGGTGGCTCGCCTCGATCACCCTTTCTGTCATCTTATGAGGTGGAATGGAAGAGGGGACGAAGATGACCTCGTCAAGATGAAATACCTCCCGAATCTCCTCTGCACCCCGAAGATGACCCAGATGAACGGGATTGAATGTCCCGCCAAATAGCCCAACCCTCTTCGCCATTAGCTCAGACCGCTTTTCTATCTTTACTTCCCTGCCCTCGGCGATTGCTTGACATCAGCTATCTGGAGTAATGGAATAGTGGATGAATGGAATGATGATTTAGGAAACCCAAGGCCCCCAGTATGATTTTTTGCCCTTCGTATTCCAATATTCCATTATTCCAGTATTCCAACATTCCATTGGTGTATTTATTTCCGTACCTGTCCGTCTCCATAAACGATAAACTTGGTGGTGGTCAGCTCCTCCAATCCCATGGGGCCAAAGGCATGAAGTTTGGAGGTACTGATCCCGATCTCTGCGCCCAGGCCCAACTCGAATCCGTCGTTGAATCTCGTCGAGGCATTGACGAGGACACAGGAGGAATTGACTTCTCTTAAAAACCTCTGTGAATTCTCATAATCAGAGGTAATGATAGCTTCCGTGTGGAACGAGCCATACCTTGCGATATGCTGGATGGCTTCTTCGACTCCCCTGACCACCTTGACGGAAAGGATGAGATCCAGATATTCCTTGGACCAATCTTCTTCAAGGGCCTCTTTAATACGAGGAAGGAGTTTTTTCACCCTGGGACATCCCCTCAGTTCCACCCCTTCTTTCCGAAGGGCTCGTGCTACCTTCGGGAGGAATCGACTTGCCACTTCTTCGTGAACTAACAGAGTTTCCATGGCATTGCACACCCCTGGTCTCTGGACTTTTGCATTGAGGCAGATTTGGACGGCCATCTCTAGGTCGGCCGTCTCATCGACAAAGATATGGCAAACCCCTTTATAATGTTTGATGACAGGAATCTTTGAATGATTCGTCACGAATCGGATGAGCTCCTCTCCTC
>Ga0335070_10003644_pt1 | contig 18007 bp, 14 predicted proteins | sample Lox_Sample_13_FD_206722 | JGI IMG/M metagenome (GOLD analysis project Ga0335070, IMG submission 206722) | Soil microbial communities from Loxahatchee National Wildlife Refuge, Florida, United States - Lox_Sample_1.3 | ecosystem: Environmental > Terrestrial > Soil > Wetlands | place: USA...
GACCTTCTCCACGTCCGCGACCCCGTCGGCGGCCACCTGGTCCGCGAGCGCCTGCGCGAACGCCTGGTACTGCTCGGTGCGGGCGACGAAGTCGGTCTCGCAGTTGAGCTCGACCATGCCGGCGCGCCGCCCGTCCTCCGCGACCGCGATCGCAACGAGGCCGTCCTTGGCGGTTCGGCCCGCCTTCTTGGCGGCCGCGGAGAGGCCCTTCTTCCGGAGGATCTTGATCGCCTCTTCCATGTCCCCGTTCGCCTCGGCGAGCGCACGCTGGCAGTCCATCATCCCGGCGCCGGTCTTCTCGCGCAACTCCTTCACCTGTGCCGCGGTAATCGCCATCTCGTCCCTCCATGACAACGGCCAGGAAGCGCGCCCCCTGGCCGAATGAGACCGTGGATCGTGGATTGTGGATCGCGGGTCGTCACGCCCCGCGTTGGCGATCCGCCGACGTCACGGCCCTCGCAAGCTCCTTGTCGCCGTCCACGCTCCACAACCAACCACCCACGGTCGTCTCAGCGCTTCTCGTAGTCGTCCGTCTCCTCGTCGTAGTCCTCGAACGTCTCCTCGAGCGAAGGCAGCGCGGCCTCGTCCGCCGGTGCCGCCGCCTCCTCCGGCTTCGCCTCTCCGGTTTCGGCAGGCTCCGGAGCAGGCGGCCGCACCAGCGCCGCCTCGGCCTCGGTCCGGCCCTCGACCATCGCCAGCCCCTCGAGCACCGAGTCGGCGACGCGCGAGGTGAACAGCTTGATGGCCCGGATGGCGTCGTCGTTGCCGGGAATCGGGTAGTCCACCACGTCGGGGTCGCAGTTGGTGTCGACCACCGCGACCACCGGGATGCCGAGGCGGTTGGCCTCGTGCACCGCGTTGTGCTCGTGGTTGGTGTCGATCACGTACAGCGCGTCCGGCAGCGACTCCATGTCGCGGATGCCGCCGAGGTTCTTCTCCATCTTGGCGCGCTCGCGCTCCAGGTGGACGCGCTCCTTCTTGGTGATCTGGGCGTCCGAGTTCGCGAGCTGGCGCTCGATGTCCTTGTAGCGCTCGACCGAGCGGCGCAGCGTCACGAAGTTCGTCAGCGTGCCGCCCAGCCAGCGGTTGGCGACGTAGAACATCCCGCTGCGGGTAGCCTCTTCCTTGACCACGTCCTGGGCCTGGCGCTTGGTGCCGACGAACAGCACGGTGCCGCCCGACGCGACGAGGTCGCGGACGAAGTTGGAGGCTTCTTCGAAGAGCTGCAGCGTCCTCTGGAGGTCAACGATGTAGATCCCGTTGCGCTTGCCGAAGATGTAAGGGCGCATCTTCGGGTTCCAGCGCCGGGTCTGGTGACCGAAGTGGACGCCAGCCTCGAGCAGCTCTTTCATTGAGATGGAAGCCAAGAGTGTCTCCTTTCAGCCTCGCGTTCTGGCTTTCCTAGCGCTTCGAGAACTGGAACCGGCGACGGGCCTTGGGCTGGCCGTACTTCTTGCGCTCGACCTCGCGCGCGTCGCGCGTGAGGAACCCCGCGCTCTTCAGCTTGGGCCGGAGCTCGGGGTTGAACTCGATGAGGGCGCGCGAGAGCCCGTGCCGGATCGCACCGGCCTGCCCGGTCATGCCGCCGCCCGCGACGTTGATCACGATGTCGAACTTGTCGGAGGTCTCGGTGATCGCGAGCGGCTGCCGGATGACCATCTTGAGCACCCGGTTGGGGAAGTAGCTCTCGAAGTCCCTGTCGTTCACCTTGATGACGCCCGTGCCCGGCCGCAGGTAGACGCGCGCCACCGAGCTCTTCCGCCGTCCCGTTCCGTAGTACTGGATGCTCGCCACGGCTGCTCTCCTTACCCTTCCGCCTTCACGACCTGAGGCTGCTGCGCCTGGTGGGGGTGCTCGGCGCCGGCGTACACCTTCAGCTTTCTCAGGAGCTGGCGGCCGAGCCGGTTCTTCGGGAGCATTCCCCACACCGCGAAGCGCACGATGCGCTCCGGCGACTTGTCGCGCAGCTCGCGGGCGGTCTGCTGGTGCAGATGGCCGGGGTCGCCGGAGTGGCGGTAGTAGCGCTTGTCGTCCCACTTGTTGCCGGTCAGCTTGATCCTGCCGGCGTTGACCACGATCACGAAGTCGCCGACGTCGAGGCCCGGCGTGAAGCTCGCCTTGTGCTTGCCGCGCAGGAGCGTCGCCACCTTCGTGGACAGGCGCCCAAGCACGACGTCGGCCGCGTCGATCACGTACCAGTCGTGGCTGATCTCACCCTGCTTCGGAACATACGTCTTCATCATCGGCTCCCCACTCGACCGTCGAAACCCACGCGAGGCATACCCCTACTCGCAAGGGGACGAAAATGCTACCCCGGTGGCCTGGATCTGTCAAGCCGCGCAGGCACATTCGGAGGTGGCGGCGGCGCCCGCGCGAGGCCCTTCCGTTGGCCCGTTTCGTGGCTATCATGGCGGCGTGCGCCCGCCGACCCCCGCGGGCCGAGGGAGGAAGCGCATGAAAGTCACCCGCACCACCATCTCCGCCGCGGCCGTGTCGGTGCTGCTCCTCGCTGGTCCCGCGGGGGCCCAGAGGCCTCAGACCACGCCCCGGATCGCGTACCCCGCCGCCCGCAAGGGCGACGTCGTCGACGACTACCACGGCGTCAAGGTCGCCGATCCGTACCGTTGGATGGAAGATCTCGACTCGGCCGAGACCCGGGCCTGGGTCCAGGCGGAGTCGGCGCTCACCGAGTCGTACATGGCGACGATCCCCGCCCGCGCGCCGATCAACAAGCGCCTGACGGGCCTGTGGGACTACGAGCGCTTCACCGTGCCGTTCGTCGACGGCGGGAGGACGTTCTTCACACGGAACAGCGGGTTGCAGGCGCAGAACGTGCTGTACGTCCTCGACTCGCCGGACGCCCAACCGCGCGTCCTTCTCGATCCCAACACGCTCTCGGCCGACGGGACCGTGGCGCTCTCGGGGACCTCCGTCTCGAACGACGGGACGCTGCTCGCCTACAGCGTCTCGACCGCGGGCTCCGACTGGCAGGAGTGGCGCGTCCGCGACGTGGCGACGGCGAAGGACACCGCGGACCGGATCGAGTGGGCGAAGTTCACTCACGCCGCCTGGACGCACGACGGTGCGGGGTTCTTCTACGGCCGCTTCGACCAGCCCCCGGCCGGTGCCGAGCGCAAGGCGACCAACTACTTCCAGAAGCTCTACTACCACAAGCTCGGCACGCCGCAGTCCGCCGACCCGATCGTGTACCGGCGCGACGACCACAAGGAGTGGCAGTTCTCGCCCGAGGTCTCGGACGACGGCCGGTATCTGCTTATCTACGTCTCGGTCGGGACCGACCGGCGCAACATGTTCTTCTACAAGGACCTCCGGGAGCCGAGCGGGAAGGTCGTCGAGCTGCTGCCGGAGCTCGAAGCCAACTACTCGTTCGTGGACAACGACGGGCCGGTGTTCTTCTTCCGTACCGACGAGGGGGCGCCCAACGGGCGGCTGATCGCGATCGACACCGCGAACCCCGCACGGGCGGCGTGGCGGGTGATCATCCCCGAGGCGAAGGACGCGCTCGTGCGCGTGTCCCGCGTCCACGACACGTTCATCGCCGACTACCTGAAGGACGCGACGACATCGGTCCGGCTGTTCGCCGACGACGGCAAGCCGCTCGGCGAGGTCAAGCTGCCCGGGCTCGGCGCCGCCTCCGGGTTCGGCGGAAAGCGCACCGATCCGGTCACGTACTACTCGTTCGCGAGCTTCACGGCGCCCGGAACGATCTACCGGTTCGACGTCGCGTCGAGGACGAGCACCGTGTTCCGCCAGCCCAAGGTGGCGGCCGATCTCGGCGCGTTCGAGACGACGCAGGTGTTCTACACGAGCAAGGACGGCACGCGCGTCCCGATGTTCCTCACGTACCGCAAGGGGACCAAGCTCGACGGTACGAACCCGACGCTCCTGTACGCGTACGGCGGGTTCGACATCCCCGAGCTGCCGGCGTTCTCGGTCTCCAACCTCGTGTGGATGGAGATGGGCGGCGTCTACGCGCTCGCGAACCTCCGGGGCGGCAGTGAGTACGGCGAGGCGTGGCACCAGGCCGGGATGTTCGAGCGCAAGCAGAACGTCTTCGACGACTTCATCGCCGCCGCCGAGTGGCTGATCGCCAACCGGTACACGTCGCGGGAGCGCCTCGCGATCTTCGGGGGGAGCAACGGCGGCCTCCTCATCGGCGCGGTGCTCAACCAGCGCCCCGACCTGTTCGGCGCGGCGATCCCCGCCGTCGGGGTGATGGACATGCTGCGGTTCCAGAAGTTCACGATCGGGTGGGCGTGGGCGTCCGAGTACGGCACCGCCGACGACCCCAAGATGTTCCCGGCGCTGCGGGCGTACTCGCCGCTGCACAACATCAAGCCGGGGACGTGCTACCCGCCGACGCTCGTCATGACCGCCGACCACGACGACCGCGTGTTCCCGGCGCACTCGTTCAAGTACGCGGCCACGCTCCAGGCGGCGCAGGCGTGCGCCAACCCGGTACTGATCCACATCGAGACCCGGGCCGGGCACGGCGCCGGCAAGCCCACGTCGAAGCAGATCGCGGAGGCCGCCGATCGGCTCGCGTTCCTCGTCAAGTCGCTGGGGATGCCGACGCCCAAGTTCGAGTAAGGAGGGTAGAGGTGAGAAGGTAGAAGGAAGAGGGAAGACGAAGATCGGGCCTGGTCTTTCGTCTTCCGTCTGCCTTCTTCCGTCTTGCACTCGCGCGACCGGGGGAGGCCGCCCTCCCCCGTCAGTTTCGCCGCTCGGTTTCTGGCGTTCCTTGTCGTCCCTCTTCCCTCTGACCTCTTCCGTCTTACGGCTTCTTCAGCCACTGATCGAGCCAGCCGAGCACGGTCTCGTGCCACAGGATCGAGTTGGCGGGCTTCAGCACCCAGTGGTTCTCGTCGGGGAACACCAGCAGCTTCGACGGGATCCCCTTGCGCTGGAGCACGGTGAACGTCGCGAGCCCCTCGCTGTACGGGATGCGGAAGTCCTTCATGCCGTGCACCACCAGCATCGGCGTCTTCCAATTCTCAACGAAATCGACCGGGTTGACCTTGTCGTACCCCTTCGCGTTGGCCCACGGCGTGCCGCGGTGCTCCCACTCCGGGAACCAGAGCTCCTCGGTGTCGTAATAGGCGAACCGCTCGTCGAGGTTCCCGTCGTGGCACACCAGGCACTTGAAGCGGTCGGTGTGGCCGGCGATCCAGTTGATCATGTAGCCGCCGTACGACGCACCCAGCGCGCCGACGCGGTCCTTGTCGAGGAACGGGTAGTTCGCGAGCGCGAAGTCGAGCCCCTTCATGAGGTCCTCGAACGGCGCGCCGCCCCAGTCGTCGTTGATCGCGTCGGTGAACGCCTGCCCGTACCCGGTCGAGCCGCGGAAGTCCACCATCACCGCGGCGTACCCGGCGCCCGCGTACGCCTGCGGGTTCCACCGGTAGTGGAAGTCGTTGCCGAACATCCCCTGCGGGCCGCCGTGGATCAGGAACGCGACGGGGTACTTCCGCGCCGGGTCGAAGTCGACCGGGTAGACGATGTAGCCGTGGACGGTGTCGCCCTTCGCGCCGGTGAACGAGAACTTCTCGGGCCGGCCGAACCGCGCGGCCGCGACGGCGGCGTCGTTGAGGTGCGTGATGCGCCTCGCGTCCTTGCCGTCGGCGGCGACCGAGTACAGCTCGGTGGGTCCGAGCAGCGAGTTCATCGCGTACACGACCCGACCGCCCGCGGCCCACTGCGGGTCGCTGCACGTGCCATCGCGGACCACACCGCGCGTCTTTCCGGTGGCGGCGTCCACCGCGAACACCGAGCTCTGTCCCACGTCGTCCGCCGTGACGAGGAGCGTGCCGTTTCCGGACCACGCGAGGCTGCCGGGGGAGCGGTCGCCGCGCGGTGAGTCGTCCACACGCACGGTGAACTTCCGCTCTGCGCCGGTGGCGAGCTCCCGGACGACGACCTCGAAGCGGTCCGCCTCGTACCCGGGGCGGGTCATCGCGAGGTACGCCAGCGCCTTCCCGTCCGGCGAGAACCGCGGCTGCGCGTCCCACGCGGGGTTCGTCGTGATGCGCCTGGGGGCGGCCGTGCCGTCGAGCGGCACCTCGAACAGGTCGTAGTTGGTGGACCACGCCTCCGCGGACGGGGTCGAGCCCATCTCCTTCGCCGAGAAGACCAGCGTCCTGCCGTCGGGCGAGATCCCGTAGTCCTCGCTGCCTCCGAACGGCTTGGTGGGGCAGTCCGCGGTCATCTTCGCCATCAGGTCGACGGCCTTGCGCGCGGCGAGGTCGAACGCGAACAGGTGGTTGCGCGTGCCGTCCTCCCACGTGTCCCAGTGGCGGACGAACAGGTGGTCGAACATCATCCCGCTGGCCTTCGACTTCTCCTTGGCCTCGAGGGCCTGCTGCGTCTCCTCGGGCGACTTGCCGGGAAACACCGCCATGCCGAAGACGAGCGCCTTCCCCCCGGGGGCGACCTCCAGAGCGTCGACGTCGAGCGGCAGCTCGGTCACCTGTTGCGCCTCGCCGCCGTCGAGGGCGATCTTCCACACCTGGGCGGAGCCGGACCTCGTGGAGACGAAGTACACCCACGACCCGTCGGGGCTCCAGCGCGGCTGCATGTCGCGCGCCGGCGAGGTCGTGAGCTGCTTCACCCACGCGCCGTCCGCCGCGGCCAGCCAGAGGTGGCTGTCGCGCTTGTTCTTCTCGAGGTTCGTCGTGCTCGCGGAGAACACGACGAGCCTGCCGTCGGGGGAGACGCGCGGCTCGGAGATGCGCGCCATCGCCAGCATGTCGTGCACCGTGAACGGGTGCGTGTCGGCGGCGACGACCGTGCCCGCCGTCACACCGCACAGGATTGCAAGGGATAGCAGCCGCAGCATGTCGTCCTCCCGCCCGCGGTCGCGGGCCGGTGCGTATCGTACAACCATCGGTGACCCTGAGTCGCGGGTCGTGGATCGTGGGTCGTGGATCGTGGGTCGAGGGGACAACTCAAGCAGGGCCTATGCGAACTGCGTGTAGCCGCGCCGGCGCCGTTGGGCCTATCGCAAGGCGCGCGAGACGGGAGGAGCGGAGTGTAGCCGGAGGCTACGTGAGCATGGGCGAGCCGGGATTCACCCCCGGCGAGCGGGAGGCGCGGGGGGTCGAGAGCGGCCGGTTGGGCGGCGGAGCGGACGCGGGACCCCCCGTATGGGTAGATCCGCCGAGCGCAACGCAGCGAGAGGTCCGACGCCGGCGGCGCCCGGATCGCGTACGATTGCGGCATGCGTGACGCCGGGAGGATCGCCGTGTTCCTGCTCGTAGTCCTCGGTACCTGGACCCTCATGCACGTCTACGTCGTCTGGCGGGCGTGGTCCGTGCCGGCGTTCTCGGCCCACGTCCCGCGGTGGGCGCTGGTCGCGGCGGCCGTCTTCCTGTGGCTGGCGTACCCGCTGTCGCGGATCCTGGACCGCAACGGATTCGACGCGGTCGCGCGGCCTCTCGAGTTCGTCGGGGCGGCGTGGCTGGGCGTGCTGTTCCTCGCGTGCGTCGGTGTGTTCGCGGTCGACGTCGTCACGCTCGGCGGGATGGGGCTCCGGTCGCTCGCGCCGTCGCTCCGCGGGTGGGGGCTGGTGGCCGCGGCCGGGCTCTCCGTCGTTGCGCTGCTGCAGGGGTTGCGGCCGCCCGTGGTCGTGAACTACGAGGTTGCCCTCCCGGGTCTGCCGCCCGAGCGCGACGGCCTCGTGCTCGTCGAGATCTCCGACCTCCACCTCGGCACTCTGATCGGGGGGAGCTGGACGGAGAGGCTCGTCGAGCGCGTCGAGGCGCGGAAGCCGGACCTTCTCGTGGTGGACGGCGACCTCATCGACGGCAACGTCGCGCGGGTGCAGCCGCTCCTGCCGACCCTGAAGCGCCTGCGCGCGCCGCTCGGGGTGTTCGCCGTCACCGGCAACCACGAGGTGTACGCCGGGATCGAGCGCAGCGTCAGGCTGTTCGAGGAGGCGGGGTACACGGTGCTGCGCGACCGCTGGGCCGAGGTCGTGCCCGGGCTGGTGCTGGCGGGGGTCGACGATCTCACCGCCCGGCGGCAGTTCGCGGAGGCCGACCACCCCGTCGAGAAGGCGCTCGCGGGCCGTCCCGCAGGGGCGACGGTGTTCCTCTCGCACACCCCGTGGCAGGCGGCTAAGGCGGCGGAGCTCGGGGCGGGGCTGATGCTCTCGGGGCACACGCACGACGGCCAGATCTGGCCGTTCGGCTACCTGGTGCAGTTCACGTACCCGCTGATGGGCGGGCGGTACACGGTCGGCTCGATGACTGCGATCGTGTGCCGCGGCACCGGGACGTGGGGTCCCCGCATGCGCCTCTGGCGTCCGAGCGAGATCGTCCGCATCACGCTCCGGTCCCCGAAGAGCTAGTTCGAACGTTCGAAAGTTCGAAGGTTCAAGCCGAGGGTAGACGGAAGGAGGTAGACGGAAGAGGGAAGACGAGCGACCGCCCGTGCAGCCCCGTCGTGCCGTCCCTCTACCGTCTTCCCTCTTCCGTCTCACCTCGCGGTCGCGGACGTTCGAACCCGTGAACCCGTGAACCGGCTGCCTCATCACCCGAAGCGGCCGGTGACGTAGTTCTCGGTCTCCTTCTGCTTCGGGTTGGTGAACAGGTCGGTCGTGGCCCCGAACTCCACGATCCTCCCGCTCAGGAAGAACGCGGTGAAGTCGGAGACGCGGGCCGCCTGCTGCATGTTGTGGGTCACGATCACGATCGTGTAGCGCTCCCGCAGCTGCGCGATGAGCTCCTCGATGCGCGCGGTCGCCACTGGGTCGATGGCGGAGGTCGGCTCGTCCATCAACAGCACCTCGGGCTCCACCGCGATGGCGCGCGCGATGCACAGGCGCTGCTGCTGCCCGCCCGACAGCGCGGTACCGGGCCGGTGCAGCTTGTCCCTGACCTCGTCCCACAGCGCGGCGGCGCGGAGCGCCCCCTCGATGCGCCCGTCCAGCTCCGAGCGGCTCATCTTGTAGTGCATGCGAAGGCCGTACGCGAGGTTCTCGTGCACGGAGAGAGGGAACGGCGTGGGCTTCTGGAAGATCATGCCGATCCTGCGCCGGAGCTCGATCAGGTCAACGCCCGGCGCGAGCACGTTTGCGCCGTCGATCCACACCTCGCCGGTAGCGCGCTGCTCGCGGTAGAGCTGGAAGATCCGGTTGTAGACGCGGATGTGGGTGGACTTCCCGCACCCCGAGGGCCCGATGATCGCGGTGACGCTTCCGGCCGGGATCTCGATCGAGTTGTCGAACAGCGCCTGGGTCGCGCCGTAGAAGAAGTTCAGCCCCCGGACCGAGATCTTGGCGGGCGCCGGGGACGGGGGCGCGGACGGCGCGTCGAGCGCCGACACGCGCGGAACGGCCCGGGTCAGGTCTTTCGGAGATGCGTTCATCGGGTTCTCTCCCGCGCCAGGGCGCGCGACACGACCGTGAGTGCCAGCACGCCGAGGGTGATGAGGAACGACGCACCCCACGCGGCGCGCTGCCAGTTGGGGTACGGCGACATCGCGTAGTTGAAGATCGTCACCGTCAGGTTGGCGGTGGGGCCGGAGAGCGACCGTGGCCAGTACGGGCTGTTGAGCGCCGTGAACAGCAGCGGCGCCGTCTCGCCGCTGATCCTGGCCACCGCCAGCAGCACGCCGGTCAGCAGCCCGGACCGGGCGGCCCGGAAGACGATGTGGAGCGTCGTGCGCCAGCGCGGCGCGCCTAGCGCGAGCGACGACTCGCGCAGCGGGTTCGGTACCAGGGCGAGCATGTCCTCGGTGGTGCGCGCCACCACGGGCAGGATCAGCAGCGACAGCGCGACGCCGCCCGCCCACCCGGAGAAGTGACCTGCGGGCAACACCACGATCGTGTAGACGAACAGGCCGATGATGATCGACGGGACTCCGATCATCACGTTGACCAGGAACCGCACGAGCGCCGCCAGCGTCCGTCCGGCGCCGAACTCGGCGAGGTACACGCCCGCCATCATCCCGATCGGGACACCGATCACGCACGCCAGCAGCGTCACGAGGAACGTGCCGACGATCGCGTTCGCGAGGCCGCCGCCCTCGGCGCCGGGAGGCACCGGCATCCCCGTGATGAACCGCCAGTTCAGCGCCGAGGCGCCCCGCTGCAGCACGACGGCGAGGATCCAGGCGAGCATGGCGAGCCCGAGCGCCGCCGCCAGCACCGACGCCGCCTTGACGGCGGCGTCCGCGAGCCGCCGCGGCCACACCGGCCGGCGTCTCACAGGTCGGCTCCCAGGCGGCGCTTGAGGCGCCTGAGCCACATCTGCGCCGCGATCTGCACCAGGAGCGTCACGACGAACAGGATCAGGCCGAGCTCGACGAGCGCGGAAAGGTAGACGGGCTCGGAGGCCTCCGTGAACTCGTTCGCGAGCGTCGAGGAGATCGTGTTGCCGGACGCGAACAGCGACGCCGCGATCCGGTGGTCGTTGCCGATGACGAACGTCACCGCCATCGTCTCGCCCAGGGCGCGACCGAGGCCGAGGAACACCCCGCCCACCATCCCGCGCATCCCGTGCCGCATCGTCACCTTGCGCGTCACCTCCCACGTTGTCGCCCCCATCCCGTACCCGGACTCCTTGAGCACCGGGGGGACGAGCGTGAAGATGTCCCGCATCACCGCGGTGATGAACGGCAGCACCATGAGCGCGAGCACGATCCCGGCCGTGAAGACGCCGATCCCCATCGGCGGCCCGGAGAACAGCGGCAGCCCGCCGACGATCGCTTGCAGCCGGGGCTGGACGTGCTCCGCCAGCACGGGGGCCAGCACGAACAGCCCCCACATCCCATAGATGATGCTCGGCACCGCCGCAAGCAGCTCGATCCCGTACCCGACCGGCCTGGCCACACGGGGGTGCGCCACCTCGACGAGGAACATCGCGATCACGAGAGCGAGCGGGATCGCAAGCAAGAGCGCGATCACGGTGGACACGATCGTGCCGAAGATGCTGCTGGCCGCGCCGAACTCCCGGGTGACGGGGTTCCACGCAACCGAGGTCAGGAACCCCCACCCGAACCGCGCCAGCGAGACCCTGGAGTGGTGGAACAGCTCCAGGAGGATCGCCGTCATCGCCACCAGCACGAACACCGCGCACGCGAGCGCGGTCCCGTGGAAGAGCTGCTCGGCGACGGCCCTCAGTCGCGAGTGGGCTCTCCGCGCTGCGGTCAGGCCGGCGGGCGCGGGCGTCGCGCCCGCGCCCCCACGGCCTTCCCCGCCTGCGGCTACGGCCAAACCGGGTTGCCCCCGGAAGCGATCTTGGTGTGCCAGTTCGCCTCGACCATGTCGGCCACGTTCTTCGGCATCGGGACGTAGTCGAGCTCCTCGGCGCGCTTCTGCCCGTTCGCGTAGCACCAGGCGAAGAAGCTCAGCACCGCCTTCGCCTTCGTCGCGTCGGACTGGTCCTTGTGGAACAGGATGAACGTGGCGCCGGTGATCGGCCAGCTCTCCTTCCCGGGCTGGTCGGTGAGGACCATGTAGAACCCGGGCGCGTGCTGCCAGTCGGCGTTCGCCGCGGCGGCCTGGAACGCCGCAGAGGTCGGCGAGACGAAGTTCCCGGCCGCGTTCTGCAGCTTCGCGTACGTCATCTTGTTCTGGAGTGCGTAGGCGTACTCGACGTAGCCGATCCCGCCGTTGATGCGCTGGACGTACGCCGACACGCCCTCGTTCCCCTTGCCGCCGACGCCCGTAGGCCACGCGACCGCGGTGTTCGTGCCGACCTTCGCGTGCCACTCGGGGGACACCTTGTCGAGGTAGTTGGTGAAGATCCACGTCGTGCCCGACGCGTCCGCCCGGTGCACCACCGTGATCGCGAGCGACGGGAGCTTCAGCCCGGGGTTCGCGCTCGCGAGGGCGGGGTCGTTCCAGTTGCTGATCTTGCCGAGATAGATGTCCGCGAGCAGCGCGGGCGGGAGCTTGAGGTCGCCGGGCTTCAGGCCGGCGACGTTCAGCACGGGCACCACGCCGCCCATCACCATCGGCCACTGGATCAGCCCGGCGTCGGCAAGGTCCTTCTCGAGCAGCGGCGCGTCCGAGGCGCCGAAGTCAACAGTCTTCGCCTTGATCTGCGCGATCCCTCCGCCCGACCCGATCGACTGGTAGTTGAGCTTGACCCCCGTCGAGGTCGCGTAGTCGTCGGCCCAGCGGGCGTAGACCGGGTACGGGAACGTCGCCCCTGCCCCGGTGATCGTCGTCTGCGCCTCCGCCGAACCGGCCGACACCACTACGGCCGCGAAGGCGGCGGCACCCCACCATGCGTTGCGCCTCAGCCTCATCTCGTCCCCCTTCCGGAAGCGGCGCGAGGGTCCAGCCGCTGAGCTGGGCGCGCCGGCCATCCCTGGAAGAAGAGGTGTACCGGCACCGTATGAAACCCCCGTGAAGACCACGACGTCCGGTACGAGCGGCCGGAGCCGGCGGGCGCCGCTCGGCGGCCGCCCGGCCGGACCGAGGACCGGACCGCGACGCGGTGCTCACCGGTGCCTTCGGGATCGGTCGGGGTCGAGGTCTCAGGACGTGCGACGGCCCGCGCGCGACGGTGTCAGCGCGATCCGTCCCACGCCTGGAGGAACGCCAGCAGCTTGGACGGGTCGTGACCGGGCTTGGAGTGGTCGGGGTTCTCGAACGCCCCGGACTCCTGCAGGTGCAGCACCTTGAGCTTGGAGGACACCACGACGAACGCCGGGAACCCGAGAGTGTCGGGGTGCCCCAGCTTGGCCATCGCCGCCTCGTTCTTGTTCTCCTTCGACCAGTTGAGGTGCACGAGCTCGTAGTGCGCCGCGACCTCGGCCTTCAGGGCGGCGTCCTCCCCCATGAGCCGGTCGAGCGCCCGGCACCACGTGCACCAGTTGCCGCCGACGATCACGAGCACCCGCTTGCCGTCGCTCGCGGCGCCGGCGGCGGCCGCCTTCACCTGGCCCCACCCGTCGGCCGACGGGTCGTACGGGCCGGCCGGACGCACGGCATCGGCCGCCAGCAGGAGACGCCCGAACGCAGCGACAACGAGAACACCGAGAACGGCAGCGCGCTTCATCGGATCCCCCCGCCGCGCGGACGCGCGGCCGTTGCATTGTACGCCCGCCGGCTCGGGTGAGTGGCGCGCGGCCGTGACCCGCTGCCACGCAGATGGTCATGGACGAAGTTAAGATAAGAGTTGAGAATTAAGAGTTAAGAGTTAAGAGTTAACAACTCGGAGACACCCGAGAACCGCCGCGTCCGAGTTTCCGGGCACTAGCCTTTTGCTCTTAACTCTCAACTCTGAACTCTTAACTCTCAGCGCTGGCCTCGCATCAGGCGGTGGCGCCCGTGTACCGCGCCACCAGCACCGTGACGTCGTCCTCGGCCTCGCGGCCGGCGCGGTGGAGCGCCGCCGCCTGCAGCAGCGCGTCGGCCACGCCCTCGGCGCTCACGCCCGCGAGGCTCTCGAGCGTGCGCCGCACGCCCTCGACGCCGAACTCCTCGTCGGTCGGCGAGAACGACTCGGAGATCCCGTCGCTGTAGAACACGATGGCCTCGCCCGGCGCCAGCGCGACCGTCTCCACGCCCCACACCGCCGCCGGGAGCAGGCCGAGGATCGGTCCGCGCGGCGGGACGAGCTGGACGCTCGAGTCGCCCCGCAGCACGGCGAGCGGGCAGTGGCCCGCGTTGGTCAGCGCCAGCGTCCCATCCGGCGAGAGCACGCCCATCCCGAGCGTGAGGAACCGGTTCCCCGGGTTGTGCTCGAGCAGGCTGCGGTTGAGCGACGGGAGGATCGCATCGATCGGCTGGCTGAGCTCGTGCAGGAGGCCGAGCAGCCCCTGCACCATGGCCATGAGGAGCGCTGCCGCCATGCCCTTCCCCGAGACGTCGCCCAGCGCGACCGCGAGCGTCCCGTCATCGCGGACGGCCCCGTGGTAGAGATCGCCGCCCACGCTGCGCGCCGGGTGCGACACCGCGAACACCTCCGCGAACGGCACCTGCGGCGGCGTCCGCAGGAGTGCGTTCTGGATCCCGCGCGCGAGCGCCATCTCGTGGTCCTGCTTCGCCTTCTCGCGTGCCTCGCGGTACAGCTTCGCGCTGTCCACCGCGACGGCCGCGTCGGCGGCGAGCGACTCGAGGACGGCCATGTCCTCGCTCCCGAACGGCCGGCCCGCCTTCGTGCGCTCGACCAGGATCCCGCCGATCACCTCGACCGTGGCGATGAACGACGCCTCCTCCGCCCGCCCGAACGGCCGGCGCGCGACGAGGAGCGGTGCGGCCACGGCGAGCGCGGCGCCGCGCGCGACCATCGTCGTGGAGGGCGACACCTCCATCCCGACGTGCACCGCCCTGCGCTCGGAGAGGGCGCGCTCGAACAGCGAGCTGCGCTGGCCCCACGCCGTCTCCGCGACGTCGCGCGGGTACGAGGCGACCGTGCGCCGCTCGCCGTTCTCCACCAGGATCAGGCACCCGCGGTCGGCCCGCAGCAGCCTAACCGCCGCCTGCAGGACGACGTGGACGACGTCGTCGAGCACCGTCGCCGCGTTGAGCGCTCGCGCGACCTCGAGCAGCACTTGGAGCTGCCGCACGCCGCCGACCTCGCCGCTCGACTGCTCGGCGACCATCTCGAGCGCGCTCGACGACTCGTCGGCCTGAGCGATGTACTCCGTACGCGGGCCGATCCTCAGGATGTCGCCCGGCTTCAGCTCCGACCGTTGCACCCTCACGTCGTTGACGAACGTGCCCCCCGAGGACCCGAGGTCCTCGACGACGAGCTCGTGTCCGTCCCAGCTCACCTTCGCGTGCCGGCGCGAGACCGTTGGCTCCGGGATCACGATGTCGCACCCGGGGTCGCGCCCGATCCGCAGCACCGGTTGCTGCACCCTCACACGCGGCGCCACCGCCCCCGGATCCCGGGGCATCAGGGTGGGCGCCGAGCTCCAACCGCTCCGCTCGCCTTGTGACATGGACAAAGTCTAGCAAACCGAGACCGTTCGGGCGATCCCCGGGGGCGCCTTGACGGTGCGGTGTATACTCCGCGCCGCGCCGTTGGCGCCCGCGATGCAGACGATCACCTACCTGACGCGCCGGAACATGCTCAAGAAGGGTGCCATGGCCTTCGTGGGCGGCGGCGTGCTCGCCCGCTCGGGGTGGGCCGAGGCCACCGAGCTCCCGATGGTCCGGCGGGTCGTGATCCGCCACCCCGGCCTCCCACCCGCGTTCGACGGCCTCCGCATCGCGCAGGTGTCCGACGTCCACGCCGGGGTGTTCATGCCGCCGGAGCGGCTCGAGCGCGTCCGCTCGATCGTCGAGGGGCTCGCGCCCGACGTCGTCGCGTTCACCGGCGACCAGCTCGACCGGCGGCACGTGGACGCCGACCTGTTCGTCCACGGGTTCGCGGGGATCGACGCGCCGCTCGGCGTGTTCGGGATCCTCGGCAACCACGACCACAGGGCGGGCCCGCACCTGGCGCTCGCCGCGATGGAGGCGGTGGGGATCACGCCGCTCGTCAACGAGGCCGCGATCCTCCGGCGCGGGTGCGCCCGGATCGCGATCGCCGGCGTCGACGACCTCGACGCAATCCCGGGGTGGGGCCCCGACTTCGGCGTCGTCGGGCGCACGGGCTCGCCGTTCCGCCTGCTGCTCTGCCACCAGCCCGGCGGGTGGCGCCCGGCGCGCGCCGCCGGAGCCGACGTCACGCTCGCCGGCCACACCCACGGCGGCCAGATCGCCCTCCCGTCGCGCGGGCTGAACCTCGCGCGCCTCTCGACCCCGTACGTCGCCGGCCCGTACCAGCGCGGCGAGCAGATCCTGTACGTCTCGCGCGGGATCGGCGTCGGCGGGGTGCCGTTCCGGTTCGGGGTGCCGCCCGAGGTGGATCTCGTCACGCTGCGCCGCGGCCCCGCCTCCGCGACCTGAGGCTCCGCCTCCACCACCGTCCGGCATGGTCTCATTCTGAGCCAGCGAAGCGAGCGAGGAACCCTCCGCAGCCTGATGTCATCCTGAGTGAGCGAGGCGAGCGAGGCGCGCTCTCCAGTATGTTGTCATTCTGAGCGAGCGCAGCGAGCGAAGCACTCTCCGCAACCTGCGGGCATTCTGAGTGAGCGAAGCGAGCGAAGCACTCTCCGCAACCTGCTGTCATTCTGAGCGAGCGCAGCGAGCGAAGAATCTCCCCAGCGTAGCAAGGTTTCCACTGCGTGGAGGCTTTTCTTCTTGCCCCTCGGGTTCGCGGCCTTCGGGCCTTGCTCGCCCCCGCTCACTGCGGCCCGAAACTCCTCGGCCGCGACCCGACTGCGCGGCCCGGACCGGGGCCCCCTCGGTGTCCGCATGAGGCCGCGTCACCGACACCCCGTCCCGGGTCCGCGCGCCGGGGTCCCCGCGGCCTCGGAGGAATCGCCGCTTCACCCGAGGGGCGGAGTTTGAGAAGCCCCCCTCCCGCAGCTCGGCGGCCCTGCACGTCATTCCGCTGCGTTTTGCTAGAGGAGTTAGGCGGCAGATTCTGCAGTCTAACGCCGCCGATGCGCGGGCAACGTGCTTGTCGCAACTACCGATCGCGCGGTAGTATGCCCAGGATGATCCGCAGCACGGAATCCGGAGAACGCTGCAAATCCCGCAGTGTTCCCCCGTTTCTCTTCGGCGGCCTAATCTGCGTTAGGCGTCCGGATGGAGACAGTTCGTGAAGCTCCGCGCCCTTAGGGTCGCACGGTTCCTAGCGCTGCTTGGTGCCGCGCTCTCCCTGCTCTTGACACCAGCGGCAATCCTGACGGGATGGGGCGGGCGCGCCCTGCTTTTGCTCGTTGTCGTCTCGTCTCCGCTGTTCTTCTGGGCCGCTTGGCTGTTCAGCCGAGTAAGCGCGGGAACACCATTCCGAGTCGCGGGTCCGCCTCGCGTTGTATTGGGCCTGTCCTCGGCCTGCAAGGCTCTTTACGGCGGGTACGTGGCAGCAGTACTGGGTAGCGCCGCATTCGCTGCCTGGCTCCATTGGCCAGGTTGGTGGGCGGAGCTGTTCCAGCGGGGGGCGCTCGGCGGACCCGCCGTGGCCATCTTCTTCTTCCACCTCGCGGCCGGCTATCACACGGTTTTGTGGCTTCTCTCTCATGGAGCGGTGAAGCGCTGCGCGAATGGCCATGACGTCTCTCCCTTTGCTCGCTCCTGCCCGCAGTGCGGTCCCGCTGTGAGGCTCCAACTTGTTGCGCCCTAACCGGACGCCTAACATGCCGTTGCAGCCGACCGGGACGTTGCCCCGATAAAGTAGACACTCCGACCTAACCAGGGTTGGAGGTGGGAATGGCGAAGATCCTCGGTCCGAAGAAGGTCCAGCGGTACAGCGTGGAGTTCAAGCTCAAGGCGGTGAAGCTGAGCGAGATCCCAGGCGTCCAGGTGCAGGACGTGGCGGACGCGCTGGACATCCACCCGTTCATGCTCTCGAAGTGGCGGAAGCAAGCTCGGGAAGGGCAGCTGAAGGCGCGGGTTGGTGTGGCTCCCGCTGCGCGAGCGCAGCGGGAGGTGCGGCAGCTGGCGGAGCTGAAGCGGCAGTACGCGCTCTTGAAGGAGGAGCACGAGCTGCTAAGAAAAGCCATTCGGTTCTGTTCCGCTCGAAGAGCGAGATCTTCGCGTTCATCGGGGCGGAACAGGGCCGGTTCGAAGTGAAGGGGCTGTGCGAGCGGTACGGGGTGACGCGGGCGGGGTACTACGCGTGGCGCCGGCGTGGTGTCTCGCGGCACGAGCGGGCGGACGAGCGGCTGTCGGCGCGGATCACGTCCGTGTGGAGGGCAAGCGACGGCACCTACGGCAGCCCGAGGATCCACGCCGCGCTGCGCGAGGCCGGGTTTGGGGTGGGGCGCAAGCGGGTGGCCCGGTTGATGCGGGAGGCCGGCCTGAAGGCCCGGTCGGCCCGGATCTACCGGCGCACGCGAGGGACGCGGGCGTTCTACGCGGAGATCCCGAACCGGGTGCTGGGTGTGACAACGAGCGGGCCGAATCAGGTGTGGGTGGGCGATGTGACGTTCCTGCGGACCGGGCTCGGGTGGCGCTACCTGGCGGTGGTGATGG
>Ga0335070_10003645_pt1 | contig 17998 bp, 14 predicted proteins | sample Lox_Sample_13_FD_206722 | JGI IMG/M metagenome (GOLD analysis project Ga0335070, IMG submission 206722) | Soil microbial communities from Loxahatchee National Wildlife Refuge, Florida, United States - Lox_Sample_1.3 | ecosystem: Environmental > Terrestrial > Soil > Wetlands | place: USA...
GTACGACGAGCTGCGCCGGCGCAACGACGCCATCGAGAAGCGCTTTCCCGAGCTGATCCGCGAGGACAGCCCGAGCCGCCGGGTCGGCGCGCCGCTCGCCGCGACCGGCTTCGCCAAGGTCGCCCACGCCGTGCCGATGCTGTCGATCGACAACGCGTTCGACGAGGACGACGTGCGCGATTTCTTCGGCCGCGTGCGCCGATTCCTCAAGCTCGACGCCGACATGCCGGTCGAATGCGTGGCCGAGCCCAAGATCGACGGGCTCAGCGCCTCGGCGCGCTACGAGAAGGGCCGGTTCGTGCTGGGCGCCACGCGCGGCGACGGCGTGACCGGCGAGGACGTCACCGCCAACATGCGCACCATCGCCGACCTGCCGGAGAAGCTGCACGGCCGCGACATCCCCGACGTCATCGAGGTGCGCGGCGAGGTCTACATGCGGCGCGACGACTTCGCCGCGCTCAACCGCCAGCGCGAGAAGGACGACCTGCCGCTCTACGCCAACCCGCGCAACTCGGCCTCGGGCTCGCTGCGCCAGATCGATCCCCGGATCACCGCGTCGCGCAAGCTGCACTTCTTCGCCTATGCCTGGGGCGAGCTGAGCGAGAAGCGCCCGGCCGACACCCATTGGCATTTCCTCGACCGGCTCAAGCATTGGGGCTTCACCGTCAATCCGCTGGCCAAGCTGTGTCCCGACGTCGACGCGGCGTTGGCACTCTATCGCAAGGTCGGCGAGGACCGCCCCAAACTGAACTACGAGATCGACGGCGTCGTCTACAAGGTCAACCGGCTCGACTGGCAGGAGCGGCTCGGCATGGTCAGCCGCGCGCCGCGCTGGGCGCTCGCGCACAAATTTCCCGCCGAGCAGGCGACGACCAGGCTCAACAAGATCACCATCCAGGTCGGCCGCACGGGCGCCATGACGCCCGTCGCCAATCTCGAGCCCGTGCCGGTCGGCGGCGTCATCGTCTCGCGCGCGACCCTGCACAACGAGGACGAGATCGAGCGCAAGGACATTCGCGAGGGCGACACGATCGTGATCCAGCGCGCCGGGGATGTCATCCCCCAGATCGTGCGCGTCGTGCTCGAGAAGCGGCCCAAGAGCAGCCGGAAATACAAATTCCCGGTCCATTGCCCGGTGTGCGACAGCCTCGCGGTGCGCGAGGAGGGCGAGGCGATCCGGCGCTGCACCGGCGGCCTGATCTGCGACGCCCAGGCGGTCGAGCGGCTCAAGCATTTCGTCTCGCGCGACGCCTTCGACATCGAGGGCCTCGGCCGCAAGCACATCGAGGCGTTCTGGCAGGACAAGCTGATCAAGACGCCGGCCGACATCTTCCGCCTGCACCGCCACCGCGCGGCGCTGCTCGAGCGCGAGGGCTGGGGCGAGCAGTCGGTCGCCAATCTGCTGCGCGCCATCGACGACCGCCGCCGCATCGCGCTCGAGCGCTTCATCTACGCGCTCGGCATTCCCCAGGTCGGCCAGGCGACGGCCAAGCTGCTCGCGCGCCACTACGGCTCGCTCGCCGCCTGGCGCAAGGCCATGACCAAGGCGGCCAAGGGCGACGAAGGCGAGCTCGAGGCGCTCGACAGCATCGAGGGTATCGGCCAATCGATGGCGACCGACATCGTCGGCTTCTTCGCCGAGCCGCACAATCAAAAGGTGCTGGACGATCTGGAAGGCGAGCTCGACGTACGGGACGCCGAGAAGCCCAAGGGCGGCTCGCCCGTCGCCGGCAAGACCGTGGTGTTCACCGGCACGCTCAACACCATGACACGGCACGAGGCCAAGGCGCGCGCCGAGCAGCTCGGCGCCAAGGTCGCGGGCTCGGTCTCGAAGAACACCGACTATGTCGTGGTCGGCGCCGACGCCGGCTCGAAGGCCAAGAAGGCCGCCGAGCTGGGCCTCGCGACGCTCAGCGAGGACGAGTGGCTGAAGCTGATCGGCGGCTGAACGTCCGTTCAGGCTTCTCCCGGCCCGTGACCGATTTGTGAGATCGGCCGCCGGCCCTGGCGATGCGCTCGACCGCTCCCTTATAAGAACTCGGGACCAAAGGACTATCCGGCGCGGGTTGCGGCGCAGGTAGAGACGCGCACAACCGGCATCGGGCGCCGCCGGAACCATGGCCGCGGCACGGGGGTTAATTCGCGGGAGAGGGAAGGTTTGTCCGGGGAGGGCATCGGCAGGGGCGCGAAGGGCGCAGCATGAGATTTCTGGTCACCGTGTTCGTCGCGGCCGTCTTGGTGGGCGCCTTCGCGCTGCTCTACATCTATTCCGGCGCCTACAACGTCGCGGCGACCGCGCCGCAGGACGGCTCCGCGCGCTGGCTGCTCGGCACGGTAATGCAGAAATCAGTCGAGGTGCGCGCGCGCTCGATCGAGCCCGCGCCGCTCGACGACAAGGCGATGATCGCGCGCGGCGGCAAATTCTACGGCGAGAACTGCGAGTCCTGCCATGGCGGGCCCGGCGCCGTGCTGTCCGCCCTCGGCCGCGGCCTGCGCCCGGCGGCGCCCGACCTCGCGCGCACGGCGCGCGACTGGCAGCCGCGCGAGCTGTTCTGGATCGTCAAGAACGGCATCCGCATGACCGGCATGCCCGCCTGGGGCCCGAGCCACAAGGACGGCGAGCTGTGGTCCGTGGTGGCGTTCATCAGGAAGCTGCCGACCATGACGGTCGGCGACTATCAGGCCTATACCGGCAAGAGCCGCGAAGGCCCGGCCGTGAGCGACGCGACCAGCGACGACGAGGCGGCCGACGACAGGGCGCGCGACGAGGCCCGCGAGCGCGAGACGACCGCGCGCGCCAAAAAGCCGACCGGTGCGGCGAGCGCTGACGGCACGGCGGACGGCGCGGCGGAGAAATCCAAGACCGACGGCGCCGCACGCGATGTCGCCAAGGCAGACACCGCGGCGCGAAAATCGAAGCCCGAAGGCGAGGCCAAGGACGACGCCACGGCCACCGCGGCGAATGCCGCGCCGAGCGGCGTCGCGCGCGACGTCGCCAATGCCGACGCCCTGGCCCAGAAGACGGAGCCCGACGGCACCGCCCGCGATGTCGCGAATGCCGAAACCAGCGAGGGGGCGGCCAAGTCCGCGGCGAGCCCAACGGCCCCGACCAAGCAGACCGCGCAGGTCACCGCGCCGCGCGTCCGCGTCCACGCCCGGCCGCAACAGAAGCCGGAGCCGCCGAGGACCTATCAGCGGCGGCGCCGCTGAGCCGGCGCCCGGCCGCTAGATCCGCTCCCAGAGCCCGGTTTCCTCGTCGAGCCGCGCCTGCTCGAGGCCCTTGAAGTCGCCGCGCGACACAATGCCGGCGACGCGGCCCTGCGCCACGATCGGCAGATGGCGGTAGCCGCCGTCCTGCATGCGGCGCAGCGCCTCGATCGCCGTGGTCGCCGGGCCGATGGTGTCGGGCTTCGGCGTCATCACGGCATCGAGCCTGGTCGTGCGGGCGTCGCGCGCCTCGGCAAGCACGCCGACCGCGTCGCGGCCGGTGAAGATGCCGAGCAGGTGCCGGTCGGCGTCGACGACCAGGACCGCGCCGACGCGCCGCTGGCGCATCTGCTGGCAGGCCTCGTGCACCGTCGCGGTGGGCGGCAGGGCGAGCGGCCGCTGGTCCCGGATCAGGTCCGCCATGTGTCGCTGGTTCATGGGTCTTCTCCTTGTCGCGACGCTGTCCCTGTATTTCGGGCAATTTGAGGGGCAACCGGGCGCGCCGACATTGATCCAGGTCATGCGCCGGCCCCTGCCCCGCTTTTCACGTTGTCAAGGCGCCGTCGCCTTCTTTAGAACCATTTCGAGGGCGGCCGCCGCAGGGCGCCCAAATCAAAAGTGCGCGGGACGCCGGCGGGTGCCCCGGAACCGAGAGCCAAGGGGAGAGATCATGGACGTACGGGGACAGGCCGCCATCGTGACGGGCGGCGCATCGGGCTTGGGCGCCGAGACGGCGCGGGCGCTGGCCAAGGCCGGCGCCAAGGTCGCGGTCTTCGACATCAACCTCGAAGGCGCGCTCAAGATGGCCAAGGAGATCGGCGGCGTGGCGGCCGACTGCAACGTCACCGATCCGGCCTCGGCCGAGGCGGCCATCGCCAAGGCGCGCGAAGCGCACGGCCCGGCCCGCGTGCTCGTCAATTGCGCCGGCATCGGCACGGCCAAGCGCATCGTCGGCCGCGAGGCGCCGATGCCGCTCGAGGATTTCACCCGCGTCATCAACATCAACCTGGTCGGCACCTTCAACATGATGCGCCTGGCCGCCTTCGACATGGCCAAGCTGCCTCCGCTCGCCGACGACGAGCGCGGCGTCATCATCTCCTCGGCCTCGGTCGCCGCCTATGAGGGCCAGATCGGCCAGGCCGCCTATGCGGCCTCCAAGGGCGGCATCGTCGCGCTGACCCTGCCGGCCGCGCGCGAGCTGGCGCAGTTCGGCATCCGCGTGCTGGCGATCGCGCCGGGCGTGTTCCTGACGCCGCTCATGGACGGCCTGCCGCCCGACGCGCAGAAGAGCCTGGCCGCCTCGATCCCGTTCCCCAAGCGGCTCGGCCGGCCCGACGAATATGCCGCCCTCGCCCTGCACATGATCTCGAACGTGCACCTCAACGGCGAGTGCGTGCGCATCGACGGCGCGCTGCGCCTGGCGCCGCGGTAATTCCGCGAGCCGGCAACCAGGCCCTCACCCGCCTCGCTGCGCTCGTCACCCTTTCCCGACCTGCGGGAGAGGGAGGAACCCGCGCAAAGCGCGGGTGGGTGAGGGTCAGACCTGCCCCCTGAGCGCGCGGCGGTTGATCTTGCCGGCGCCGGTCTTGGGCAGCGCCTCGACGAACGCGACTGTGGTCGGCCGCTTGTACTTGACCAGATTCTCCGCGCAATAGGCGAAGAACTCGTCCTCGGTCATCTTTTCGCCCGGCATCAGCACGACGAAGGCGGCGATGCGCTCGCCCAGGCGCGGGTCGGGCACGCCGACCGCCGCCGCCTCGCGAATCTTCGGGTGGCGGAACAGGAGCTCGTCGATCTCGCGCGGAAAGACGTTGTAGCCGCCGACATTGACCATGTCCTTCTTGCGGTCGACCAGGAACAGATAGCCGTCCTCGTCGAAATAGCCGATATCGCCGGTGTAGAGCCAGCCATAGCGCAGCGCCTGAGCATTCTCCTCAGGGCGGTTGCGATAGCCCTGGGTGAATTGCGGCCCGCGCACGCGCACCTCGCCGGGCTCGCCCGGGTCGAGCACACGCTCGCCGGTCTCGAGGTCGACGATGTCGATCTCGGTGAGCGGCGGCACGATGCCGACGGAGAGGAACTTGCGCTTGCCGTGCGGATTGTTGGCGATCGGCGCGCCCTCGGACATGCCGAGCCCCTCGAGCAGCACGCAGCCGGTCGCCGCCTCCCAGTCGCGCACCATCTGCTCGGGGCAGGCCGAGCCGCCGGCGAGACACAGGCGGAGCGCGGAAAAGTCGGTCTTGGCGAAGCGCGGATGCGCCATCAGGCCCATGTAGATCGACGCCGGTCCGCCCATGAACACGGTGACGCGATGGCGCTCGAAGGCGTCGAGCACCGCCTCCGGCTCGAACTTCGGCACGATGACCAGCGTGCCGCGCGCATAGACCGGCGTCCAGCTCGCGGCAAGGAAGCCCCAGATGTGGAACATCGGCGCGACGTTGAGGAACACATCGGCGTCGAAATTGAAGCGCCAGATCGACAGGAACTGGCGGAAGAACATGACGATGTTGCGGTGCTTGTGGTTGACGCCCTTGGGAATGCCGGTCGTGCCGCCGCTATAGGGCAGGGTCGCCCAGTCGTCGGCGCTTGGCAGGGGCTCGGGCAGCGTCAACGCGCCGTCGGCGGCCCAGGCGTCGACGTCGAGCGCGCCGGGCGCGATCACTTCGACATGCCGGATGCCCAGCTCCACGGCGAGCACCCGACCCTTGGGCGCGGAAGCGGCGTCGACCAGCAGCACGCGCGGCGCGGCGTCGGCGAGCAGCGGCTTCAGCTCGCGCTCGGTATAGAACGGATTGAGCGGCGCCATCTGCGCGCGCGCCGCCATGGCGCCGAGCATGGCGACGGCCATCTCGATGCTGTTCGACATCAGGACCGCGACGCGCTCGCCGGCGACGCCGCGATCGGCGAGCCGACGCGCGAGGCCGGCGACGGCGCGCAGATAGCCGGCATAGCTCAGCATGCGGTCGCCGCAGATGATGGCGGTGCGCTCGGGCGCGCGCCGCGCCGCCTCGGCGAGCGCATGGACGACGGTCGGATAGTCCGGCAGGCTCGGGTCCAATTCGACCGGCGAGCGACCGATCGGCACGGATGCGGCCACGGCGTTTCTCCCATACTGTTCTTGCGGCCATCGGCCGGGCGGCGAGTCTGCCGCGCCCGGCCGGGTGCTGGCAAGCCATGCGCATCCCGCAATGGCATGTCGCGTTCTTGGTCGTTAAAGTTGCCGCAGCCAGACTCACGGAGAATCACCTTGTCAGACCATGGAGCCGCCCGCCCGCCGTTCCGCGCCGATCAGGTCGGCAGCCTGCTCAGGCCCGAAATCCTCAAGGCGGCGCGCGAGAGGTATCTCGGGCCGCAAACGCCCGACCAGCATCTCGGGCCGCACCACAACGCCGAGCTGCGCGCGGTCGAGGACCGCTGCGTCTGCGACGTCGTCGCCATGCAGGAAGGGGTCGGGCTGCACGCCGTCACCGACGGCGAGTTCCGCCGGCGCAGCTGGTGGCTCGAGCTGCTGCTGACCTGGGACGGCGTCAGCGCGCACCGGCAGGGCACCACCGCCTTCACCTGGCACACGGCCGACGGCAAGGAGCAACCCTTCTCGCGCTTCTGGGTCAACGGTCCGATCCGCTGGCGCCCGAGCTCGGTCGTGCGAGCCTTCGAGTTCCTCAAGGCCAACACGCGCGCCGTGCCCAAGGTGACGATCCCGGCGCCGATCCTGGTGCACATGTATGGCGGCGGCGACAAGGGCATTGCCGAAGGCCATTACAAGGACGTCGAGGAATTCTGGCGCGACCTGACCGCGGCCTATCGTCAAGAGCTCAAGGCGCTGGTCGCGGCGGGCGCGCGCTACATCCAGCTCGACGACACCTCGATCGCCTTCCTCTGCGATCCCAAATACCGCGACACGGTCAAGGCCTGGGGCAACGATCCCGACGCGCTGCTGGTCGACTATGCCGAGCGCATCAACGCCATCCTCGAGGGCCTGCCGGCCGACGTCACGGTCACGCTGCACCAGTGCCGCGGCAACCGCGAGGGCAACTGGTCGGCGCAGGGCGGCTACGACCCGGTCGCCGACGTGCTGTTCAACCGCGTCAACGTTCACGGCTACTTCCTGGAATACGACACCGCTCGCGCCGGCGGCTTCGCGCCGCTGCGGCTCCTGCCGAAAGGCAAGATCGCCGTGCTCGGCCTGGTCTCGACCAAGACAGCCAAGCTCGAGAGCGCCGACGACCTGAAGCGCCGGATCGACGAGGCCGCACGCGTCGCGCCCATCGAGCAGCTCGCACTGAGCCCGCAATGTGGCTTCGCGAGCTCGATCAAGGGCAATCCGCTGACCGAGGCCGATCAGCGCGCCAAGCTGCGCCGCGTCGTCGAGGTCGCGGAAGCGGTGTGGGACGGCGCATAGCGCCGAACATCGAACACGCCGGGCCTCACCCCTCACCCTCCCGCGCCACGCGCGGGTCCCTCCCTCTCCCCTCTCCTGCAGGAGAGGGGAGAGGTCAGGCGAGGGGTGAGGCTGCGTCTGCTATCCGTGCTTCCGGATACTAAGCCTTGGCGTCGATGACGCCGCGCAGGATCGGGTAGATCTCGTCCGCCCACTCGCTTCCCACGCTGAGACGTCGCGCGCGGCCCTGTCGGCGCGCCTATTGTCAGCGCATCGCGGCGCTGCCAGAAATGATCGAGCGGGTCGAGGCGACGAAGGCCGCGCGCGACGATGGGGGGCATGGATCGGGTGCGGGCAGCAGTACAGCGATTGCGCGACTGGATCGGCCGGCACGGCGCGGAGCTGCGCCTCGGCGTGCGCATCACCGTGGCCGGCGTCCTCGCCTACGCCCTCGCCCATCTCCTGGCGCTGCCGCAGGGCTACTGGGCGGTGTTCACCGCGGTGATCGTCATCCAGGCCAGCATCGGCGGCTCGCTCAAGGCGACGATCGACCGCCTGATCGGCACGGTCGGCGGCGGCGCCTGTGGCGCGCTGGTCGCCTCGCTGGTGCCGCACAGCGATCCCGTGGCACTCGGCGCCGCGCTGGCCGTGGCGCTGGCGCCGCTCGCGCTGGTGGCGGCGCTCTATCCCAGCTTCCGCGTCGCGCCGGTGACCGCGATCATCGTGCTCATGGGCAGCGCCGGCCAGCAGATCGGCCCGGTGCTCTCGGCGCTCGACCGCGTTCTCGAGATCTCGCTCGGCAGCGTCGTCGGCCTCGGCGTGTCGCTGCTGGTGCTGCCGGCGCGCGCCCATGCGCTGGTCGCCGGCGCCGCCGGGCGCACTCTCGGCCTGCTCGGCCGGCTGATGACCGCGCTCATGGCAGGCCTTTCGGGCGGCGCCGACCGCGCCGCGCTGCAGCGCCTGCAGGACGACATCCGCAAGGCGCTGTTCCGCCTCGCGATGGCCGCCGAGGAAGCGAGACGCGAGCGCGACAGCCGCCTGACCGAGGCGGCCGATCCCGATCCGCTCCTGCGCACCGTGCGGCGCGTGCGCAACGACCTGATCATGATCGGCCGCGCCGCCGCCGAGCCCCTGCCCGAGCCCCTCGCCGCCCGGCTTGGTTCCCCGCTTTCAGCGGTCGCCGACGCCGTGTCGGCGTTCCTGCGCGACACCGGGGCGGCGCTCGCCGCGCGCCGCGCGCCGCCCGCCCTGGCCGCCGCCGAGGCCGCCTTCGAGGCCTATGCCGGCGCGATGGCCGAGCTGCGCCGCAGCCACGCGACGCAAGACCAGCCCAGCGACGCGGTCGGCCGGCTGTTCGCGCTCGGCTTCGCGTTCGAGCAACTGCGCCGCGACCTGAAGGATTTGTCGAGCCGGGCGAGCGAGCTGGCCGCCCCGGCCTAGGGCGAGGCGCGGCTCAGCCCGCCGCCGGGCGCAGGTCGCGGGACGGCCTCGCTATCGGCAGGCCGCTCGCCTCCTCGCCTTGCAGCGCGCTGTGATGGGTACCCGCCGCGACGTCGGGCCCGAAGGCGGGCCAGGCCGCGTTCGCGCGCACGACCACCAGCATGACCGCGACCAGGACGGCGACAACCGCGCACACAAACCACCGGAATCCGGCCGGCGACATTTGCTGCCTCAATCCGAGAATTTCCCCGTGGCCAAGACTACCAGAAATCCTTTCCCGATCCTTTAGTCCGGAAGGCGGGGTCGGCCTAGGACTTTGGCGCGGGCGTCATTACCGTCCGCGAGTCTGGATTTCGCGCGCGGTTCCGGGCACAAAGCGCTGTCGATGGCCGCCACGCTCAATCGCCTTGTCCTGACCTTCGCTCCGCCCGAGGCCGAGCGCCGCTATCGCGAGGCGCGCGCCGACGCCGATCTGCGCATCATGCGCGTGACCTACGCGCTCGGCATCGCGCTCAGCTCGGCCTATTTCATCTTCGACTATCTGGCGCTCGGCCGTTTCGACCCGATGCTGCTCGCCGTGCGCCTGATCGTGGTTAACGCGGTCATCGCGGTCGGCCTCGCCGCGACTTGGGTGCCGGGGCTCAAGCGCCGGTCGGCGCATATCGGCGGCTGGGTGTTCCTGTTCCACCTGGTGTTCTTCGCCGCGGTCAACGGTTACTACCCGACCCCCTACGTCTACACCGCCAACGGCATCATCACGCTCGGCTTCCTCTATCTCGTCTGGCCGCTGAGCCTCGGCATGTCCTGCGCCTACGGCATCGTCGGCACGGCGGTCTATTGCGCGATCGTGATCGCGGCGCGGCCGTGGTCGGCCGAAATCGAGCTGCTGCTGCTGATCTTCGCGAGCATGAACTGCATCTGCATCTTCGCCCTGTACCAGACCGAGTACTATCGACGCAGCACCTACCTGACCATGCAGGCGCTCGACGTCGAGCGCTCGCGCTATCACGAGCTGCTCACCAGCATCCTGCCAAAGGAGGTCGCCGACCGGCTGCAGCGTGGCGAGACCGTCGCCGACCACTATGACGACGTCAGCGTGCTGTTCGTCGACCTGTGCGACTTCACCGCGATCAGCGCCCGCTTTCCGCCGGCCCAGGTCGTCGAGTGGCTCAACCGGGTGTTCTCGGAGTTCGACGCGCTGGTCGCGCAATACGGCCTCGAGAAAATCAAGACCGTGGGCGACGCCTACATGGTGGCCGGCGGCTTCGCGCCCGAGCCGGCCGACCATGCCGACGCCATCGTCAAGCTGGCCCGCCACATGCTGATGGTCGCCGAGCGCCTGCCCTGGCCCGACGGCACGCCGACGCGGGTGCGCATCGGCATCCATTGCGGCCCGGCGATCGCCGGCGTCATCGGCGCGAGCCGCTTCCTCTACGATCTTTGGGGCGACACGGTGAACACGGCGAGCCGCATGGAGTCGCACGGCCTGCCCGGCCGCATCCAGGTCAGCGAGGCGATGCGCGACCGGCTCGCCGACCGCTATCGCTTCGAGGCGCGCGAAGCGGTCGACATCAAGGGCAAGGGGCGGATGACGACGTGGCTCCTGGCCGACGCGCGGCGCCAGTCTGCTACGGCTGCGGCGCCGCTGCCGGCCTAGGACCGAGCGCGCTCAGCCCGCGGCGACGGGCCGCGTCGCGTCTGCGAGCCAGGCGGCGGTCTCGCCGTCGACCAGCGGCGTGAGTGCCTCGCGCACCCGCGCATGATAGAGGTCGAGCCAGCCGATCTCGTCGGCGGTCATGAGCTTCGGCTCGACCAGCGCCCGGTCGATCGGCGCCAGCGTGAGCGTCTCGAAGCCGAGCATGTCGGTGCTGTCGGCCGGCAGCACCACCACCAGGTTCTCGATGCGGATGCCGTAGGCGCCCGTGCGGTAATAGCCGGGCTCGTTCGAGACGATCATGCCCGGCCTGAGCGCCACGGTGTTCTGCCGCTTGGAGATCGACTGCGGCCCCTCGTGCACGCCGAGATAGCTGCCGACGCCGTGGCCGGTGCCGTGATCGTAGTCGAGGCCCGCCTCCCACAGCGGCCGGCGCGCCAGCGTGTCGAGCTGCGGCCCGGTCGTGCCCTTGGGGAAGCGTACCGAGGCGAGCGCGATATGCCCCTTGAGCACCCGGGTGAAATGCTCGCGCGCCTCGGCGGGCGGCGTGCCGACCGCGACCGTGCGCGTCACGTCGGTGGTGCCGTCCGGGTACTGCGCGCCCGAGTCGACGAGATAGAGCATGCCCGGCTCGATGCGCCGGTTGCTCGCCTCGGTCACGCGGTAGTGCACGATGGCGCCGTTGGGCCCGGCGCCCGAGATGGTGTCGAAGCTGAGGTCGCGGAACAGGTTGCTCTCGCGCCGGAACGCCTCGAGCCGCTCGGCGGCGGCGATCTCGGTGATCTTGCCCGATGGCGCCGTGCGCGCCAGCCAGGCGAGGAAGCGGGTCAGCGCCGCGCCGTCGCGCCGATGCGCGGCGCGCGTGCCGTTGAGCTCGACCTCGTTCTTGCACGCCTTGGGCAGGAGGCACGGATCGGTCGCGCGCACGATCTCGGCGCCCGAAGCGGCGAGCCGCTGGAACACCCAGTCGGCGGCGGTCGCCGGGTCGGCCTGGACGCGCGCCTTGGCGCGGCCGAGCGCATCGAGCGCCGGGCCGAAGCGCGCCGGCGCGTACACCGCGACCTCGGCGCCGAGATGCTCCTTGAGGCCGGGCGAAATCTTGGCCGGATCGAGAAACAGGTCGACCCGCGCGTCGGCGTCGAGGATGGCGAAGCTGAGCGGCAGCGGCGAATGGGCGACGTCGCCGCCGCGCACGTTGAGCAGCCAGGCGATCGATTCGGGCAGGGTCAGGACGACGGCGCCGATCTTGTCGGCGGCGAGGGCCTGGGCGATCTCGGCGCGCTTGCTCGCCGAGTCACGGCCGGCGAAGGCGAGATCATGGGGCACGACCGGGGCTTTGGGCGGCGCCGGCCGGTCGGTCCAGGCGGCGTCGACCGCGTTCTCGGTGCGCACCAGCTCGGCGCCGGCCTTGCGGCAGGCGGCCTCGAGCCGCTCGAGCCCGGCCGGGGTATGCAGCCAGGGATCGATGCCCAGGCGCGTGCCGGGCTGGAGCGCCGAGGCGAGCCATTGCTCGGGCGGCTCGTTGGTGATGTGGCGCAGCTCGTAGAGGCTTGCGTCGACCTGGGCCGCGACCTGGAGGGTGTAGCGGCCGTCGACGAACACCGCCGCCCGGTCGGTCAGCACGATCGCCAGGCCGGCCGAGCCGGTGAAGCCGGTCAGCCAAGCCAAGCGCTCAGCGCATGGCGGGACGTATTCTCCCTGGTGCTCGTCGGCGCGCGGGATAACGAAACCGGTCAGGTCGCGGCGCTTCAAAACCGCCCGCAGCGCCGCCAGACGCGCGGCCGGGGCGCTCGGCGCTGCGCCGTTTGCGGCCTTGGCGGGGCGGCGGCGATCGGTCATGGGCCCCAAGCTAAGCGCCCTTCCGAGGGCCCGCAAGCCCCCTGCCCAATGCCGGTCCCGGGCCAGTTGCTATGCATCCAACGCAATGCTGCGATGCAGTGTAACCCGCTCTTTTTTGGGGCTTTTTTACTTATATCCGGCATAGTGCAGTGCAACATCGGTTTCCAAGGTGGGGACCGGTTTCCAAGGATGAGACAGATGCGCAACGAGACATACAAGAACACCGCGCCGGCCCTGAGCGCCACGGAGCGCCGGGTGATCGACACCATCGGCGTCGAGGCTGCCGCCCGCGAGCTGCGCGCCCGCGAATTCGCCCGTCTGATCGGCGTGCTCGCCGGCAAGGTCAAGTCGGCCTTGGTCGGCCCGCTGGCCCGCTGGCGCCGGCGCGAGGCCCTGGCCAACGAGCTCTACAGCCTCGACGAGCGGATGCTGAAGGATATCGGCCTGTCGCGCAGCGAGATCCCGTTCATCGTATCGGGCAAGCGCGTGCCGACGCCGCATCAGGACAACGTCCCGGCGCGCGCCGCCTGACGACCGTACGGAACGACCGGAGCGACGATCGACGGCGGCCCCCCCGGGGCCGCCGTTGTCGTCTCGGCGTCTCCCGTCATGCCGCCCGCGCATTGACGCGTTGCAACAGGAAAACTTGGCTTTCTCTGGAATCTCAACACAATTGTAATTGTGCGACGCAATAATAGCGACCGCCCGAGGGGCCTATAACCTCAATCGGACAGGGATCTACCGCCATGACCACTCTCTATGACCGCCGGCTCGACCGGACCATCCAGGCCTATCGGGCCGGCACCGTGACGACGCTCGCCGTCGAGCGCGCCGCCCGCTCGGCGCAGTCGGCCTATTTCGCCCATCTGATCGGCCGGCTGATCGCCCGCCTGCGCGGCGTGGATACGGCCATCGAGCCGGGCCGCCCGGTCGCCAAGACCGCCTAGGATTGGCCGCGCCGGCCGCCGGGCCGGCGCGCCATTATCAGGGTCGGCCAGTCGCCGACCGTCACCCGATCGCGCAGGGCCAGCCCCTGGGCGCGATAGGCGGCGATGACCGCGTCCTGCTGCGTCCTGAGGATGCCCGACAGCACGACAGTGCCGCCGGGCGCGAGCGCGCGCGCGATAGTGGGCGCGAGCCCGATGAGCGGCCGCGCCAGGATATTGGCCATGATCAGATCGTGGCCGCCGCGATGGACGACGACGTCGCGCGGCGGCACGCGGTCGCCGACCATGACGTGCACATGGCGCGCGACACCGTTGGCCTCGGCATTGCGCCGGGTCGTCCTGACCGCGACCAGATCGACGTCGACGGCCAGCACCGGCACGTGCCAGCGTCGCGCCATGGCCAGCGCCAATATCCCCGAGCCGCAGCCGAGATCGAGCGGCCGGTGGAAGCGCCGTCGCCGCGCCAAGCGATCGAGCGCGAGCAGGCAGCCGCGCGTGCTCTCATGGCTGCCGGCGCCGAAGGCGAGGCCGGCGTCGATGCGCAGCGGCGTCGCGCCGGCCGGCGCGGGCGCGGCGACGTGCGAGCCGTGGATGTACCAGCGGCCGACCACGAGCGGCGGCAGGTTACGCCGGTTCTCGGCGAGCCAGTCGCGGTCGGGCAGGGCGCCGACCGAGATCGCGGGCACGGCGACGCCGGTGCCGAGCGCGGCCACGGCGAGCGCCGCCTCGAGCGCGCCGCGCTCGGGCGCCGCCTCGGCATAGGCCGCGACGCGCCACAGCGTCGTCCCCGGCACCTCGAACGCGGTGACGGCTTCGGCGAAGGGCTCGACGGCGTTCTGGAAAATGGCGACGGCGTGATCGGGAACGATCAGCTCGACCAGCCACTGGCTCATGACACGCGGCGGGCGGCGCCGACCGGCAGCCGGGTCGCGCGCTCGAGCTCGCCGCGCTCGAACAGCGTCGGATCGTCGAGATAGTCGCGCGCCATGTCGGTCGCATCGACGCCCCAGAAGCAGCGCCCGCCGATTTTGAGCGTCGGCACGCCATAGACGCCGGCCGCGACCGCGCGCTCGGTGTTGGTGCGCAGTCGCTCCTTGACCTCGGGCTGGGCGACCAGCGCCTCGGCGTCGTCGACGCGCAGGCGCCGGCACAGCGCCGCCCACTCGGCAGGGTCGCCGACGTCGCGGCCCTCGCCCCAGATGAAGCGGAAGATCTCGCCGACGATCTCGGGCCGGCTGTCGAGCGCGATGGTCAGGCGCAGCACGCCCAACGGATTGAACGGGTGCTTCGCCGGTAGGCGATAGGCCACGCCGCGCCGGCCGGCCCACCACGCGCAATACTGGAAGGTGAAGACGCGCTTGGGCGCGATCTCGGCCGGCCCCTTCTGACCCCAATGATTGAGCAGGCCGGCGAACAGCACCGGCACGCAGGTGACCGCGAGCCGGTCAGCGAAGCGCGGCAGCTCGGCCGCGAACTGCAGATAGGCGAAGGGCGAGACGTAGTCGAAATACCAGTCGGCCGCCGGAAGCGCGAGTCTTGTTTGGTGCGTCATGGCTGCCCCCTGCCCCCTGCCCCCTGTGCCGCGGCCCTAGGCCGGCTGGACGAAGCTGTCCATCACCTTCTTGCGGCCGCTGTGGTCGAAGTCGATCTCGAGCTTCTCGTTCTCGGCCGCGGTGACGGTACCGTAGCCGAATTTCTGATGAAAGACGCGAGCGCCGACGGAAAAGCGCGCGCGGCTCGCTTCCATGTCGATCGGCTCGGCGCGCGCGTCGAGCGCCGCGGCGTAGCGCGCGCGGTGATACTCGCCAAGGCCGCGCTGGCCCGCGGCGCGCCGCCCGCGCAGCTCCCAGTCGCGCCCCCAATAGGCGTCGCCGCCGGTGGCGCTGACGCTCGGCGTGTCGTCGAGACCTGTGCCGCGGCCGGTGTAGAGGCCGGGCTGGCTCGCGATCGCGACATGCTCGGGCGGCAGCTCGTCGATGAAGCGCGACGGAATGGCGCTGGTCCATTGATTGTGGACGCGGCGGTTGGCGACGAAGGAGATGGCAACGCGCTTCCTCGCCCGCGTCAGCCCGACATAGGCGAGGCGCCGCTCCTCCTCGAGCCCCGCCGCGCCGCTCTCGTCGAGCGCGCGCTGATGCGGGAACAGGCCCTCCTCCCAGCCGGGCAGGAAGACGGTATCGAATTCGAGCCCCTTGGCGCTGTGCAGCGTCATCAGGCTGACCATGTCGCCCGCGGCATTGCTTGTCGTCTCCATGACCAGGCTGACATGTTCCAGGAAGCCGGCGAGGTTCTCGAACTCCTCCATCGCCGTGACCAGCTCCTTGAGGTTCTCGAGCCGGCCCGGCGCCTCGGGCGACTTGTCGGCCTGGAGCATGGCGGTGTAGCCCGACTCGTCGAGCACCGTCTCGGCGAGCTCGGTGTGCGAGATGCCCTCGGCCTGGACGCGCCAGCGGTCGAAATCCTCGACCAGGCGGCGCAGCGCGTTGCGCGCCTGCGGCTTGAGCTCGTCGGTCTCGATGAGCAGGCGCGCCGCGCCCATCAGCGACAGGCCGCGCGCGCGCGACAGCTGGTGCAGCGCGTTGAGCGTCGCGTCGCCCAGGCCGCGGCGCGGCTTGTTGGCGATGCGCTCGAAGGCCAGGCCGTCGTCGGGCTGGGCGATGACGCGCAGATAGGCGATGGCGTCGCGGATCTCCTGGCGCTCGTAGAAGCGCGGCCCGCCGATGACGCGATAGGGCACGCCGAGCGTCACGAAGCGCTCTTCGAACTCGCGGGTCTGGAAGCTGGCGCGCACCAGGATGGCGATGTCGTTGAGCTTGTGGCCTGACCGCTGCAGCGCCTCGATCTCGTCGGCGATGACGCGCGCCTCCTCCTCGCCGTCCCACAGGCCGCGCAGCGCGACCTTCTCGCCGCTCGCGTCGGCGGTCCAGAGCGTCTTGCCGAGCCGGCCGCGGTTGCGCGCGATCAGGCCCGAGGCCGCGCCCAGGATATGGCCGGTCGAGCGGTAGTTCTGCTCCAGGCGCACGATGCGCGCGCCCGGGAAGTCCTTCTCGAATTTCAGGATGTTGCCGATCTCGGCGCCGCGCCAGCCATAGATCGACTGGTCGTCGTCGCCGACGCAGCAGATGTTGCGTCGGCCCTGGGCCAGGAGCCGCAGCCAGAGATATTGCGCAACGTTGGTGTCCTGGTACTCGTCGACCAGCAGATAGGCGAAGCGCCGCTGATACTGCTCGAGCACGTCCTTGTGGCGCGTGAAGATCGTCAGATTGTGCAGCAGGAGATCGCCGAAATCGGCGGCGTTGAGCACGCGCAGGCGCTCCTGATAGGCGGCGTAAAGCACCAGCATGCGCCCGCCCGCGAGGTCGCCGGCGTCGCCGACGCTGACCTTCTCGGGCGTGAGCCCCTTGTCCTTCCAGCGCTCGATGACGCCGTGGATGACGCGCGCCGGCCATTTCTTGTCGTCGACGTTCTCGGCGGCGAGCAGCTGTTTGACCAGGCGTACCTGATCGTCCTGGTCGAGGATGGTGAAATTTGGCTTGAGCCCGACCAGTTCGGCGTGACGGCGCAGCATGCGCGCGGCGAGCGAGTGGAATGTGCCGAGCCAGAGGCCCTCGGCGGCGCGGCCGATCAATGCCGCAACCCGGTCCTGCATCTCGCGCGCCGCCTTGTTGGTGAAGGTGACAGCGAGGATCTGATGCGGCAGCGCCTTGCCGGTAACGAGCAGATGGGCGAGCCGGGTCGTCAGCACGCGCGTCTTGCCCGTCCCGGCGCCGGCCAGCACCAGCACCGGCCCGTCGAGCGCCTCGACCGCCTCGCGCTGCGCCGGATTGAGCCGGTCGAAATAGTCCGGAGGCGTGGCCGATCGCGCCGCCGCGGCGGCCGCGGCCAGGCCCGGTCCCGCAGCGGGGGCCGGCATGTCGTCGGTGAAGTCGAACGGATCGCTCATGCGGATGACGCTTATATAGCACGGCGCCGCGCCGTGCCCACCCCCGGTTCGGCCTCCAATCGCGCTGCCGACTCCCCATGGCCATACCCTGTCGATATAGTGGTCGAGACACAGCCAGGACGGCGAGGACGGCCATGGCGACCCACTTCAACGGCAAGAGCTGGCCACCCAAAAAAGACGAGGCCGAAGGCGGCCATCGCGCGCGCCGGACCACGGCGGCGGCGCTGTTCGCGCTGGCCGGCTTCACGGTCAATCCGGAAAGCGTGCTGGCCTCGGCCTCGATCGACGACGTGCTGTCGGCCGTGGTCGGCGTCACCGCCGAGATCCCGGCCGACGCGCGCAGCGCCGCGACGCTCGGCACCGAGCGCCAGGGCAATGGCGTGGTCATCGATTCTGACGGCCTGGTCCTGACCATCGGCTATCTGATCATGGAGTCGACGCGCACCACGATCACCGCGCCCGACGGCCGCGAGATTCCCGCCGATTTCGTCGGCTACGACTACGAGACCGGCTTCGGCCTGGTGCGCGCGCGCGAGAAGCTCGGCGTCAAGCCGATCGCCCTGGGCTCGGCCGCGGCGCTCAAGGAG
>Ga0335070_10003646_pt1 | contig 17994 bp, 14 predicted proteins | sample Lox_Sample_13_FD_206722 | JGI IMG/M metagenome (GOLD analysis project Ga0335070, IMG submission 206722) | Soil microbial communities from Loxahatchee National Wildlife Refuge, Florida, United States - Lox_Sample_1.3 | ecosystem: Environmental > Terrestrial > Soil > Wetlands | place: USA...
CAGCACCAGCCTTCAAGGCAAGACTTGCGGTGGCACCGGCGCGCGATGCTTTGTCGACAGCGACTGCGCGCTCGGGGTCGTTGGATCCTGCCAGCCCAATCAGACGACCGTCTCGGGGATTGTCCTCGTTGATATCTTTGGCAAGGCGGTGATTTCGCAGTATCCAGGGGTGTTCTACCAAGCTACCCCGGTGACGGTCACGTTCTCCGGTTCCGATCCGAACCGCTCGTTCCAGATCAGCGTCAACTACCAGATTACATTCGGGGACTTCGACAACTGCACGACGTCATCGGGTGGCGGCGCAGGTGCCTTGTGACGTCCCCCGCGGCAAGGCGAGGAGGCAAAGACATGGGACGCCGGTTCAAGCTATCGACCGCGGCGTTGGTGGCGTTGGCGCTGGTTGCCAGCAGTTGCGGCGGCGGTGGCGGTGGCGGCGGGGGCAGTGGAGCCGGCTCTGCTCCCACCCCCGGCCAGGAAACGCCTGCTGCAGGCCCGACGGCGACCTCGACGCCTGTGCGGGCAGGTTCGAGCCGCAACGAGGTCACGCAGTCGTCCGACGACGGTTCCATCACGCTGCGTGTCCAGGACGCCCTGATCGCACAGGGAACCTCCACCTTCTTTACGGTACTGCTGAGCAACCCTGATGGGAGCCCGGCTGCGCACCAACACATCAGCTTCCAGAGCGGTTCGGGCTTGATTATCTCGCTGCCGGACGGCAACGAAACGCGCGACGACGGTTCGCTCACCGGCTCCGTGTTGGGCCTGTTCGGCGGCTCACTCACCGCCAGCACCGATGTTGACGGTCCATTCAATGGCCTCTCCGTCACACTGACCATCATCGTCATTGGTGGGCAACTGGGTACACCGACTCCAACTGCCGGTACACCGGTCAGCAGCGCGACGCAGACCGTCACGCCCACGCCCACGCCACTGCCTTGCACGGATGTTCAGACCATCATCGTGCAGACTGACACCCTCAATGTCAGCAGCCAGGCCGGCGGCACGCCGTTGGTTACCGCAGTCGTGTTCGACTCCAATAACCTGCCGGTGTCGAACATCAACGTCCTGTTCGACGTCCAGCCGCGCGTCGGCACGTTCAATCCGCTGGTCAACGTGACGGGCGGGGACAAACAACCGGCGGGTCAGGCCACGAGTACCCTGACGATCCCACCGAACTCGTCGTTCGGCACACTCAACGTGACCGCCTCGGCGTGCGGCAAGACCGGCAGTGTCGAAGTCAACATCGTCTCCGGCGTGAGTACGAAACCGGTCAACTCCGTCGTGCTGCAGGCTGATCCGTCGACCGTCGGCAGTCTTGCGGGTGGCACGATCAACCTCACCGCCGCCGTGTTCGATGCGGACAACAAACCGATCAACGGCATCGATGTCTTGTTCATTACGGCCGTCGGCAAGGTGAATCCACTCGTGGACCGCACCAAAGTGAGCGGCGCCCAGGGCGGGGTTGCAACATCGGTCCTGCAGATCCCGGCCAACGCGGTCGAACAGGAGTACACCATCACGGCGCTGGCGGGCGGCATCAACGGGACAACCAGAATCAGCGTCGTTCCCGGCCGCGGCGGGCCCGGCACGATCAATCCAGGGGTGCCGCCGGGTGAGCCGGCGTCGATCACACTCGGGGCGAGCCCAACCCATATTCAAGTGTCCGGCACCGGCGGCGCCGATCTCGCTGCCGTCATCGGCCGAGTGTTCGACAACAACGGGAATCCGTTGAGTGGGGTGCGCGTCCACTACCACGTCGTCTCCGCGCAGAGCGCTCCGGGCGCGGTGATCCTGCCGGTGACGACGCCAACCCCGAGCGCAACACCAGCGGCGACTCCAACGACACTGTGTTCGCCCGACGATCCCAGCGTGGTGTCGGACACCGCGGGGTTTGCCGTCATCCAGGTGCGCAGCGGAACCCAGCCGGGACCGGTCACGGTCGCGGCGTGTACGGACACCACGATCAACGGCGTTCCATCCCCGCTCATCGAACAACAAGCGGTGGTCACCATTACCTCCGGGCCGGTAGCCCGTATTGGGCTGACGATCAATTCGGTCTTCATCGACAACAATGACGGGAGTCTCCTGACCACGGCGAGTGCGGTAGTGACCGACGCACAAGGCAACACGGTCGAGGATGGCACGCCGGTGTTCTTCGAAATCCTGCTCCGCCGCGTGTGTTCCGGCGGCAGCAACGACGGTCAGCCATGCGCCGACAATGCGACCTGCGGCGGCGGTACCTGCGTGGAAGACGACACGGATCCGTCGCGGAACGTCGCCATCTCCAGCAATACGACCACCAACGGCGCGCCGCCGTGCGACATCACCCAGTTCGCTTCGCAGACCGGCATCCCAATTTCGCCGCAGCCGGGCGACGCCATCACCTGCGTCAAGTACCCCGCCCTCCAGGCGGGGAGCGAAGTTCTCGTCCGTGCCACGGTCGGCGGCGTGGTCAGTAGTCTGAGCGGGCCGCTCACGCTACCCGGCGTCATCGGCGACCTCGAAGTGGTCGTCAACCCGCCAACGATTACCGTCAGCGACACCAGTGAGGGCTTGGCGGTCGTCCACGCTACCGCCACCAATAAACTCGGCGATGGCGTTGAGAACGTGCGCGTGCGCTTCGCGACCACGGTCGGCAAGATCAGCCGCTCCGTGTTGAGCGATGCGAACGGTGATGCAGACGCGACCCTGGAGATTGCCGCCGGCACACCATCCGGCACTGCGACACTGCGCGTCACCGGGGGTGGTCTGCAAGTCCCGAACATTTCTGTGCCCATCGTCAACTCTCCCGGTACACCAACGCCGCGCCCCGGTGACGAACCAGCGGCGATCCAGTTCGTCAGCGCGCAACCGGGGGTCATCGGGGTGCGCGGCTCGGGCCTGCCGGAACAATCGACCATCACATTCCTGGTCACTGACGCCACCAACACACCGCGCTCGGGCGCGAAGGTGATGTTCTCCATCGCACGCATTGCCGATGAGTCCATCACGCCCAACCAGGCGACAACCGATCAGGACGGCAAGGTCCAGGTGACACTGACCAGTGGCACCCGTGCCCTCAGCGAGCAAGTGACGGCGCAGGTAACGACGGTGGCCACCACGCTGGTTGCCCGCTCCAATCCGGTCAATATCCTCGGCGGCCCACCCTCGCAGCCCAACTTCAGCCTGGTGCACCGGTTGCACAACATCTCCGGTCAGGTCAGCTTTGGCATCGAGGACCAGATCACAGCTTTCGTTGCGGATCGTTTTGGTAACCCGGTTGCTCCCGGCACGGCAGTCAACTTCACCACCAAGGGCGGTGCGATTGGCGATCCGACCGCGACCAACGCCCTCGGCCAGGCCACCGCAACCTTGGTCTCGCAAGCGCCCATTGCTGACAACGGCATCGTCGCCACCCTCGCAACCACCAACGGTGAGCGCCCGTTCGTCGACACGAACGGCAACGGTGTCTGCGATAGCCAGGACACGCTCTTGCCGGTGTCCGAACCGTTCTACGATGCCAACTGCAACGGGATGCACGACAGCGACGAAGCTTTCTTCGACCTGAACAGTAACGGACACTTCGACGACAACCAGCTTCCGGACTCCTCCGGACAACCCACGTGCGCGGATCAAATTGTCCTGTTCGATTCCATCTGCACGACCTTCTCTGGTCCTACGGCCGCCCTGCTCATCAATTCGGGCTCTTCGACGGTCGAGGCCGGTGGCTCGCGCGACTTCACGCTGATCGTCAGCGACAACCCCGATCCGATCGGTAACCCGGGCGTGGGTAACCCAATCATCGGAGGATCCGCAGTCAATATCACCCTGCAAGGGGGCAGAGGCCAGGTGCTCGGCCTCTCCAGCTTCACCATTCCCGATGCGCAGACGAACGACCGCATCATCGATGGGATCAACCGATTCCGGTTCTCGGTGAGCGACAATTTGCCTACCGCTCCGACGTCAACTGCAGGCTCCGTTGTCGTGAGCATCAGCTCGGATCCGGGGTCCTTGCCCGGTGGTGGCAACGGGTCCGTGACCGTCCTGAGCCCCCTGACGTTCCTGGCCGCGCCCACGCCGACACCAACACCTTCGCTGACCGCGACGATCACTTCGACGCCGACACCGACACCCGCACCGCCGGCGATCGCTCCATCCCACACCACCCTTGCTGCAGGCACTGGGGCGCAGCCCGATTCGTGCAACGGCGCCACACAGGCCTTCGTTGTCACCGGTGGCAGTCCGCCATTCACCGTGTTCACCGGTGGGGGGTGCGTCAGCGCTACCGAAATCCCCGCCTCGGGCGGATCGGTCACCTTCACCGCTGGCAACACATTGGGCGATTTCTCGCTTACAGTCAGCGATGCTCTCGGGCGGACTGCGTCCGCTGGCATTACCGTACTCGGACCGCCAACGCCTAGCGTGACGCCCACCGGCCCGCCAACCGCAACGCCCACCGTTGCTCTGCCGGCGATCGCACCGGCAAGCACGACGCTCTTCGCCGGCACTGGCACGCCGCCGAGCTGTAATGGCATAAAGCGCACCTTCGTGGTGACCGGCGGCGCGCCACCGTTTACTCTGTCTGCCAGCGGAGTGGGATGCCTGAGCCTCTCCACCATTCAAGCGTCGGGTGAGTCATTCACGTACACCTCAGGAAGCGAGGTGGGCAACTTCGTGATCACCGTTACCGATTCACTCGGGCGCATTGCCACCGCCAACGTCGCACAGCAGGGAGCGCCGGCGTCCTTCATGTCCGTCGACCTATTTGCCGAGCGGCGTGCCGACAACGGAGACGGATCGTTCACCAGCATCCTCACCGCTCTGCTTACTGACTCCTCGGGTGCGACGGTGCCGGACGGCGTGCCGGTGGAATTCAGTCTCGTGGTACCGGTCGCCGGCGTGTCCATCACCAGCCCAGGGTTTACGAACCAAGCTGCCAACTGCGATCTGAACGGCTTGACCGCCGTGCCGCAGCCCGGTGACGCACTGGCGTGTATCAAATATGTGTCCAGTCGTCAGGGGAGCACCATAACCGTTCGCGCTCGGGCAACCACTGCCGACGGTGGGATCATCGTTGCGGAGCAGACGATCACTCTGCCCGACACACGGCCGACCCCAACCGTGACGATCACCCCAACTCCGCAACCAAGCAGCACCCCGACGGTGAGCCCGACGGTCACCCCGTTCCCGAGCGGCGTCGCGACGTTCACGCCGACGGCGACGGCGACGCTCTCGCCCACACCGCCGCTGGGCTCCATCGAATTCCTCGGCGCCAACCCGACGATCATCGGCGTCCGCGGCTCGGGACGTCCGGAGCAATCCATCGTGACGTTCCGTGTCAAGAACACCCTCAACGCGCCGATCGTGGGTGTGCCGGTCACGTTCCAGCTGACCGGGTCGGGCACCGAGTCACTCAATCCGTTGTCTGCAATCACCAGCGAGGACGGGACGGTCGTCACGACCATCACCAGCGGGACGCGCGCATCCACCATTCGCGTTACCGCCGGCGGCGATACGAATGGCGACGGAGTCCCCGACATCTTTGCGCAGTCCGCGGGCTTGAGCATTCTTGGTGGCCCGCCTGCGAAGAACCGCTTCAGCATCGCCCCGGCGTTGAAGAATGTCCCGGGACGCGTGCGCACGGGTGTGACCGATCAGATGTCTGCGTTCGTCAACGACCGGTTCGGCAACGCCGTGCCAGCGGGAACCGCGGTCTCCTTCGTGACCAACGCGTCGAGCGTCGTGAATCCTTCCACGACCGACTTGAACGGCGTCGCGCAGGCCACGCTGCTGAGCGAGCAAGTCGTCCCGGCCACCGGCATCGTGAGCGTCATGGCCTTCACGCTGGGTGAGGAGAGCTTCTTGGACAACAATGGGAACGGCAAGTTCGACGCCGGCGACACGCTGCTCACGGACGACATCCCCGAACCCTTCGTCGACTTCCGTCCCTTGCCGCCCGCACTGGCGAAGCCCGGTCAGGCGAATGATTCCGCATGCCCGATCTCGCCGCCCAGCGGCCTGTGCAACGGCACCTTCGATCCGGCAACCCCGTTCGAGTTCTTCATCGACACGCCGCCACTGGACGGTGTCTGGGGTAAGCAAGGCAAGACCGGCGTGTGGGACAACGATATCTTCGTGTTCGATTCCACGTTCGTTACGTTCTCCGGACCGCTGGTGCCGCCCGTCGCGTCACCAAATGCTCTCTTCCTCGCGCCGGGCGATCAAGCCGTGGTGACGGTCGAGGTGCATGATGATCTGTTGAATCCGCTCGCGGGCGGCTCCACCCTGCTCATCAAGTCGGACGGTCCTCTGTCCAGCGATGTCGGCTTCGTGACCATCTCCGGCTCGCCGATTACCATCCCCGATGGTCACTCGTTCAATCGGCTCGTAGATGGCTTGACGCGTTTCAGTTTTGTCGCGTCGGTGCCGGCGACGAGCGCCTTTGTGGGAGAGCCGTTCACGATCAGCATGAACGTGAGCTCACCGAATGGTACGGCCAGTTTCAACATTGTGACGGGCAAAATTCTGGCAAACACTCCGACGCCGACGCCACTGGCGACGGCCACTCCGACGCCCAAGGTGCCGGTCGTGCCGGGTTCGATTCAGTTTGTCAGTGCGACCCCGTCCGCGATCGGCGTCCACGGTTCCGGCCTGCCGGAACAGTCTGTACTGACCTACCGCGTGAACAGCACACAGGGAGATCCCGTTCCGAACGTGGCTGTCCAGTTCACGCTGGTCGGCACCGGCTCCGAAAGTTTGAGCCCGCTCACGGCGATCAGCGACGAGAACGGATTGGTCGAAACGACACTCACCAGCGGTGTCCAGGCGACCAGCATTCGTGTCACCGCATCGCTGGTTGGCAACTCCAGCATCACGGCTCAGTCAACCGCCGTGAGCATCGTCGGCGCGCCGCCGGCTGTGAACCACTTCAGCATCGCGGCTGCCAGGTTCAACGTGCCAGGTCGGGTGAGTTTTGGAGTGGAGGATCAGATCTCTGCGTTCGTCAACGACCGGTTCGGCAACGCCGTCCCCGCAGGGACCTCGGTGTCCTTTATTACCAATGCGGCAAGTGTGGTGAATCCAACGGCAACGGATACGTCCGGAGTGGCAACGGCGACGCTGCTCACGGAAGGCATGGTCCCGCCGAGTGGTATCGTCACTGTGATGGCATACACGAGAGGCGAGGAATCCTTCCTCGACAACAACGGCAACGGTGTCTTCGACGCCGGCGACACTATCCTCACTGACGACCTGCCAGAGCCGTTCATCGACTTCCGCCCACTGCCGCCGGCAGACGCTGGGTGCAACATCCCGGCGCCCAGCCGATTCTGCAACGGGCGCTTTGATCCAGGCACGACGTTCGAGCGCTTCGTCGATACCAACAACAACCTGGTTTGGGACAGCGGCCCACCTCCAGCCAACACCCTGGGCCAGGGCCAGCACGGCGTCTGGGACAATGACATCTTCGTGTTCGGGACCATCCCGGTGACGTTCTCGGGTCCGACCCAGTTGCCGACAATAGCCTCCTGCTCGAGCCCGCCATGTGACGGGTTCAGCATCGCGAACGGCGGTTCCAAGAGCTTCACGATCAACGTCCACGACGATCTGCGCAACCCACTCGTCGGCGGCTCAACCATCGCGGTCACTTCGAGCGCCGGATCGATCAGCGGCGGCTCGATCACCATTCCGGATGGCGAGTCGTTCAACCAGTTGATCCCCGGACTGACGCAGTTCACCTTTGTGCTGTCCGACGCCGATGCAACGACGGTGTCCACCCCGGCGACGCCCACCACCGTGGTCGTCACCGTCACCTCAGCCAACGGTAACGCTACGGCGATCATTGCGAGCGGCACCATCCAGTAGCCCCACTGACCCACGGGCACGATCGGCCTCCTCCGATCGTGCCCGTCCTCCCGGCTGGCGTCGTGCCCCCGATATCTGGTAGACGCGTCGCCATGGCTGTTCAAGGAAGACGCAAGCGGACCGCGCGCCGCAGCCGCCGCGTCCTGGTGTTGCACGGTCCCAACCTCAATCTGATCGGCACGCGCGAGCCGGCCATCTACGGACGGACCACCCTCGCACGCGTCGATGCCCAACTGCGGGAACTCGGCACCGAATTGGGGGTGACGGTGGAGACCTTCCAGTCAAACAGCGAAGGCGCACTCGTCGACCGGATCCAGGCGGCGCGCGGGACCGCTGCAGCCATCGTCATCAATGCCGGCGCCTACACTCACACCAGCGTTGCGATGCGCGACGCGTTGCTGGCGGTGGAACTACCGGTCGTCGAGGTGCATCTCTCGAACACCTATAAGCGCGAGGCGTTCAGACACCGCTCGCTGATTGCGGACATTGCGGTGGGCCAGGTGGTGGGGTTTGGGGCTGAGAGCTACTTGCTCGGTTTGCGGGCCGCCGTCGGTGTGCTGGCCCGAGGAGCCAGCTAACGCCCGTCGCCGGCGCCCGGCGCGTACGTTCTCTTCAGACGGCGGCGCTGCGCATGGCGTTGTAGCGCCAGATCGATGAGGCGGTGGATTAGCTCCGCGTAGGATACCCCGGAAGCCTCCCACAGCTTTGGATACATGCTGATGGTCGTAAAGCCGGGAATGGTGTTGAGTTCGTTGACGTACAGCGTGTCCGTGTCGCGGTCCAGAAAGAAATCCACGCGCGCCATGCCGGCGCAATCCAGTAAGAGGAACACCTGTACGGCCAGGTCGCGCACCGCCGCGGTCTGCGTCGGCGTCAGCGGCGCCGGGATGCGCAACGTCGCGCCACTCTGATCGACGTACTTGGCCTCATAGGAATAGAACTCCGCGTGTGGGCAGATCTCGCCGGGCACCGACGCCTCGGGTGCATCGTTCCCCAGGACCGCGCATTCAATCTCGCGGGCGCTGATGCCCTGCTCGATGACGACCTTGTTGTCGTACGCGAGCGCCGTCGCCACACCCGCGGCGAGCGCGTCCAACGTCGTCACCTTGGTGATGCCGACCGAAGATCCGAGGTTTGCCGGCTTCACGAACAAGGGCAGCCCGACCTCCGCGGCCGCAGTCGTGACAGCGGACCGATCCGTTTCCCATTGCCGCAACGTAACCGTCAGGAACGCCACGACGGGGATGCCAGCGGCTTGCAGCAACCGCTTCTGCACATCCTTGTCCATGCCGAGTGCAGAGCCCAGCACGCCGGAGCCGACGTAGGGGATATCGGCCAACTCGAACAGACCTTGGATCGTCCCGTCTTCACCGAAGGTTCCGTGCAGCACCGGGAACAAGACGTCGAGTCGGTCGAGCGCGACGCTTGGCGTGCTGGGGATGATCAGGTCGCTGCCGCCGGGTGCAGGCGGCAGCAGCACTTCGACGCCGCCGTCGTCGAGCGCCGGAAGCGCCGCATCGGTCAGGTGTCGAAACGTCGGCTCGTCGAGGAGGTGCCAGCGTCCGGTGCGGTCGATCCCGATCAGCGTCACGTCGTACCGCCCGCGATCGATGGCGTCGACGATCGAACGCGCCGAGCGCAGAGAGATTTCATGCTCGCCCGACCGTCCGCCGAACACGACGCCAACCCGTAACTTCGATGCTTGCTTGGTCACGCTCTGCCCCGGCGGCGCACCATACCACAGTTGGCTACCGGCCTCACTCCACAAGTGTGCAAAGGAAATGCTTGCATCGCGGGAGAGCGTGTGGCTAAATGCGCTCACACGGAAAACAGGACGAAGCCCAGATGCGGAGCGTACACCACAGCATGAACGGACAGCACCTGCGACACATGGTGTCCGCGAGCGCGGGTAGCCGTGACGCGGCCGTTGTGGCCGTGGCAGCGGCCCTGGTGGTGGGCCAGCTCTTCACCACCAAGACGATTAACCCGCGCTGGGCGTCCGGTGGCCTTCCGAGGGAGGGAAATCCGTAAGTAGCAACCAAACTCTTGAGGATCAAAAGGCCACCGGACGAAAGTTCGGTGGCCTTTTTCGTTTCTGGCGATTGAAACCTCCGCGTGGGGCGGAGGATGGCGGGGCGTGGAGGGACCGCGCTCCCGTCTGAGATCCGGGAAGGAGGAACAAACGATGGGTCGGATCGATGCACAGTTGGTGGCGCAGCGGTTGCGCGAGGTGGTAGCAGACGAGCCCAAGGCGTTCGCCTATGAGATCGGCGTCAGCCTGTCGGCGCTCTACAACTACCTGAACGGCCGCATTCCGTCGACCGAGGTGCTCTTCCGCATTGCGTGCTACACCGGCCGGCCGATGGAGTGGTTTCTCGCCAACGGCGGCAGTGGAAGCGTGAGCAACGTGGACCTCATGGTCGCGGCGGGTCGCAACGGCAGCGGAGCCAGCGTTACGGTGACCCATTAGCCCAGGATGCCGGTGCACCTGCTGGCGCCCTCCCGCACGGGAGGGCGGGCACCCTAGAGGCACTTCTCGACGCGCACACGCACCGTGTGCGGCCGATGAAGTGCGCGCGCGGAGGTGATCTATGGAGTGGTTGATCCTCGCGGCCCCAGTTCCTGGGCCTGTCGAATTCACGGTCGGCGGCGGCGCCGTCTTCGCGACCTTGCTGGTGACGGTGCTGACGCCGATCGTGTTGGCCGTACGGCATGCGCTCACACGCGGCACCGCAGGTCCCGAACTTGCGCAATTGCGGGTCATCGAGGGCGGCAAGGAACTGAAACGGCAAGCCGCTTGACGTCGGCGGCGACACACACGGGGGAGGGCAATCGAGCCCTCCCCCAAGGGAGGTCGCGCCTCCTAGCCTTCCATCCGATATTTGAAGGCGCGGCTCCGGTGCGTGGAGTCGTGCAGCTCAATGAAGAGCAACCCGCGCATTACCATGGTGAAATAAACCAGCAACCCCAGCACCCCCGCCTGCACAATTGCGGCGATCCCACCGAGCGGCAGTGACGCAAGCGCATACAGAACAGCGGCCGCGGCGAGGTTCGCCGGGAACCATTCGATCCAGTTCATCGCAATGAAGCTGTAGCTCTCCTGCAACAGGGCCAGCGAAGAATAGTGCCCCAGATAGATCAACTCCGGCACCGCGTTGAACACGACGAAGCCAGCGATCTGCACGAACAGTAGAATCAGAAAACCCTGTGGCAGTTGCGCGATCGCCGGCGTTGCCAACCTGAAGAACAGCCAGAACACGAACGTGATTCCGACCACGTCCCACAGGTACACGCCGAAGCTCCGGCGGAAGTCCTCGAAGGTAACCTTGGAAGTCCGCACGATCATCTCAACGAGATACAGAAACGACCCGACGCACGCGGCCCACACCAGGCTCAGGAGAAAACCCCCGAGTATCCCGAGCAGCACGGCCAAGCCGGTCGCGAGCGACATGACCGCAGAGTAGGCAAAGACACTGCCCAGCACGGGCCAGTTCTTCAGCGCCAGGCTTCCCGCGCGCGTGAAAACTTTGCGATAGATCTTCAACGTGATGAGGAACCATTCCATGATCGGCTGCTGTGAGGGGCGCACTGTATAGAGGCCACTGTGAGCCGTCAACCGAGCAGCGAAGCGCCTCTCGCAAGGCGGTTGATTGGCTGCGGCGCGCAGATTACCTTTTCAAGCACGATGCACGAGTGGGTGATTGACGCCACGGATCGGGACTTCGAGTCAGCGGTCATCGACCGCTCTCAGCACACGCCCGTGGTTGTCGATTTCTGGGCGCCGTGGTGCGGGCCCTGTCGCACCCTCGGACCGCTGCTCGAACGGCTCGCAGAAGAGCACCACGGCGGATTCATCCTCGCCAAGGTCAACGTCGATGAGAATCCCGGACTGTCGCAGGCGCTGAACATCCAGAGCATCCCCATGGTGCTCGGCTTTTGCGACGGCAAACTGGTAGCGGAGTTCGTCGGTGCGCTGCCGGAAGCCGCGGTCCGTCAGTTCCTCGCTAAGTTACTGCCTAGCGAGGCGGATCAGTTGGCGACCGCGGCTGCACAACTGCGGGAGGCTGGCAAGCACGCCGAAGCGGAAGCGGCCTTCCAACGCGCGCTGCAACTCGACGTGCGCTGTGAGGCCGCTTTGTTTGGTATGGCCGGGATTTTGGCCGATCGCAACGAGTACGACGAGGCGCTCAAGCTTCTCGATCGCATCCCACCCGGCGCCGTCCGGCAGGATGCGGACCGTCTGGCTGCGGAGATCCGCGTCCGTCAGGGCGGTGGCGGAGACGAAGCCGGGTTGCGCGCCAAGCTCGCCACCAACCCTGCTGACTTGGAGTCCCGCCTGCTGTTGGGGCAGGTGCTTGCTGCGGCTTCGCAGTACGAAGACGCGCTCGGCGAATATCTCGAGATCGTCCGCCGCGACCGCAGCTTCCGTGACGGCGCAGCTCGCAAGGCCATGCTGGACATCTTCGATCTGCTAGGGGGAGACAGTCCGATCACGAACCACTACCGTTCGGAGCTGGCGAAAGTCCTGTTCAGCTAGCCAACTCACATCGGAGGTGCGGCGGCGTCCTCCAGATGGCGAGGGGGCCCCACGTCGGTGGTGTGGAAATCGGCGTATAGCTGTCGCAGCAGTGGCAGGCCCGGCCGGGCCGTTCTCCGGGCGATTGCATGGATCATCTCGATGATCCGCTCGTTCACCGGCACGCGGATACCCAGGGTTCGTGCGCGCGTCACCACCTCACCGTTGAGGTAGTCGACTGCTGGCTCGCGGCCGCGCTCGATGGCCTGCAGCATCGACGACCGCAGGCGCCGGAACTTGGCGCCGACCGCGAGCAAGAGGGCGTGTTTGGCCAACAATGATGCCGAGCCCGACGCAGTGCGCTCAGTGTCGGTCAGCGCCACCCAATCGAGGTCGATGGTTCCGGAGACCTTCTCGAGCCGTACACCGCGGGCACGCGCCACTTCCACCACCTCGGTCATCACTTCGAGCCCCAGCCGCCGCACGAACCGATGCCGCAGCAGCGCCCCGAGCCGGTCGCCGCCGATGGTTCCCAGCGAGCTGATCGCACAGTTGATCGCCAGCTTGCTCCAGCGTGCGCCGCGCAGGTTCGTCGTGATCTCCGCCGGCCCAACCGCGTCCAGCAAGGCCCGCAGGGTGCCGAGGCGCGCATCGTCCCCACCATCGAGGCGGCCGAGCACGAATCCGCCGTCTGAGGTGCGCTCGTAGATGCCCGGCTCGATCATCGAGCCACCCCAGGCCACGATTGCGCCGTGCGTGTGTTCCACGCCGGCGATTGCCGCAACCCGCCGCTCGCAGAGGCCGTTTTGGAAGCACACCATCGCACCGTGCGTGGCAAGTGTGGGCAGCGCCGTGCGCGCCGCCTCCTCAACCTGCGGTGGTTGCGTTGCGAGGAACACAAAATCGAACGGACCGCTGCCCTCGACTAATGTCGCAGTCGCGCGCCCCGACACAGCGTCCCCTGGCGCCACGTGTTCGCCATCCGCACCCCGCACCACCAGACCGCGACGATTGACGGCGTCGGCAATCGCCGGGTTGTGGGTGACGATGACCAGGTCGTGGCCGCGCGCCAGCAGTTTGGCAGCCATGATGCCGCCGATGCCACCGCATCCCATCAACAGAACCTTGGGCTGTGCCATTCGATGCGCCTTCTCTGCGGAGTGGCCTGCGTCGTGGAGTATCCGCGCTTTCGCTCTTCGCAAGCATGCCTGCATCGGCGCAGCGCCGCAAGTCGCAGGTTGCCATGGTCCGCGAACGACCCTATCGCCGATCTGCCGGCCGCTCCGCTGTTCGCCGCTTGATTCGTACCCTGGCTCATGCTGAAGAACCAGAGGGACCAGGAGGACTGGCTGAATGTCCATCGACTTGAGCATCGTTGGTAAGCGATTGGAGCCGATCACCCATACCTACACCGAACGGGATGTGATGCTCTACGCGCTCGGCATCGGTGCGGGCACCGACGAGCTGCCGTTCACTTACGAGCGTGACCTCAAAGTGTTGCCGACCTTCGGCGTGATCCCGGCGTTTCCGGCGATGTTTTCTCTCGGCCCGGTGATGCAGGTCAACCCCATGATGGTCCTGCACGGTGAGCAACGCATCGAGTTGTACGCACCCATCCCACCCCGCGGCACCCTCACCACCATACCCACCGTGCGCGCCATCTACGACAAGACCAAGGGTGCCCTGGTCATCGTCGACGCCGAAACGGTGGACGACAAGGGCACGCGCATCTTCAAAAACACCTTCGGAACCTTTGCCCGCGGCGAGGGCGGCTTCGGCGGCGACCGCGGCCCCAGCGGGCCGCGCAACGTCCCGCCCGATCGGCGGCCCGACGCGGTCGTCGAGATGACCACCTTGCCGCAGCAGGCGTTGCTCTATCGCCTCTCGGGTGACATGAATCCGCTGCACGCTGACCCCGACTTTGCCAAGATGGGTGGCTTCGACCGGCCGATCCTGCACGGCCTGTGCACCTTCGGGCATGTCGGTCGCGCCGTGTTACGGACCTACTGCGGCAACGACCCAGCGCGTTTCAAGGCGCTCGACGTGCGTTTCGCGGGCGTCGTCTTTCCCGGTGAGACCATCGTCACCGAGATGTGGAAGACTGGCGCCAGCGATGTCATCCTTCAGGCCAAGACCAAGGAGCGTGGTGAGGTGGTGATCTCCGCAGCTGCTGCCACGATCGCTGGCTGACGTGCAACCGGCGGCGAGGAAGGCAACGACGAGATCCATGAATCGCGCCGACGCCGTGGCCGCCGGTGCAGCGCGCGTGCGCACCTCAGCGCTGCGCGACCTCTGGCAGCTGTTGCGGCCGACGCAGTGGGCCAAGAACCTGGTCGTCTTTGCCGCCCTCATCTTTGCCAAGCATCTGTTCAACCGTCACGATCTCATTCTGGTCACTCTCGGCTTTGTCTCGTTCTGCCTGACCGCCAGCGCGGCGTATATCATGAACGACCTGCGCGACTGTGAACGGGACCGCCAGCATCCGCTGAAGTCGCTGCGGCCACTGCCCGCCGGCCGGGTCCGTCGTGGGACGGCAAGGGTACTGGCAGTCGCCTTGCTGGCCTCCGGTCTCGGCGCGGCGTTGGCCCTGCAGCTCCGCTTTGGGGCGCTGGTGGTTTTGTATTTCCTGCTGCAGATAGCCTACACGTTCTGGCTCAAGGAAGCGGTCATCCTCGATGTCATGGCAATTGCCGCCGGGTTCGTGATTCGTGCGGCGGCCGGCGGCGTCATCATCGCCGTTCCGGTCTCGCCTTGGTTGATCATCTGCACTTTCCTGTTGGCGCTCTTCCTGGGCTTTTCGAAGCGGCGCCATGAGTTGATTCTGCTCGAAGGGCGCGCCACCGAGCATCGCGCCAGCCTGAAGGAGTACAGTCCCTACTTCCTCGACCAGATGATCGCCGTGGTCACCGCGTCAACGGTGGTCGCCTATGCCATCTGGACCGTCTCCCCGGAGATCCGCGAGAAGCTCGGCACGGAGAAGCTCTACCTCACCATCCCGTTCGTGCTGTTCGGCATCTTCCGCTACCTCTACTTGGTCCATCAGCGCGAGGAGGGCGGCAACCCGACCCAACTCCTGCTCAGCGACCGCCCGCTGTTGGTCGACGTGTTGCTCTGGATCATTACTGCGGCAGTGTTGCTATACTGGAAACCATGATTGCAGTGGGCACCCCATTCCACGGCCGGCGGGTCGACAAGCCGTGGGGCTACGAACTGATCTGGGCCGAGCAGCAGCGCTACGTCGGCAAGATCTTGCACATCGAGCAGGGACAGCAGCTCAGCTACCAGTATCACCAGCAGAAAGATGAGACCATCCACCTGCTCAGCGGTGTGCTCGAACTGCAAGTCGCATGCGCCGAGGGGCCGCGGCAAACGCTGCGCCTGCAACCCGGAGAGAGCTTTCACATTGTGCCGGGGCTGCGCCATCGCATGACGGCAATCGAGACCTGCGACGTGCTCGAAGCCTCCACCCCCGAACTTGATGACGTCGTCCGGCTGGAAGACCGCTACGGGCGAGTTGAAGGGAAATGATGACCAAGCCACGCGCACTGATCACCGGCGTCACCGGACAAGACGGCTCCTACCTCGCGGAGCTGCTGTTGGAGAAGGGCTACGAGGTCTTCGGTATGGTGCGCCGCGCCAGCACCGAAAACTTCGCGCGCATCGAGCACCTGCGGAGCGACATCGAGTTGGTGCAGGCCGACTTGCTCGACCAGCTCTCGCTCATCACCGTGCTGCAACGCCTGCGCCCGCGCGAGGTCTACAACCTGGCGGCGCAGTCGTTCGTGCCGACCTCGTGGGAGCAGCCGATGCTGACGGCGGAATTCAACGCCGTCGGTGTGACCCGGCTGCTCGAAGCCGTGCGTCTCGTCGATCGCAGCATCCGCCTCTACCAGGCGTCGTCGAGCGAGATGTTCGGGAAGGTGCGCGAGGTGCCGCAGACCGAGCAGACGCCTTTCTACCCCCGCAGCCCGTACGGTGTCGCCAAGGTGTACGGCCACTACATTACCGTCAACTACCGCGAGAGCTACGGGCTGTTTGCCTGCTCGGGGATTTTGTTCAACCACGAGTCACCGCGCCGCGGCAAGGAGTTCGTCACACGGAAGATCTCCGACGCCGTCGCGCGTATCAAGCTCGGCGTCGCCACCGAGCTGCGCCTCGGCAACCTCGCAGCCCGCCGCGACTGGGGCTATGCCAAAGACTATGTGCACGCCATGTGGCTCATCCTGCAGCAAGACCAACCTGACGACTACGTCGTCGCCACCGGCGAGGAGCACAGCGTGCAGGAGGCCGCCGAGGTGGCGTTTGGGCACGTCGGCCTCAATTGGCGTGACCATGTTCGTGAGGACCCGGCGCTGCTGCGGCCGGCGGAGGTCGATCACCTGATCGGCAATGCCGCCAAGGCCCGCGCCAAGCTTGGCTGGAAACCAACGGTGAGTTTCAAGGGGCTCATGGAGCTCATGGTGGACGCCGATCTGGACAGCGTCCGCCGCGAAATCGCCAACGAGGCGACCACCCTTCGGGGCCGCTGAGTGGATCCGACGCGGCGCGATGCGGTTCCTCATCACGGGCGTCAGTGGCTTCGCCGGGAGGACGTTGGCGCGCCAATTGTTGGCCGACGGCCATGACGTGTTCGGCACCACACGCGGTGCCGTCGGCGCCAGATCGTACCTGCCACTGGCGGCCGATCATGTGCTCGTCGCCGGTCTCGACGATGTGCAGCGCTTGACGCACATCGTCGGGCAGATACGTCCTGAGGGCCTCTTCCATCTCGCCGCGTTCACCAGTCCGGCTGCCTCCTTCGAGAATCCGGAGGCAGCCTACCGCAGCAACTTGCACGGCAGCCTCAACCTGTTTGCCGCCGTGCGTGCCGCCGCAACCGACTGCCGGATCGTGTGGGTGGGATCGAGCGATGCATACGGCTACGTCGAGCCGGCAGAGGTGCCGATTACCGAGTCGACGCTCTTTCGACCGTTGAGTCCTTATGCCGTCAGCAAGGCGGCGGCTGACTTGGCAGCCTACCAGTGGTCGCGTGCGCATGCGCTCGACGTCGTTCGCATGCGGCCCTTCAACCACACCGGGCCCGGCCAGGACCCGCAGTTCGTGTGCGCCGATTTTGCGCGGCAGCTGGTTGCCATCGAACGGGGCCAGCGACCGGCAAGGGTGGAGGTCGGCAATCTCGACGTGACCCGCGATTTCAGCGACGTGCGCGACGTCACGCGCGCTTACACGCTGGCATGGAAGCACGGGTCTGCCGGAGAGGCGTACAACGTCTGCAGCGGCGCCCCGCGCACGACGCGCGACATTCTCGACGCGCTGATCAGATTGAGTCGCGTCAAGCCCGAGGTGGTGGTACGCCCCGAACGGCAGCGGCGCGTGGACGTTCCACTCCTGGTCGGCAGCGCCGTCAAACTACGCGCTGCCACCGGCTGGGCGCCGGTGATTGATTGGGAGCAAACGCTGCGCGACGTGCTCGACGACTGGCGCTGCCGGCTCGACGCTTCGACAGGCTTAGGGTGAGCGGAAAATAGCAATGAACCAGGGGAGGGGAACCGCTCATGCTGAGCTCGTCGAAGCATGGGGTGGGGTGTTTCGGCAGCCTGTCCGATTGCTAGGTCTGGCACTGTGTATCGCGCTTG